>ENA-OPWL01000026-OPWL01000026.1-human-gut-metagenome-genome-assembly--contig:-NODE-26-length-79145-cov-9.561575_pt1 | contig 79145 bp, 62 predicted proteins | sample MGYA00241508_ERZ502008 | MGnify/ENA primary metagenome ERZ502008 (study PRJEB25962, sample SAMEA2043046) | human gut metagenome | biome: human gut; feature: human-associated habitat; material: faeces... | reverse complement strand
TAGGCAAACGCCCAACTTCTTGATTTTCAATCAAAGTCCAATTTAGAGCGAGTTATCTATTTTAACACAAAAACTTCGTCTTGTTAACAGATTTTTGCAGATAAGTGCAAGCCCATTTTTGGTGTTTGGCGAAAAAAGCAGTACCTTTGCACCTGTAATCAAATGAGAAATAATAATGAATAAATAATAAATTTGTACTTTTATCATTTATAATTTCTAATTTATAATTTAGTATTAACCCCCTTTAAAAAACTAACGATTATGACTGTAAAAGGAACTTTGAAGTATCGTAAGGTGGAGCGCACTCCACAAGTAGGCAAGGACGCTGGCAAGAAGAAGTACTATGCCACCGCAGTGCAGGACCGCACCATGGAGTTTGAGGACTTCGTGACCCACATCGCCGAGCACAACTCGCCTTACTCTCGAGGCACTGTCCACGGCGTTCTGATGGACACACTCGACTGCCTCCAGGAACTCATCCTCGACGGCAAGAGCGTCCGCTTCTCCGACCTCGGTCTCTTCTCGCTCGGCATGAGCTCTCGTGGTGAGGAGACGGCATCCAAGGTCACCGCACAGAGCATCGAGGGCGTTCACCTCATCCTCCGCAACACCAAGGGATGGAGCAACGCTGAGCTCAAGAAGAAGTGCCGCATCGAACTCCTCGACAACCACGTCACTGTGGAGGACGGTACTGAGGACAACGGCGGTGGTAACGGCGGAACTACTCCTACCTCGCCAACGACTCCTAGCGGCGGCTCCAGCTCTACAGAAAGCGGTTCTACCGGAAGCGAAAGCGGTCCAAAGGAGTTTTGATTAATCTAAGAGAGTTATTAATCACTAATAGATTAACCACTAAAAGGGCTAGTTAGCTGGCGATGGCGCTAGCCCTAACCACTAAAGAAACGCTAGCAAGCCACAACGGCGCTAGCCTAATTATACTTTATTCATTCTAAATTATACATTAAACCACTATGACTATCAACAAAAACGTTTGGAAGAACATCATCCAGTTTCTCATCACAGTACTCACTGCTCTCGGCACCGCCTTCGGCGTAACGAGTTGCATGTAGAAAAAAGAGAAGGGGGCAAGTTGAAAAAACTTGTCCCCTTTACTTTTATATTCAAGAGAAAACTTATTCTCCATATTGTCTCAATGCTGCGAGCAATTCTATATTCTCACTCTTCTTGCCGATGGTGATACGAAGGCAATTACCGCAAAGTTGAACCTTGTTGCGATTGCGAACGATGATACCCTTATCAACCAAATAATCATAGATGGCTTGGGCATCTGTCATCTTTGCCAAAAAGAAGTTAGCTTCCGTTGGATACACCTTCTCGCAAATCGGCAAGTCGAGAAAGGCTGAGATAACTTTCGCTCTTTCTTGCAAAAGAATCTTCACCCATTCATCCACTTGGTATGGATCCCTGAGAGATTCCAAAGCATGTTGCTGAGTAAGGATATTGATGTTGTATGGATACTTCACCTTATTAAATAAGTCGATGATGGCTTTGCTGGCAAACGCCATACCCAATCGTAATCCGGCACAACCCCAAGCCTTGCTCATTGTATTCAGCACAATGAGGTTAGGGAACTTGGACAAGTAAGAGCGGAATGGCTGTATGTTAGCGAAATCGCCATATGCCTCATCCACAACTACAATGCCATCGAACTTCTGCAATACACCCACGATCGCCTCTGGATTGATCAGATTGCCAGTTGGGTTGTTGGGGCTACAAATCCAAATTACCTTGGTCTGGTCATCACATGCTGCCAGCAATTTCTCTGCCGTAATTTGAAATTGCTCATCGAGTAACACGGAGCGATATTCGACATCATTGACATCAGCACACACCTCATACATACCGTAAGTAGGAGCAATGGCTACCACATTGTCAATTCCTGGATTACAGAACACTCGATACACCAAATCAATCGCCTCGTCGCTACCATTGCCTAGGAAGATATTCTCCACAGGCACGTTCTTGATTTTGCTCAAAGCAACCTTCACTTCCGTCTGGAAAGGATCGGGATAACGATTGAAGGGTTCATTATATGGATTCTCATTAGCATCAAGAAACACACTGGCACTCTTTCCGCTAAATTCAGTGCGTGCGCAACTATATGGAGCTAGATTCCAAATATTCGCACGGCACAAGTCTTTCAATTCTTTCATTTGAAGATGATTTTAAAGTTGTTAGTCTTTAGAAATGAATCGCTTGACGCATTTCACTTCACCTCTTTCACTCTCAAGCGCATGGCATTGGCATGAGCCTCCAATTGCTCGTTCTCTGCCATAGTCACCACTGCATCTCCTATGCTCTTGATGCCTTCTGCTGTGAGATGCTGGAAAGTAATCTTACGATTGTAACTATCAAGGTTTACGCCATTGTAAGCCAAGGCATAACCATGAGTAGGCAAGGTGTGGTTGGTGCCACTCGCATAATCGCCAGCACTCTCGCAAGCATATTCGCCCAAGAAGACACTGCCTGCATTGACTACCTTCTCTGCCAACTCATCATAGTTCTTGGTGGCGATAATCAAGTGCTCAGGAGCATACGTGTTGCTCAGTTGGATAGCCTCGTCATAGTCATGTACGAGTACAAACTTGGAATTGTCGAGTGACTTCGTGGCCATTGCCAAACGAGGCAAAACTGCCAGTTGACGAGCCACCTCTGCTTGTACCTTCTCTATGATGTCTTCCGAAGTACTGATGAGGAAGACTTGTGAGTCGAGTCCGTGCTCCGCCTGCGATAGGAGGTCGGCAGCTACAAATACAGGGTTGCTGGTCTCATCAGCAATGACGCAGACTTCCGATGGTCCGGCAGGCATATCAATCGCTACATCGTGTAAAGAAACATGTTGTTTAGCAGCCATCACGTATTGATTGCCTGGACCGAATATCTTATAAACCTTAGGAACACTCTCTGTGCCATAAGCCATCGCGCCGATAGCCTGGACACCACCAGCCTTGAAAATCTTGCTGACACCAGCGATCTTTGCCGCCATAAGAATGGCAGGGTTTACCTTTCCCTCAGCATTAGGAGGAGTACAGAGAACTATCTCCTTGCATCCTGCAATCTTGGCAGGAGTAGCAAGCATCAGTACGGTAGAAAAGAGTGGGGCGGTACCGCCTGGGATATAAAGACCCACCTTCTCAATGGCTACACTCTTCTGCCAACAGGTGACACCAGGAGCAGTCTCAACTTTCTCACCTTCAAATTTCTGGCTTTGATGGAATGTGGCAATATTATGATGGGCTAGCTCTAGCGCATGTTTCAATTCTGGAGAAATCAACCCTTCTGCCTCTTCGATTTCTGCCTCGGTAACAGCCAAGGCGCTAAGATGGGCATGGTCGAATTTCTCCTCGTAATGCTTGACGGCAGCGTCGCCATTGTTCTTCACATCATTGAGAACACCTTCTACCGTAGCGTTGAGCTGCGATACATCGAGGTGTGGGCGCTCTACGAGCTTACCCCATTCTTCCTTTGCAGGATACTTCATTACCTTCATTCCTTCATTCAAGTTTAGTTATTTATGCTTAATGTCTAGTCGTAACACTATACATTATTATAATATCATCTTCTCAATAGGAGTTACCAAGATGCCTTGTGCACCGAGTTCCTTCAACTTACCGATGATTTCCCAGAATCTCTTCTCATCCAAAACCGTATGGATAGAGCACCAAGCCTCGTCAGCCAATGGGATGATAGTAGGACTCTTGATGCCAGGCAAAACCTCTGTAATCTGCTCTACCTTGTCCTTAGGAGCATTCATCATCACATACTTCTTGTCTTGTGCAGAGCGAACTGCCTCGAAACGGAAGAGCATCTCGTTAAGAATCTGATGTTTCTCCTCGTCCATATTCCAGTTGCCGATGAGCAAGGCCTCACTCTTCATCACCACCTCAACCTCAGCAAGATTGTTGCTGATAAGAGTAGAACCAGAGCTGACGATGTCAAAGATACCATCTGCTAGTCCAATACCTGGACTAATCTCCACAGAACCAGTGATAACGTGGATATCGGCATTGATGCCGTTCTTCTTCATGAAGTTGCGGAGGATGTTAGGATAAGAAGTGGCAATCTTCTTGCCATCGAACCACTTCAAGCCAGGATAATCAATCTTCTTTGGAATGGCAAGGCTCAAACGGCACTTGCTAAATCCCAGTCGATCGATGATCTGGGCATTTTCGCCACGCTCTACAAACTCATTCTCGCCAACAATACCGATGTCGGCAACTCCACTTGCCACACTCTGTGGAATATCATCATCACGGAGATAGAGAACTTCCAGTGGGAAGTTGGATGACTGCACCAAAAGAGTGCGCTTAGAGGCACTGACCTTGATGTCTGCCTCTGATAGTAAATTCATGGTGTCATCGAAAAGACGACCCTTCGATTGTACTGCTATTCGTAACATATTTCTTCATTTTGATTAAAAATCATTGCAAAAGTACTGCTTTTTGCTTGAATATCCAAAAAAATATGTAATTTTGTAACCCGAAACATGAATAAAGTATATTTATTAGTATTATTTGCAGTTTTTGCATTGATTGGTTGCTCTTCCAAGAAGGAACAACCAGAGATGACTCCATGGGGAGCCCAAGTGGGAGGGGAATCCACTAACGACACCGTCGTTTCCTCCGACAAGGGTTTTTCATACGATGACATTGTCTCAAATGGTGAGATGATTATGCTCACTGTCAACGGCCCTACCACCTATTATAATTACCACAACCATGGCATGGGCCTCCAGTATCTCCTGTGTGAGAAATTCGCCCAAAAGATAGGTGTGTCGCTGCGTGTCGAGGAATGTAAGGATACGGCAGAAATGATTAGCAAGTTGCAGAAAGGCGAGGGAGATGTCATCGCCGTTCCTCTTCCGAGAAAGGAGACGAAAGGGAACTTGCTCTTCTGTGGCGTAACCCCAGATAGTACGAAGACCCAATGGGCTGTAGTCGGTGGCAACAAGAGTTTGGCAGATTCCCTCAATAGTTGGTTCAAACCTCAGATGATAGCTCAGATGAAACAGGAGGAATCCTTCCTGCTCTCCACCCGCAGTATCCAGCGCCATGTCTATTCATCCTTCTTGAATCGTTCGAAGGGTGTCATCTCCAACTATGATGGCTATTTCCAACGCTATGCTCCCTCTGCAAGAATGGACTGGAGGTTGATGGCAGCGCAATGCTATCAAGAGAGTTGCTTCGACCCAAAGGCAAGGTCTTGGGCAGGTGCTTGTGGACTGATGCAGATTATGCCTTCCACAGCAGCTCATCTCGGTTTGCCGATGGAAGCCATTCATCAGCCAGAGGCTAACATAGCAGCCGCTGCCCGATATATGGCAGAACTTCAAGGTCATTTCTCGGATGTCGGCGACCCTGGTCAACGCATTCTTTTCGCTCTTGCAGCCTACAATGGCGGTTTCCACCATATCCGGGATGCTATGGCACTCACTCGCAAACATGGAGGCAATGCTCACAACTGGGGTGAGGTGAGAGAATACGTGCTTCGCCTGAGCAATCCAGCTTTCTATCACGACCCTGTGGTGAAAAGCGGATATATGAGAGGTACGGAGACTGCTGACTATGTAGATCGCATCCGCTCTCGGTGGGCAGAATATTGTGGAGGAGCTAGTGCTGGCAGAACCTATACGCCAAGCATAGGTCATACTTTCCATGGTGTTCCAACAAAAGCAAAACATAAGAATAAATATAAGATATGACAATCCTTATTACTATTTTGATATATTTCTGCATTTTGCTTCTTTTTAGCAAAATGACATCTCGCAAGGCCAACAACGATACGTTCTATCGTGCAGATCGTCGCTCGCCTTGGTATATGGTGGCGTTTGGCATGGTGGGGGCTTCCATCAGTGGCATCACCTTTGTCAGTGTGCCAGGTATGGTGATTAAGAGCGACATGACTTACCTTCAGATGTGCCTAGGCTTTATAGTAGGCTATTTCTTGGTGGCTTTTCTCTTGCTGCCAGTCTATTATAAATTCAATCTCACCACCATCTATAGTTATCTTCAGCATCGTTTGGGCATTCGTTCCTATAAGACAGGTGCATCGTTCTTCCTTCTGTCTAAGATGACAGGAGCCGCCGTTCGCTTCTTTGTCGTGTGCATTATCCTCCAGCGATTTGTATTGGATGGAGTAGGGATTCCGTTCTTTGTCACCGTTCCTGCCATGGTGCTCTTGATATGGCTCTACACAAGAAAAGGCGGCATCAAGACTTTGGTATGGACAGACTCCTTCCAGACCACCTGTATGTTTCTTGCTCTTCTCCTTATTATATATTATGTAATGCAACAGCTTGACATGAACTTCTCAGAAGCCTATCAAGCTATCAGCTCTCATACACATTCCCGCATCTTTGTCTTCGACGATTGGGTATCAAAACAAAACTTTTGGAAGCAATTTCTTAGCGGTATATTTGTAGTGATAGTGATGACAGGACTAGATCAAGATATGATGCAGAAGAATCTAACTTGCAAGACCTTGAAGGATGCCCAGAAAGATATGTGTACCTACGGATTTGCCTTTGTGCCAGCCAATTTGCTCTTTCTATCACTCGGCGTTCTCTTGATTTTATTGGCTCAGAAACAGGGAATGCCTATACCAGAGGCTCCTGATGATTTACTACCGATGTTTGCTGCATCGGGATATATGGGGAATATAGTGGTGATTTTCTTTACGATAGGAATAGTGGCAGCTAGTTTCTCCAGTGCTGATTCAGCTATGACTGCCATCACGACAAGTCTTTGTGTCGATATCTTAGGTAAACCAAAGAACGAGCGGTTGAGAAAGAGAGTGCATCTGATGGTTGCAGTTGTCTTCATGCTTTTTATCATAGCATTCAAAGCACTCAATTCGACCAGCGTCATAGATGCTATCTACATTCTTTGCTCTTACACATATGGACCGCTATTAGGTCTGTTCGCATATAGTTTGCTCACTACAAAGCCGGCAAATGACAAATGGACTCCATACATAGCAGTAGCAAGTCCGCTCATCTGTTTAGCACTAGATTTGACAACCCAAAGTCTCACAGGGTATAAGTTCGGTTACGAGTTGTTGATGCTGAATGGCGCTTTGACATTCTTGGGACTTTGGATAGCACAACTAAGAGGTGGAGGTTAGCATATTAGCCTTCACTTTTATCTTTTTAGGTCTTATTTATCATAATGTCCCTTATTAGGAATAAGTATTATTTTTGCTTTCGTTATCAGTCATTTGGTAATAAGTGATATTTTATTAATGTAAAAACTTTTAATTATGGCTAAGGTTATTTTATCTTCTAAAGAGTCTGATTTGCTTAATCGTTTCTTTCGTGCTTCAGGCGCATCGCTTACTGATTTTGCGTGCGGCTATGAAGAATATAAGATTGCTATTAGTGTTTTGAATAAAATTCATATATAGTTATGAAAAAGGAAATTTTACAGATCATTATTAAGGTTGCAATTTATGCCCTTGGTTTGATTGCTACTGCTTTGGGTGTTTCATCTTTGACTAGTTGCGCTTTTCAGCGTTCTTCTGTCGTTGATGGTCGTGCGACTATTGTCACGACCGATACTACTTATATACAACATAGTGGATATTTAAAAACAAAGTAATGGATTCTATTGCTCAGAAAGTTCAACAATTTCGTAAGGATATAAAGCCTGCAGTTCGGTGTTATCGTCCATATCGTTCGTATAATCGTGCGCTTGGTATGTTCGAGTACCATAATTGCGGTAAGTGTCCTTATTGTTTGTCTATTCGTTCTAATGAATTGGCGTCACGTTGTTTTTCTGAGTGTTCTCAGCACAAGTATAGTATTTTCTTTACGTTGACTTATGATAATGAGAATGTGCCTTATATCGAACGTGTTGGAAAATGGTATTATTTGGTTAATCGTACTGTTAAATCTCTTGATGGTGTTTCTACTCCAATTATACATTATACTGAGTTTGATATAGATCCGTCTAAAAAGATTGAAACTGCTTATGGTCCTGTTGATACTGATTCTTATGCTGTTTGCCACACTCCTGATATACAAAAGTTTCAGAAGCGTTTACGAATTATGATTACTAGAAGGTTGAACCCTTATAATAAAGATTATGAAACAGAAAAGTATAACCTACGACAACGTGAACTTTCGATTAGATTGTTTATCTCCCCTGAGTATGGACCAACAACCCTACGTCCACATTATCACGGTATCCTCTGGACGGACTCTAAAGAAGTTGCAGACTTATGTCTTGACCCCTTTAAAGGGTCTCCCGCTTTTGCCTGCAGGCGTGACAAATGGCACGGCATTATATATCAGAGTTGGCAAATGTGTTCTCCTGAGCGATGCGATGTGCAGCACGTTGTTAAGTCAGCCCCAAACTATGTGTCGCAGTATGTTGCTGGCTGCTATAGTCTGCCTAAAGTTTTACGATCTAAACCTTTTCGCCCGAAGGTCTTGGCAAGTAAAAACCCAATTATTGGCTCTTACAAAGTTGATTTCGAGAAAGTTAAAGACATATTCTTTAATGGACTTGTTGAGACTCTTGAGTATGATGATCAAGCAAAAGAATTTGCCTATTTTCCTATTCCCTACTCGCTTGTGCTTCGATTCTTCCCTAAGTGTCAAGCATATAGCATTCAGAATGATTATGATCAATTACGTTTATATAAAAAATATTTCTATGGTAGATACAGGAGATGTGGCATTATAAAGCATGGTAATTTAGATCTTCATTTTAATGTTCATCAATTTGACTATAATTTGTTGATGTTGGATCTCCCTGACAACGAATTTTTTCGTTATCAGAATTTAAGATTTTATAAAATGGTACGTTTTTGGTCTTCTAGATCTTTTCGTTTCCCGATTCGTGAGAATGGTTGTATTGTTCGTTATGAGACTTTACATCTTTCTCCTCTTGATGTTATACGCAAGTTTCGTAAGCTTTATGATAATCTTGCTTTATACCAGTTGAGAAATTTCTATTTGGAACAAGAAGTAATTTCAGATTCTCAGATATTTGATAACAGTTATATTAAGTTAACTTATCTTTTGTCTTATTATCCTGAGTTTGTTTCTTCTCTTCCTCGAATGTTGTGCACTCGTCCTCAGATTTCTAAAATCTTGGTTCGTCTGCGTTCTTTCGGTCTTGAGATTCGTGATCTTTATTCTGGTAATCTTTTACGTGATGATGTATTGGAATTTATAAAAGGTAATAATGTTATTGTTAAGAACTTCCGTTTGAATTCTTTTCAAAAAGTCTTGGATAAGAACAAGTCTAAGAAATATAAGGAATCTTACGCACGTTCTAAAGGTATTATTTATTAATATTTATATTTATGGTTAAATCTGTTTTATCTCGTCCGCTTTCTGAGGCTCATTTGTCTCGAAACGCTTTTGATGTAGGCTATACGAATAAGTTTACATCTAGTCTTGGTATGCTTTTACCCTGCTATGTTCGTGAGTGTAACCCCGATGAGCATTATCGTATTAACCCACGTCTGTTTTGTCGTTCTATGCCTATGAATAGTGCGGCTTTCATTCAGTGTACTCAACACGTTGAGTTTTATTTCGTTCCTTATCGTCTTCTCTGGCATTCTTTTGGACAATGGTTTGTCGGTACTAAGTTTGACGTGTCGTCATCTCATCCATCTGAGCATAGAGAGAATTTTCCTACTATTGATTTGGGAACTCTTTTTGCTGGTCTTGTCTCTCGTACTATTCAGTCTTCTTTTACTGATGTACTTGGTTATTCTCTTGCTAAAGGTTCTTTGCGTCTGCTCGATCTTCTTGGCTATGGTGACCTTTCTCATTTTCATGATGGTTCTTTGAGTATTGTTAACATTGCTAATGTTAAAGTATCTCCTTTCCGTCTTCTTGCTTACCAAAAGATTTGTTCTGATTTCTATCGTGTTAATAATTATGAGGAAAATCGTATTTCTTCTTACAATGTTGATGCAATGTTGCCAATGTCAGGTTCTTCAAACTTCGAGACTTTTATAAAGTCTTACTGTCAGTTGCGTTATCGTCCTTGGAAGAAAGACCTTTATACTATTTCTAATACTTCATTTCAGGGCTCTGATTTTATGTCTAGTCAGTTGTCAGTTCCTTCTTTTCCTTCTCTTGGTGAAGGTGATTCTGTTGCTTTGTCTTCAAGTAATGTAGGTAAAAATTTTCAGTCTGGCTTTGTTTTCTCTTCAAAAACTGAAACTTTGTCAGTTGCTAATATTCGATCTGCTTTTGCTCTTGATAAACTTTACCGTCTTTCTGCTGGTGCTTCTGATGGTGATTATCAGTCTCAGATTAAGGCACGTTATGGCTTTGATGCTTATGCACCTCAGTATAAATCTAAGTTTATTGGCTCTGCTTCTGCTAATGTTCAGGTAAACCCAATTACTACTACTGCCGATACTTTGTCTTCTGATGATACATCTGGTACTCCTGCAGGTCGTATTTATGGCAATGGTGTTGCATCTTCTCAAAATGATGTTTTTGAGTTTGATGTTAAAGAGCATGGTATTATTATGGGTATTTCTTCCTTCGTTCCTGATGTAGATTATAGTTCTTATGGAATTAATTTGTTTAACCAGAAAATTAATCGTGAGGATTATTTTCAACCTGAGTTTGATAATTTAGGTAAGCAGCCTATTTCCTCTTTGGTTTTTAATCCTTGGAAACTTAATAACCTTGAATCAGGTAATAAATCTCTCCAGCTGGTTAACTCTGTACTTGGCTGGTTTCCTCGTTATGTTGAGTATAAAACTTCTGTTGATGAAGTCCACGGACAATTAAATGGCTGGGTTAATCGCTCTTTCCAATCTGCCCCTACTCTTTCGCTTTGGACTGCTCCACGTTTTAACGCTAGTGATTCTAAAAAGTTTGATAACTGGCGTGACAATGGTCTTTCTTTGGATTTCTTTTATATTGATCCGTCTCTTTATGATTCTGTATTTGTAAATCAGTACCAAGGTAATCAAGATCAGGATCAATTTATTTGTGAAGTGTCTAATAACGTTCAGGCTATTCTTCCGATGTCTGTTACTGGTGAACCTTTAATTTAGTTGCTTATGTCTAGTAAATATTTTCTTAGTTGCTATGCTGCTCGTCATTATGATGGTGTACAGTCTGTTAATGATGAAGATGTTATTTGTCCTTTGGATAAGGACTTATTAGATTCTCTTTGTCCTATTAACTCTGTTTCTGGTCTTCGTGATCAGCCATTATCACGAGTTCTCGATCCTTCTGTTTCAGATTCTGAGCGTCAGGCGTTACTTTCAACTCTCAATAAGTTTAACGTTCCTGATTCTTCCGCTAATGTTGACGATGAGACTAAACTTATGTTTGTTAAGCTTCGTTCTCTTCAAACTCCTTCTGAGTTATCTCAGTTCCGTAACGCTATTCAACAGTGGTTAGAAAATAACCCTGAGTCTGCTCCGTCTGAGTCTGCTCCGTCTGAGTCTGCTCCGTCTGAGTCTGCTCCGTCTGAGTAATGTCTTTCTAATTGTTATTTTTTTGTTTAACCAGTGGCAGAGTTTCGGCTCTGTCACTTTTTATCTTAATTGCTTATGAGTGCTGCCGTATTAGGTGCTTTAGCTGGTGGATTATTAAGTACTTTCGCTAGTCAAAATGCACAAGATGATATGCAGAAGTATAATGAAAGAATGTACCAACAATATCTTTCTCCTTCTGCTCAAGCTAAAAACCTTCGTGGTGCTGGTATTAATCCGGCTTTTGCCTTGTCTCAAATTGCTGCTGGTGCTACTCAGACCCCTCAAATGAGTTCTCCTCGAGATACTTCTGGTATGCAGGCATTATCTAGTTCTCTCCCTACTGCGTTCTTACAAGATGAACAAAGTAGGCTGCTTCGTGAACAAACCGAAAATCAGCAAATACGTAACTCTTACGAAAATGTTCGTCAAATGCTTGAAGTTAACCAGATGCGTGAAAACGTTAAAGGTTTGAAGTTTGATAACTACGTAAAGAAGAATACTAAAGATCTTCAGGTTAATATTATTGCGAATACTAATCGCCAAATGTACACAAAGACGTATGTTGATAACCTTCTTGCTGTTGGTTCTTCTTGGGACGTTGCTTCTAAAGCAATGTTTGCTCAAATCGGTCTTCCTTTGGAATTTGATAAGATGCGCACTGATATTGCATCAACATCTGCTCAAATTAGTTATCAGTTGAAAGTTAATAAATGGTATGATCGTTTTTCAAAGGCTCAGATTGATAGTTTATATAACAATGCTGCTGCTGCTCTTATTCAAGCCCATTCGGCTGAGCGTAACTCTTATATTAACGCTTATCTTGCCCCTGGGCAAAATGATCTTAATAAAAATCAGTCTCGTAATCTTTATGAGACTAGTCTCTCTACCTCTTGGAATAGAATTAAAGATAAATCATTGTTTGGAATTACTAAACGTTCTATCCAGTTAGGTGTTCAACAACAGTCTTTCGATGTATTTAATAAGGCTAACCATTATGATCAACCTCTTTGGAACACTGTCGGTGGTGCTGCATGGCAGTTTGGTGCTAATGCTGGAGATTGGTCTTCTAGAGGTTTTCGTTTAATTGGTGCTGGTGCTGCTGCTTATAAGTATAATGTTGAACAAAGTACTAAAAAAGTGCGAGCTCGACAAAAGGCATTAGGCAATAATTAGTTATTTGTTTCGTTTCTCTTATATGATTAAAATTTTTAGGTTTTTATTTTGGATCTTTATTTTTATGTTGGCTATTATTTTTCTAGCTGGTTTATTTAATTCTCTTTAATTTATGCGTGCGCGGTTTTTATATCGTGCGCGTATTTTTTTTTTTTTCGTTGTTTATTGTCCGTTAGGCTCAATGTAGATTATGCTGCGGCTTTGCCGCTCCAAGGGGCAGCGGGGAAAGTGTCCCCGCCTTGTCAGTCTTCATCCTGTTATCTCTCGAGAGCATAAGTTTTTCAGTCCTCCTAAAACTTGTTACGGTCAAAATATGCGAAAACCTGAGTCTTTGCTTCTTTCCGAAAAGAAAGAAGGCTCTCGGCAGAGCCCACGGAGTGAAAAAAGCTCCCGTCTCGGAGCACCGAGACTGGGGTTATAGGGGCAAAGCCCCTAATCTCCTGTTGTCAATAAAAAAGCATTTTTCCCGACAGGGCGAAAACCTCTGTTTTCGCCGTCGGTCTTGTCCTTTAAAGGAAAAATGACACAAAGCGGTTTTAGAGTGTCGTTTTGCTATCTCTGCTTTACGTTTCACGTGAAACGATGTTAAATGTAAGTTAATATTTGTTATCATAATGTCCCTTACTAAATGAAAGTAGGTTTTAGCATAAATTTAATCTGCCATTTTTGCGAAATTCAGAGAAAATCCGTACCTTTGCCAAGAAAACGCAAAAAATGAGACGTTTTAAATTCATAACAAAAATATATTAGAATGATGAACATAGTTATTTTAGATGGATATGCTTCCAATCCCGGTGACCTCAACTGGGATTTGTTGGAGCAACTGGGCAACGTGACAGTTTACCCAAGAACGAATGATGATGAAAAGATTGAACGTGCCAAGGATGCTGACATCATTTTGATCAACAAGGTTCAGATGGACGCTGAGACTTTGGCACAACTTCCAAAATTAAAATATATCGGCATCCAAGCCACTGGCTACAATGTCGTTGACATCGAGGCTGCAAAGCGTCAAGGTATTGTTGTAACGAATATTCCTGCATATAGCACAGACAGCGTCGCGCAGATGACCTTCGCTTTGATACTTGCCATTACCAACCGAGTTGAACATTATACACAGGAAAACCGCAATGAGCGTTGGGCATACAACAAGGATTTCTGTTATTGGGACACACCTCTCATGGAACTAGCCGGCAAAAACATCGGTATCATGGGACTTGGCAATATTGGTATGAAAGTCGCTACCATCGCACGTGACTTTGGTATGGATGTTTATGCGCTAACTAGCAAGAATGCCAGCGACTTACCAGATTGGATAACAAAGGTTAACAAGGATGGTTTATTGGCTGTTTCTGATATTCTATCCCTTCATAGCCCACTATCAGATGATACCTATCATTTCATCAATGCCGAGAGTTTGGCTAAGATGAAAGCATCTGCTATCTTGATCAATACAGGTCGTGGTCCTCTAGTTGACGAAGATGCTGTAGCTCAAGCTCTTCACGATGGTATCATTGGCGCTTACGGTGCTGATGTCATGGCGCAAGAGCCACCATCAAAAGACAATCCACTCTTCAAGGAGAAGAATGCGTTCATTACTCCACATATTGCTTGGGCAACTTTGGAGGCTCGCACACGTCTCAATCGTCAGGTTGCCGCTAATGTCAAAGCGTTTATAGAAGGAAATCCGATTAACGTCGTTAATCCATAATCATATCAGAAAGAAAATTGGATGAAGCAAAAGAGGCTGGACATATTGCACGTCCAGCCTCTTTTTTATATGATGAAGTTGATATTACTTACTCTCCTCCTCTGCCTGCTTGGTCTCAGGTGCGTTAGGACCATAGTAGCCATAGTAAGCCTGGTAGCGGTTGTAGCCCCAGTTAGCTTGAGCCTTCTGTGGGTCAAGCTCCTTAGCCTTGTCAAGGTGCTTGATAGACTCCTGGTAAACGACCTTGCGACCGTTAGGATCCTGCAAGTTAGCAGCCTTTACGTTAAGGCAAGCACCGAGGTATGTCATAATGACAACGTTCTCTGGCTGAACTGCCAAAGCCTCCTTCAAGTACTTGATAGCCTTGTCTGCATCGTTCTCGCTGATGTAATACATACCTAAATCTGCGAGAGCTACGAAATTCTTTGGATTAGCAGAAACTGCTGACTCAAGAAGAGAAAGCTGCTCCTTCTTCATCTTCAAAGAAGAATACATACCATTCAAGTTGTCGAGGATAACCTCATTAGAAGCATCCTGAGCATAAAGCCCCTTCAACTTGTCAACGTATGCCAAAGAGTCTGCGTGAGTCTTCAAGCCTTCCTTCATGGTGTAAAGCTTCAAGTTGAGCGCATCTTTCTTCTGAGACTCGTCCTTCATTGCCATGTCGCAATATTTCTCACAACGAGCCATATCCTTTGCCTGGTAAGCATAGCGAGCTGCGAAGAGAGCTACCTGACCGAGATACTCCTTCTCACTCTCCTTTTCCTTAGCCTTGCTATCGAACATAGGAGCGTTTTCTGTATCGAGGAAAGTACCCCAGTACTTCAATACATTCTCTGCCTGACTCTTCTGAGCAGCATCCTGACCTGCATTGACGAGCTGAATACGAGCACCCCATACACGGTCCTTGTTACCATCATACTTAGGAGCCACCTTACCCTTGGCGTTAGGAAGCTGATCATACTTATAGCACTCCTGAGCAGCGATGAGCGCATTGTAAGCACCCTCGTTCATTGCCTCCATATCCACAGGATCGTTCTTCTTGGTGATTTGGTTCATCTGCTGGATAGACTGCTGGTCGTTGAACTGCTTCATAGCGAGATCTACCAAGTGGTTGTAAGCCTTAGCCTTCTCAGCATCGTTGGCCATAGAACCGAGATTCTGCTCTACCAAGTTCTTAGCGTCAGCAAATGTCTTTGCCTTGAGCACTGCCTTGAGAGCATCGCTGTCACCAGCGAAAGCTGATGTGGCACTGAGTACCATCATAGCTGCAATCATTAATTTTTTCATATCGTCTTGTTTAAAGGTTTATTTTTATTTTATTTCTAACAACGAATCATTTCGTTATATATTATATGAAGGTGGAAGAAAAACGCCCGGTTGGGTACGTTTTCAAGAAAACCTTACTTTTACTCAAAATCCACGTTTGGGTTTCCCTCACCGTTCAACTCGTCTGGGTTGATACCCTTGGTGTCTTCTTCGATTTCCTCGCTCTTCTTTGCCCAAGCTGCACGGCTCTCTTCCTCTACTGAGGCTTCAAGCTCGGAACTCATCACCTTACATACGCTAGCGATGACATCGTTCTTTTTGGTCAAGTTGATGAGGCGAACGCCCTGAGTAGCACGACCCATCACACGGCAATCTGCCACGGCGAGACGAATCACGATTCCACTCTGGTTGATAATCATGAGGTCGTTGTCGTCGGTCACGTTCTTGATGGCTACCAGGCGACCAGTCTTATCAGTGACGTTGAGTGTCTTCACACCCTTGGCACCACGGTTGGTTACACGATAATCCAATACCTGTGAGCGCTTGCCATAACCCTGCTCACTGACAACCATTACGTTCTCAGTCTCAGCATTGTTGACCACAATCATACCAATAACAGCATCGTCGCCCTCATCGAGGCGCATACCACGTACACCTGTTGAGGTACGTCCCATGGTACGAATCTGATTCTCATGGAATCGAACGGCACGACCATTGCGGTTGGCGATAATCAACTCGTTGCAACCATTGGTCAAGCGAACATCTACCACCTCATCGCCCTCTACGATGTTGATGGCGTTCACACCATTAGCACGTGGACGAGAGTATGCCTCCAAGCAAGTCTTCTTCACGGTACCATTCTTGGTAGCGAATACGACATAGTGATTGTTGATGAACTCGGAATCGTTCAAACCACGCAAGCGGAGGAATGCGTTCACCTGGTCATCGCTCTCGATGTTGAGGAGGTTCTGGATGGCACGTCCCTTAGAGTTGCGGTCGCCCTCAGGAATCTCATAGCACTTGAGCCAGTAGCAACGTCCCTTCTTGGTGAAGAAGAGCATCGTCTGGTGCATAGTAGCTGGATAGATGTACTCGGTGAAGTCCTTATCACGGGTACGAGCGCCCTTGGCACCAACACCACCACGAGCCTGCTCACGGAACTCAGACAAAGCGGTACGCTTGATATATCCGAGGTGGCTAACTGTGATAACCACTGGGTCGTTTGGATAGAAGTCCTCTGGGTTGAACTCATGGTCGTCAGGCTTAATCATGGTACGACGGTCGTCACCATATTTCTCCTTCACCTCATTGAGTTCATCCTTCATCACCTTCTTGCAAAGCTCAGGGTCGTTCAATATCTGATTCAAGTAGTCGATGGTCTTCATCAACTCGTTAAATTCATTGTGCAACTGCTCCAGACGCAGACCTGTCAACTGTGACAAGCGCATATCCACGATGGCCTTGCTCTGAATCTCATCGAGTTCGAAACGCTTCTCCAAGTTACGCTGAGCGTCGGATGGAGTCTTGCTGGCACGAATGATATGTACCACCTCGTCGATGTTATCGCAAGCGATGATCAAACCTTCGAGGATGTGGGCACGCTCCTGCGCCTTCTTCAAGTCGAACTGTGTACGACGGATGGTAACATCATGACGATGCTCCACGAAGTACTTCACGCACTCCTTCAAGGAGAGCAAGCGAGGACGACCATTCACCAAGGCGATGCAGTTGACAGAGAAAGAACTCTGCAATGCAGTCATCTTGAAGAGCTTGTTCAAGAGCACATTGGCATTGGCATCACGCTTCACATCCACTACGATACGCATACCCTGGCGACCAGACTCATCGTTCACATTGGCAATGCCATCTACCTTGCCTTCCTTGGCGAGGTCGGCGATAGCCATGACGAGCTGCTCCTTGTTGACACCGTAAGGAATCTCTGTGATGACAATCTTGTCGTGAGCATCCCCACTCTCGATCTCGGCAGTAGCACGTACCACGATACGACCACGACCGGTCTCGTAAGCGTCCTTCACACCCTGGATACCATAGATGGTAGCACCTGTAGGGAAGTCTGGAGCCGGAATATATTTCATCAAGCCATCGGTGTCGATGTCAGGATTGTCGATATAAGCACAGCAGCCATCGATGACCTCACGCAAGTTGTGGGTAGGAATATTGGTAGCCATACCCACGGCGATACCGTTACCACCATTCACCAAGAGATTAGGAATCTTGGTAGGCATCACGGAAGGTTCCTGGAGGGTGTCATCGAAGTTGTTCATCATATCGACGGTTTCCTTGTCCAAGTCGTCCATGATGTGCTCACCCATCTTAGAGAGGCGGCACTCAGTATAACGCATGGCAGCAGGAGAGTCGCCATCGACAGAACCGAAGTTACCTTGTCCATCAATCAATGTGTAACGCATGTTCCACTCCTGTCCCATGCGCACGAGGGCACCATAGACAGAGGAGTCGCCGTGTGGGTGATACTTACCGAGCACCTCACCTACTACGCGCGCACATTTCTTATAAGGTTTGTCACTGGTGTTTCCAATACCGAGCATACCATAGAGAATACGGCGGTGCACAGGCTTGAAACCATCACGTACATCTGGGAGGGCACGAGCCACAATCACCGACATGGAATAGTCGATGTAGGATGACTTCATCTCCTCCTCGATGTTGATTTTCATGATTCTATCATGATCAAGTGTTTGATTTTCGTCCATTTATTATGAATGTTATTATTTAAGTTTCCAAATTCTATCCCGATGCATGCCATTGCTTTCAACTCACCTTTTTCTAGCGAAAATCGCCGAAAAGGGCATTTATTTGCGCTCTAAGCGATTTTGGCATATCGGAATCACCGACAAAGGTACAACTATTTTTTCTAACAATATGCTTTCTGAGGCAAAAAATGCGCCATTTTAGCGTTTTTTGTGTTTTGCTGCCTCCTGAAAAAGTTGGCATAAGTTTTGCTGATTGCAATAATTGTTGTACTTTTGCAACGAAAAAGCCGGAAACGGCACCTTTTTAATTCAAGTAGTAACAAGCATATTAACAAAGACATCATAAGCATGAAAATCCAGAGAAAAATAGGACGCACCACCTTCGTAGATGGTTTCTCCTTCCCTGACGAAGTAGATGACGATGACTTTTTCATAAACGAGAACGAAGCCAAAGCGCAATCGTCCTCTTCGACATCGTCTGCACAAAAGAAAGGGACCACTACCAACGGACAGTTGCGTAACAACAACAAGACTCCTATCCTCGACCACTTCAGCACCGACTTGACTCAAGCCGCAAGGGAAGGAAAGTTGGACCCAGTAGTGGGCAGAGAGAAAGAAATACAGCGTGTGCTCGAAATCATCGGTCGTCGCAAGAAGAACAACCCTATCCTCATCGGCGAACCGGGAGTGGGCAAAAGCGCCATTGCTGAGGGACTGGCTCAACTCATTGTAAAACAGCAGACTTCACCAGCTCTGTTCAACAAAAAGGTTGTCAACCTAGACCTCACCTCCATCGTAGCAGGCACCAAGTTCCGTGGACTGTTTGAGGAGCGCATCAAAGGACTCATCACTGAACTGGAGAACAATCCTGACATTATTATATTTATAGATGAGATTCACACTCTTATCGGTGCCGGAAGTGGCAGTGGCACGATGGATGCCGCCAACATTCTGAAACCAGCCTTGGCTCGTGGCACAGTACAATGTATCGGCGCCACAACTCTCAAGGAGTATCGCAACAGCATCGAGAAAGATGGTGCCTTGGAGCGTAGATTCCAAAAAGTCATCGTGGAGCCAACGACTCCTGAGCAGACACTACAAATCCTCAGAAATATCAAGGACAGATACGAGGAGCACCATGGTGTCAGCTATAGTGACGAGGCATTGCAAGCATGTGTCAAATTGACGGCTCGATACATTACCGACCGATTCTTCCCAGACAAGGCTATCGATGTCATCGACGAAGTGGGCTCTCGTCTTCGACTCACCAATGTGGAAGTGCCAGACAGCATTCTCGAGTTGCAGGAGGAAATCGAGTTGATCGCCGAAAAGAAGCACGAGGCTGTCAAAAACCAGAATTTCGAGTTGGCAGCTAGCTTCCGTGACAAGGGACTCGCCTTGGAACGCCAGTTGGAAGACTATCGAAAGTCTTGGCAAAAATCCGAGAATGAGGACCGCATCCCTGTGACAGAAGCCAATGTGGCAGACGTTGTCAGTCGTATGTCAGGTGTACCTGTACAGAGAATGGCAGAACAGGAAGGCGAGCGACTGAAGAATATGGCAGCAACCTTGAAAAAAGAGGTTATCGCCCAAGACGAGGCCATAGAGAAGATGGTGAAAGCCATCCAGCGCAATCGTGTGGGACTTCGCGACCCTAACCATCCAATAGGTGCCTTCATGTTCTTGGGTCCTACGGGAGTCGGCAAGACCTATCTCGCCAAGAAGCTGGCAGAAGAGATGTTCGGTTCCAGCGATGCCATGATTCGTGTGGACATGAGTGAGTACTCAGAGAGTTTCAATACCTCTCGCCTGCTCGGAGCGCCTCCGGGATATGTAGGCTACGAGGAAGGTGGACAGTTGACCGAGAAAGTTCGTCGCAAACCATACTCCATCATCTTGCTCGATGAGATTGAGAAAGCGCATGACAAGGTATATAACATGCTCTTGCAAGTATTGGACGAAGGTAGATTGACCGATGGAAACGGAAGATTGATAGACTTCCGCAACACTGTCATCATCATGACATCCAATGCCGGAACCCGTCAGTTGAAGGAGTTCGGAAGCGGCATCGGTTTCAACGCCGGCGGCATCAATGGCGCTACGATGAACGAGAAGGACAAGGAGTATGCACGCAACATCATCCAAAAGAACCTGAGCAAACAGTTCTCGCCTGAGTTCTTGAACCGTCTCGATGAAATCATCACATTCGACCAGTTGAATCTCGATGCCATCAAGCAAATCATCGACATTGAGCTTCGTGGTCTCTTCAAGCGTGTGAACGAGATGGGTTACAAGATTCAAATCTCCGACAAAGCAAAGGAGTTAGTGGCAACCAAGGGTTACGACGTTCAGTTTGGTGCCCGTCCACTGAAGAGAGCTATCCAAACCTACATAGAGGATGGCGTCTGCGAGTTGATACTGGGCGGCACACTCCACAAGGGAGACACCATCAACATCGGCAAGAATCCAAACAAGGAGGAATTGACATTCAAGACTGTAAGCCACGAGGAATAGAAATTAAACTTTCGCATATACGAGAAGTTAACTAGCGAATGTTCAGTAAATAACAAAAATAAAGGAAGAGGATTTTCACCCTCTTCCTTTTTTGTTTTTGTCGAATCAACATTGCGTTGTTGGTTCGTTTTACACCTTATCTTTTACTTTTATTGAAGCCTTCGATATTACAAGATAGTTTTGACAGCCTCAAGCATACCCTTCTCCTGGATGAGGTCGAGGTCCTTCTTAACCAACTCTGTCAAGCCAGGAACAGTCTCGTTCAAGTTCTCATGCCAGATGTAGTCGAAGCCGAGTACGCCCTCAGCTACCTTCTGAGTATCGCCAGTAGCCCAAAGCTCTGCCAACTTGTCGATGATCTTCTGGTCATCCTGTGGCTGGATAGGAGCACCGTCCTCACGAACACCACCCTTGTAGTAAGTGATGATAGCAGCGAGACCAAATACCAAACCCTGTGGCAACTCGCCCTTACGCTCCAAATATACCTTAACACCTGGGAGGTCACGAGTCTCATACTTAGGGAATGAGTTGAGCATGATGCTAGTTACCTGGTGGTCAACGAATGGGTTCTCGAAGCGCTCCAATACATCAGAAGCGAACTTCTGCAACTCCTCCATTGGCAAGTTGAGGGTCTGCATCAACTCATCAAACTGTACCTTGTGGATGTACTTACCGAGAACTGGGTGCTCGCAAGCATCACGTACGATGTTGACACCGCTCAAATAAGTAACAGGGCTCAATACAGTGTGAGGACCATTCAAGAGAGTAACCTTACGCTCGTGGTATGGCTTCTCGTTGTCTGTGATCAATACGTGGAGACCAGCCTTGTGAGCAGGGAACTCTTCCTGCATCTGCTCTACTGTCATGTTCTCAGCCTTCTCGATTACCCAGAGGTGGAAGCTCTCAGCCTTTACTACCAAGTTATCCTTGTAGCAAACCTTCTCCTGAATCTCCTTGATGGTATCACGTGGGAAGCCAGGAACGATACGGTCAACCAATGTAGCGCAAACATAGCAGTGATTGGTGAACCACTCCTTGAAGCCCTCATAGTCAGCACCCATGTCTTCCTTCCAAAGTTCGATATACTGATAGATGCACTCCTTCAAGTGGTGACCGTTCAAGAAGATCAACTCACAAGGCATCAAGATCATACCCTTAGATGGATCGCCCTCGAAGAACTTGTAACGATGGAAGAGCAACTGAACCAACTTGCCTGGGTAAGAAGCAGCAGGAGCATCTGTAAACTTGCAAGAATCGTCGAATGCGATACCAGCCTCAGTTGTATTAGAGATGATGAAACGCATCTCAGGTTGCTCTGCCAATGCCATGAAAGCCTGGTTCTGTGAATATGGATTCAAGCAACGGCTGATGACGTCGATGCGCTCCAAAGTGTTGACAGCCTGACCATTCTCCTTACCCTGGAGGTTAACGTGGTACAAGCAGTCCTGACCATTCAACCAGTCAACCATACCCTTAGCCAAAGGCTGAACGACTACGACTGAGCCGTTGAAATCGGTCTTTTTATTCATGTTCCATACAATCCAATCTACGAATGCACGGAGAAAGTTACCTTCACCAAACTGAATGATTTTCTCAGGAGCGACGCTCTTAGGAGCTGTACGCTTGTTCAAAGCTTTAAGTTCTTTCATGATTTGTTTTATTGTTTATGTTTTTGTTTTTTAAATTTCTGCTGCAAAGGTATATATTTTTCCCATACGTTGCATCATATTTTTACAAAAATCGTGCGTAAAGGTTTGCGTAAGAGCAGGCGATTTTGTATCCCTACCCCCACTTTGATTTATACATAACTAGGAAAAAATTCTTTCCTACCTAGGCGTGATTTTTTACCTAGTTAGGCGCAAAAAAATCCCTCGCCTTGGAAAAGACGAGGGATTCGGAAAGTATTTTACAAATATATACCTACTAATCAAATTACATAGCGTAGATGTTGAAACCACCATCTACCACTGCCACTGTACCTGTGACGAAAGATGCGGCATCGCTCATCAAGTAATGGATGGTACCACAGAGCTCCTCTGGCTTACCCATTCTGCCAAATGGTGTCTGGCGAACCACGTCATTGCCACGTTCCGTATAACTTCCGTCAGGATTGGTGAGGAGCGCACGGTTCTGCTCTGTGATAAAGAAGCCAGGAGCAATCGCGTTAACACGGATGCCCTCGCCAAACTTCTTGGCGGTCTCATGTGCCATATAGGCAGTGAAGTTGGAGATACCAGCCTTGGCAGCAGCATAACCACACACACGAGTCATTGGACGGAAAGCAGCCATAGAAGAGAAGTTGATGATGCTACCCTTGCCTGCCTCTACCATAGGCTTCAAGAATACCTGTGTAGGGATGACGGTACCTGTGAGGTTGAGATTAAGAACGGTTTGGAACTGATTGACATCCAAATCGAAGAAGTTCTGGTCTGGAGCGATTGTTGCACCCTTCATGTTACCACCAGCGGCATTGAGAAGAGTATCAATCTTACCATACTTGGCAAGGATGTCCTTGCAGTTCTGCTCTACTACCTCGTAATTCATCACGTCGGTTTTGAAGAAAGAAGCCTCGCCGCCAGCTTGCTTGATGTCCTCTACAATGGCGTTGCCCACTTCTTCTTTTCTGCCCAAAATGGCAACCTTCGCACCTTCGAGCGCCAAATATTTGGCAATGGTACGACCGAGTACACCAGTACCACCGGTAATAACTACTACATAATCTTTAATGTTGAAAAGATTGTTGTTCATAATAAATTAGTGTTGAGTTTGATTTTTAAGAAAAAAGAGCGGGATACGGGAATCGAACCCGCCTCCCAGGCTTGGGAAGCCCGTGCACTACCGATGTGCTAATCCCGCACAAATAGTGCTGAAAAGAGCCACGAGCGGGACTCGAACCCGCGACCCACGCATTACGAATGCGTTGCTCTACCAACTGAGCCATCATGGCAATTTCCTTTTAGCGAATGCAAAGGTAATGAAATATTTCTAAATGGTGAAATTATTCAGTGTCATTAACCTATATTAACGATTGCGATGCTTCATGTACCAAGGGTGGACACAGAAATTGTAAAAAGCCAAGCTCACTGCCAAGATGGCAAGCGAGGTAAGCAAGATGTATTTGTGTTCTGCATGAACCTGAGGGAACAAGCCCTGCATATCGCCCACTGCATGGTTGCCGAGGAAGCCGATACCCAAGAACAAACCGAGACTCAGTCCAAACTCCCATGAGAGGAAGAAGGAACTCTGGCTCGTACCACGCTGGCAATGCTTTGCCAACTTGATATAGAAAAGCAAGAAACGACTGCCGATGATGCCGATTCCGAAACCAATCATGGCTGGCGAAATCATCTCCATGGCTGGACGCTGGTCGGTAAACTGTATCAGGATGGCTGCAATCAAGAGTACCAAGCCCGTAAGCACCTCGCTCTTCAAGTCGGCATCGGGAAAAACATATTTCTCAGCCCATAAGGCGATAAGGAAACCAGCCATCAGCATCGCATAGAACGTCTCCGTCTCATGTAGGGAGAACAACATACCGACAACACACGTAATCATTGCCAAGTTGACAAAGAGCAAGATACCTTGTGGCAAGAAGAAACGATCGAGGCTGAACTTCGACATCGTGTCGGAAGGTGCCTTGAAAGGAAACTTCACCAAGGTAATCAGCAGGAACGAAACCAAAGCCGAAGCCACGGATGCAATCAGTACCCCTTGGTAATCGAAAACCTGGAACACCAAGATGGATGCCACGGGACCCAATGAAAGGGCGAATCTCGCAAACCAAGATGCCGTGTAATTCGCCTCCGTTCGTTGGAAAGACTCACAAGTATCTATAATTAATGTACTTGCGAGCGTCATCTCTGCCAAACCGAGGAAAGCTCCTTGTGCGAATCTGCTCAGTAGCAACGCCCAAAACTCCATCTTCACATTTACGATAAAGTCGAGGTAGTACTGGGCAGACACGCAAAGAGCCACAGCCAGAATGGAATATTGGCAGACATGATTGCGGCGATAACGCTGAATCAAATAAGAACAGAAGGTACCCAACACAAACACTCCGATGCCGTAAGCTCCCATCACGCATCCCACCTGAAGGCAAGAATAACCTTGCTGAAGCAAGTAAGGAGGCAAAGCCGGTATCAGCATGTAAGCACTCATCATCAAGAGCAAGTTGGCAAATGCCATCATCCAAAACTCTCGATGCCATAACTTGATGTGAACGGGCGTATTTTGTGTATCCATTTATCCAATCATTCGTTTAACTTCTCCTGGAGTCGCCTTAGTAACTCTCTTCCACACTAGGATAGCCGCCCGTCTTGACAGCCTCTACGTATGCCTCCACGCCCTTGGTCATCTCAGCACCCACCTGAGCGAAGTGGCGCAAGAACTTAGGTTTGAAACCTTGGGTCATACCCAGTGCATCTGCATAAACCAAAACTTGACCATCACAGCCGTTACCTGCACCAATACCGATAGTTACAGCTTTTACCTGACGTGTTACTTCAGCTGCCAATTTTGCAGGAACCTTCTCCAAGACTATCGCAAAACAGCCTGCCTTATCGAGGGCGATGGCATCCTGGATGAGTTTCTCTGCCTCAGCCTCTTCCTTGGCACGAATGCCATAACCACCAAACTTATTGACGCTCTGTGGAGTCAAGCCGAGATGGCCGTGAACAGGGATTCCTGCATCTATCAAAGCCTTGACGGTGTCGATGATTTCTACGCCACCTTCGAGTTTGAGGGCATCAACGCCCGTTTCCTTCATCATACGGCAAGCGTTGCGAAGTGCCTCCTCACGAGAGATTTGGTAACTGCCAAAAGGCATGTCGCAAACCACCATGGCATGGTTGACGGCACGAACCACGCTGCGAGCGTGATAAATCATCTGATCCACGGTGATAGGCAATGTGTCGGCATTGCCAGCCATCACGTTGGAAGCAGAGTCTCCAATCAAAATACTATCTATTCCAGCGGCATCAATGATACCTGCTGTGGTGAAATCGTAGGCGGTGAGCATAGTCACCTTCTCGCCAGCTTGCTTCATCTCAGCAAACGTCTTGGCGGTAATCTTCTTTTTATCAGTAGATAAATAACCCATTTTGTTTGTTTTTAAAATCGGGTGCAAAGGTACTACAAATCGAAGACAATACAAAATAAATTAATTTATTTTTATTGTTGAGTGTAGTGTACCTTATTAAAAGTTACACATTATTTGCGAGATACGCTAAAAATTCGAGCTAAATCTGCAAAAGAGAAGCCAATATAGTTGGAAATCACGTAATCTGAGTATTCCTCAATGCTCTCCTTGGAGTTGGTGGTTGCCAAGCCGAGCGTAAACTCGCCAGCCGCCCTCACAGCCTTCAGACCATTGAAGCTATCCTCCAATCCAACACACTCTTCAGGCTTCGCATCAAAATAAGCTGCACCCTTCAGATAGCAGTCAGGGTCGGGTTTGCTCTTGGCAAAGTCCTCACTGGTGAGCACCTTGTCGAAGTAAGTCTTGAACTCAGGGTGACACTCATAGACAATACTCATTTTATTGGCATTGCTACTGGTTACAACAGCGCACTTTACGCCATTTTTCTTCAAGTCTTTCACAAAGTCCTCGAAACCTGCGACATAGTTGTATGCCATATTGCGCTCGTACTCATCAAGGCGAACCGTAATCTTAGCTTGCTCTTCTGCCACGCTTGTAAATCCTTCGATATGAGCGAAGGTCTGAGCGTCGGAGAAATACTTATCATAGATTTGCACCAAGGTCTGTCCCTTGATACGGTGAGCGAAGTCTGGCATCTCAGGATGATACTCACGACCTATCATTCCCCAGAAAATGGTATATTGTGATTCAGTCTCAAAGACCACGCCGTCCAAATCAAATAAAGCTGCTTTTATCATTTTTACCTTAATATTATATAATACTTATTGTTCAATAATTCTAAATACGGGTGCAAAGTTACATCATTTTCCTCGAAAAACAGAAAAAGAAAGTAAAATATGCTACTAAGATGGAGCTATCTCGTATTTTTTTTATATTTTTGCACCCAAATATTAAAGCAATAAGCATGAATATCATAGAGAAATATTTTCCGAATCTCAGCGACAAGCAGAAAGAACAGATAGCACAGTTGGACGCTCTCTATCGTGACTGGAACGCCAAAATCAACGTGATCAGCCGCAAGGATATCGACAACTTGTATGAGCACCACGTGCTTCACTCCATGGCTATCGCGAAGGCCATACATTTCCGTCCAGGAACAGAAATCCTCGATTTCGGTTGTGGTGGCGGCTTCCCTGGCATTCCTCTCGCCATCCTCTTCCCTGATTGCAAGTTCAAGTTGATTGACGGCACTGGCAAGAAAATCCGTGTCTGCAATGAGGTGGCTTCTGCCATCGGACTGGAGAACTTGGTGGCTGAGCACTTACGTGGCGAGGATGAGAAAGGCAAGTACGACTTCGTGGTGAGCCGTGCCGTGATGCAACTGCCCGACTTGATGAAGATTATCATGAAAAACTTCAAGAAGGCGCAGCAGAACGCATTGCCTAACGGACTGCTCTGCCTGAAAGGCGGCAACCTACAAGAGGAGTTGAAAGCCTACAAGAACGTGGCTGAGATTACCCCACTAAGCACCTTCTTCGAGGAAGAATGGTTTCAGCAAGACAAACAATTGGTCTATGTACCAGCATAAAATCAAGAAAACAATGTTACATATAGAAAGATTTCAAGTCAACATGCTCCAGGAGAATTGCTACGTTGTGAGCGATGAAACCAAGGAATGTGTCATCATAGACTGTGGTGCCTTCTATCCTGAGGAGCGCACAGCCATTGTCAACTACATCAAAGAGAATGAGTTGAAGCCTGTTCACCTCTTGGTGACCCATGGCCATCTCGACCACAACTTTGGCAACAACACCATTTATGAGGCATTCGGTCTGAAGCCAGAGGTCTCTGCATCCGACGAAAGTTTGATGAAGAACTTAAAGACGCAAGCCGAGACCTTCTATCAGATGCAGCTCGACTACGACTTCCCTCCTATCGGCAAATTCTTCGAGGACGATGAAATCATCCGTTTTGGAAATCACCAGTTTGAGATCATCCTGACCCCAGGACACTCACGTGGCTCTGTCACCTTCTATTGTGCCGAGGAGAAGGTTGCCTTCACGGGCGACACACTTTTCCATGGTTCCATCGGAAGAACAGACTTCAAAGGCGGTTCAATGTTCCAGATTATCAACAGCTTACGCTTCTTGGCTCAACTGCCAGACGAGGTGAGGATATTGCCAGGACACGGACAGGCTACGAGCATTGGAGAGGAGTTGGCGCACAATCCTTACATGGATAGATAATAGATGAACACACGCAAGAACAACAACACGGAGAAAATCATCCTCGGCATCGACCCAGGAACCAACGTGATGGGTTACGGTGTCATCAAGGTGATGGGCAACAAGGCTCAACTGGTGGTGATGGGTGTCATCGACATGCGCAAGGAAAGTGACCCCTATCTTCGACTGGGCAAGATTTTCGAGCGTGTTACCGGTATCATCGATGAATATCTACCTGATGAGATGGCGATTGAGGCTCCATTCTTCGGCAAAAACGTTCAGTCGATGTTGAAGCTTGGAAGGGCGCAAGGTGTTGCCATCGCAGCCGCCATCCACCACGATGTTACTATCCATGAATATGCGCCACTGAAAATCAAGATGGCGATTACCGGACAAGGACAGGCTTCGAAGGAGCAGGTAGCTGCCATGTTGCAAAGGATGCTTCATATTAGCGATGATGACATGCCGAAGTTTATGGATGCCACCGACGCCTTGGGTGCAGCCTACTGCCACTTTTTGCAGATGGGTCGCCCGGAGACGAACGCCAAGCACTATAGCAGTTGGAAAGACTTCGCCACAAGAAACCAAGGAAGAGTGGAAGGAAGTGCCAAGTTGACTGGACCAAGAGCACAACTGATGGCTGCCCTCAATCGCACGACCCACAAGTAAGGAGTCTCATTTCTGCCTTATATATAATAAAGGTGCAATCCTACGAAGAAAAGGTAACAAGAATTGAAACAGAAGGAAACAAGATAAAGACAATGCAAACGATTATCAAAATAGAGAAAGGTGTTACCCGTATGCCAGAATGGCGTATGGCGGAACCCGTAGATTTTGAGGCTTGCGAGGGAGAGCACATCGCCATCGTAGGTCCCAACGGCGGTGGCAAGTCCATGTTTGTCGATATGATTGTGGGTCGCCATCCCTTGTTGATGCACGACCCTTACTATGATTTCTCGCCAAGTACCAAGAAGATGGTGAGTGACAACATCAAATACATCACCTTCCGTGACACTTACGGAGGCGACAACGACCGCACTTACTTCTTGCAACAACGATGGAATCAGTTGGAAATCGACGAATCTACTCCTATCGTCAAGGACAAGTTGGAGGAGGCTTACCAGATGGCAGGTGAGGACACGCCAGAACGCAGAGCTTTGCAAAAGCATATCTATGAACTCTTCCACATGGAGCACCTGCTCGACAAATATACCATCCTCCTATCGAGTGGCGAGCTGAGAAAGTTTAAGTTGGCTTCCACCCTCTTCGCCGAGCCTCGTGTACTCATCATGGACAATCCTTTCATCGGACTGGATGCCGAGACACGCGACCAACTGAAAGAGTTGCTCAAGGCACTCGCCTCCGAGCGTGCCTTGCAGATTATCCTCGTGCTCAGCAAGAGCGATGACATCCCCGACTTCATCACCCACATCGTAGAGGTGAAGGGCATGAAGGTGATGCCAAAGGTGACCAAGGATGAATATCTCGCCAGTCGTCCAGCTTTGCCAACAAGAGTACTCGACGATGCCTTGGAGCAAGCCATCATTGACCTGCCCTACAGCGACCGAGAATATCACAACGAGGAAGTGGTGAAGATGAACAAGGTTTGCATCCGCTACGGCGAGCGTACCATCCTCAAAGACCTTGACTGGACGGTGAAGAACGGAGAGCGCTGGGCTTTGAGCGGACAGAACGGAGCCGGCAAATCAACCTTGCTCAGTCTGGTATGCGCAGACAACCCACAGAGTTACGCCTGCGACATCGCCCTCTTTGGCAATCCACGAGGAAGCGGCGAGAGCATCTGGGACATCAAGAAGCATATCGGCTACGTTTCGCCAGAGTTGCATCGCTCCTATCAGCGAGATTTGCCAGCCATCCGTATCGTAGCCAGCGGACTGATGGATTCCGTGGGTCTCTACGTCAAACCAAAGGACGAGGATATGGACAAGTGCCGTTTCTGGATGAAGGTCTTCGGTCTCGAAGGAAAAGAAGAGGTCGGGTTCCTCAAACTCTCTAGTGGCGAGCAACGCTTGGTTCTCTTGGCAAGAGCCTTCGTCAAGGACCCAGAGCTCTTGATTCTTGACGAACCATTGCACGGACTTGACAACATCAACCGCCGACTGGTGAAGGATGTCATCGAGGCATTCTGCAAGCGCAACAACAAGACGATGATCATGGTGACACACTACAAGGAAGAACTGCCAGCCTGCATCGACAACAGCATCTTCCTCGTACGCCACGCATAGCATCAGGCGCAGTAGCATTTCATAGGAAATCATCCCTAACAAAAATAGAAGACATGAAAAAGTATATCATAACATTGGGGCTCTTGGCAACCATGATGGTTCCAGCATCGGCACAAGACGTGCTCAACGAGATTGTGAAGATGTCACAAGCTACGGTGAACGACACCACACAGAACATAGTGGTTCGCAAGACTGCCGTGTTCAAGTATGATGCCATGACCTACCTTCGTTCCAAGATGCTGCCAGCATCAGCCGTGCTGAGCGACAACGTGGATTTGAAGAAGTTCAATGAAATCATCCGCACGCTCAACGAGCAAGCTTTGGCGATGAACCAATACGTGACGCTCTACGAGAAGCGTCTCAAGGAAGCCAAGAAAAAGAACAAGGACGTGGTGATGAAGCTCTTCAAGATGGCTACCAAAGACCATCCTTACTTCAACGACGAGGACACCGAGGTGACCATGGCATACTACAATAGAGAGGACTATCCCGTACAGTTCTGCCTCGACTGCAACTGGGTGAAATCACTGGAGTTTATCCGTACCATCGACTGGAGCGGATTGTAAAAATGGCTCGTTACGTAGGATAATGAAATAAAATTGAAAAAAAAGCAAGTAAAATTTGGTATTTAGAAATTTAGTACTTAATTTTGCACTTGAAATAAACATATACGATGAAAAGAGAAAAAACACTTAGCCTCAAGTCGCTGACCAAGTCTAGCGTTTGGGAGATACAAGAGAATGATGTATTCCGTCTCTGGGAAGCCGCAGAGAAGGATGCCGACCTAAAGGATAATCAGCGCAAATACGTAGATGTCATCCGCAGTGCCTTCGAGATTGAGGAGGTGAAGGTCGATAAACCAATCGTCATAGAGAAATACATCCAGCGTGGTTTCAAGATTGGTTACTTCCGCATCGATGACGCCAACGTGAAGTACGCCATCAAGAAGCGTCCTATCCTCCGTGTCACCGACTTGACATACGAGAACATCCGCCATATCAGTGCCAGCAAGCTCATCGAGGTGTTGGAGCGCAACTTCGGCGGTGGCTGGGAGTCTCTTCCACAGAGCATCCAGGACATCATCGAGAGTGGTTTCGACATCAGCACCACTACCCTTCCTAAGGATCGCTTGCATAAGCCGGGTGGTCTCTACGAGAAGAAGTTGGATGATGGATTCGAGGTATTGGAGATACCTAAGGGTACATGGACCGAGGCCATCTTCGCCAAGGAGAAGCCAGAGGTAGAGAAAGTACGTATGAAATTCGCCGACGAGGATGAGTTGGATCGTGAGGACGAGCTTCGTGGCCGTGAGGACGAGGAGGACGACGATGAGGACGCACCAGAGATTGAGGATCACTACAATGACCCAGACGAGGACGACGATGCCTTCGACGATGACAAGTTGACGGAGGAAAGCTACCGCACCACCTTCGAAGACCCAGAGAACTTGGGACTTGATGATGCTACCGACGTAGCCGACGATGACGAATATTAATCGCAAGGATAGGTCTCATCACAGACAGAGAACAGAAAAATAAAATAAAAGGATATAGAAATGAACGCATTATTTGGTTTTGTAGCATTGATTGTCGTAGCCATTATCGGTTGGGCAATCGCAGAGTTTAAGTACAAGACATTCACCTTTACTCGTTCCGAGAAGGACATCGAGGAAGAGGAGGAATTGGAAGAGCAGCGTCGTGCCGACGGTTTCAAGGAGATGAACATCCGTGACATCATGCGCAAGAACTCAACAAATGGTTATAACGCTGTAGGATGATCACGCAGTATATAATCATCGCTATCATATTGGTGGCATGCCTTGGGTATGCCACCTTTTCTATATGGAAAGCAATCGATTCTGCGAGGAAATGTAAGGAATATAAGTGCGCTGGATGCCCTTTTTACGAGAAATGTGAAAAAAATAAGAAAAAAGTTGGGCAAAAATTTGGTGGAACCAAATAAAAGCAGTACCTTTGCAACCGCAAATGAGAAATACAACATCTCAAGCAAAGCATTTGGTGTCTTAACCGAGCGGTTAGGTAACGGTCTGCAAAACCGTGTAGAGCGGTTCGACTCCGCTAGACACCTCTCAAAAGGAAGTTCTTTCGAGGACTTCCTTTTTTTTGTTTTCAGTTTTTTCTATCTCACTGCTTTTTCTGACATCATCTATAGATACGAGAAGAACTCACGCCCCAATCAGCGAAAATAAGAAAAAACTCTCAAAGGAATCATCCCTTGAGAGCTATGTTGTAGTTGTAATAATTTGTATTTCCTGTTATATCTTCCAAGACTTGGATAAACGGAGGGAATTTCACGCTCTCCTGCTTGGCTACTCCTTTCGTCTCCAAAATCATCAAGTCTTTGCGAGGAGCCTCGAAGATGTCAAGCTCGAAATACTGACCCTTCCAAATGAAACTCTTGCGATGCTTGCTGATCGTCTGGCGATAAGGATCGGCTTGCTGAAGAAGAGACTCGTAGAGATTTTGATTGATCTGTCGCTCCGTCTCTATCTGCTCAGACTCAGAGATGCGCTTCTTGGTCGTATGCACATATACCTCCTTCTCTTCGAATCGACGCTTGCGCAAACGAATCTCCGTATTAGGCTCACCGGTAAGATAAGTCTGGACGATGTCACTGTCAATGCTGCTAGGTATTTCCCCTGTCAATTTGACGATATACTTGCGCTCCTCTTCGATAGGTTGTGGAATCCCCAAGACATTGGAGATTTCCTTGAGCACACGATTCAACTTGTTGTCGAAGTCCTCATGGTTGTTGATGACACGCAAGTGAGGATGACCTGTCCAAGCCTCAATGACCTTCTTATCCAACTCACGTGCGATTTGAAGTCCCTTCTCGTCTGCCTGTTCGAGTCTCTGGGCGTTATTGGCTGTAGTATAAAACTGCTCCGCTCCATCTGCGGCAGAAACCAAGTGAAGCACGGCGTCATATCGCTCATCACGAAGTTGTGTCTGGGTGCATCCCACCTCACCGATAATTTTTTGCCAATCCTCAGACGTCAAATAAGCAGAGATGTCCATCACGCCACGGTCGCAGACAATGAGCACAGGCTGCTCCAAGGTTTGTGCCATCTTGTAGAAGCAATCCTCCAGGTGCAACTGTGTCTGAAGCGTAGCCTTCTCACCCTCGAAGAAGAAAGCCTTGTTGGAGGTGAGGTAGTTCATGCCTGCCTGTGTAAACATGGTAGGCACCTCCGGAATGGTGAACACCTTGTAACCGAGGCTAGTGAAATGCTCTATCACCTTGACGAGTGCTGTAGTCTTACCAGCGCAAGGACCGCCAGTCAATACGATTCTCTTAATTGTATTCATCTATTTAAGTTGTTTTATTTTCGGCTGCAAAGTTAATCATTTTTTCCCATAAATCCCCTCATCGCTAGCGGCTTTCTTGCATTTTATGCACTTTCTATTCGTAATTTATCTAAAATCTAGCCGAAAAATTTGGGTATCTTGTTGATTAAACGTACCTTTGCATCACATAACTATAAAACTATGGAACAAGTAAAGACTTTGATTATTGGCAGCGGTCCTGCTGGATATACAGCCGCCATCTATGCAGGTAGAGCCGACCTCAACCCTGTGCTCTATGCAGGTATTCAACCAGGCGGTCAGTTGACCACCACTACGATTGTAGAGAATTTTCCAGGTTATCCTAATGGTGTGGATGGCAACCAGATGATGATGGACTTGCGTGAGCAGGCATCTCGTTTCGGTGCTGATTTGCGTGATGGCAGCATCACAAAGGTAGATTTCAGCCAGCGTCCATTCCATGTCACCGATGAGCGTGGCAACGAAATCGAGGCACAGACTGTGATTATCGCTACCGGTGCATCCGCAAAATATCTCGGTTTGGCAGACGAGGAGAAATATCGTGGTCAAGGCGTATCAGCTTGTGCTACCTGCGACGGTTTCTTCTATCGCAAGCGTACCGTAGCTGTCGTAGGTGGTGGTGACACCGCTTGTGAGGAAGCCATGTATCTCGCTGGTTTGGCGAAGAAAGTATATATGATTGTGAGAAAGCCTTACCTCCGTGCTGCCGAAATCATGCAGCAGCGTGTGAAGGAGAAGGAAAACATCGAAATCTTGTTTGAGACCAATACCGTTGGACTCTTCGGCGAGAATGGCGTGGAGGGTGCTCACTTGGTTCGTCATAGGGGCGAGGCCAACGAGGAAGCTTTCGACATTGCCATCGACGGATTCTTCCTTGCCATCGGACACAAGCCTAACACAGACTTGTTCAAGGAGTATATCGACCTCGACGAGCAAGGCTTCATCAAGGTTGTCCCAGGCACTGCCACCACGAATGTGCCAGGCGTCTTCGCCGCAGGCGACGTAGCCGACCCAGTATATCGCCAGGGTATCGTTGCTGCAGGCTCAGGAGCCAAGGCCGCTATCGAGGCTGACCGCTTCTTGCAGAAACTCTAATCCCCAGGATTTATATACAACAAAACTCTCAATTCCCATCGAGTTGAGAGTTTCTGTCTAAAAACGTATTGAGAAATGATTATCAACCAAAAAAACTTGGAAGAATTGTTCAAGTTCGACCTCCATCAGTACTTGCTCTCCCTCAAGAGAGTGGATGAACACCTGCCGGAGGCTCCCGACTTGGAGGAACTCTGGTCGAAGATAGGAGAAAGTTATCTCCCAGATGCCATGCGCGAATTTCCGAAGTATCCAACGGTTGCACTCGGTTGGATTATGTTCGTGGGAATGGCGATGGCGAAGTACTGGGACGTGGACTGGGAACTCTACAGCAAGGTGGAAGACCACTATACGCATCTGCGTGACAGCAAGGACTTCGACCACATGGATGACTATATCTGCGAGCAAGTATTAGGTTTGGATGAGAAGGAACACAAGACCCTTTCGGGCATTGTCGCCGAATGTGCCTCACGCACGCTCAACCTCCTCACCCATCAAGGCTTGGAGCCAGGCACCGAGTCAGCCTTCCGTGGCTTCATCGCCGCACTTCATCAGATGTATCTCATGGGTATCGCCATCGAACTGAAGTCGTTGGGGTATCACATGGCAAAACTATAAAAGAAGGTGACTTGTACTATACAAAAAATGAATATCAGTAGAGCCGTAGAGATTTCTTTCTCTACGGCTCTTGTAAAATTATTTCGTAATCATATAATGGTCTGAGCAGCCTCAAAGGTTGCATTCGCAGTCCAAGTTAAAATACTAACAGATTGATTACCAGATAGTTACGGAGCAATTTTTGCCCTATAATATGGTATAATGTATATATATAAATATAATATGGGAAGTTGGGGTCATTTTGAAAACAGAAGCAAAGCTGCACTCGGCAATAAGAAAGCACGCTTTCATTGCGCTCGCTTGCATTTGCATTGCAGCCATGTGATGAGATTATATCGCACAAACTTGATTATTAACAATTTAAAAGAAAGGACAAATCATGGGAAAACCATTGAAACCAGCTTGGCGAGAGACCCCAATCCTCTATGGAGAGGACGCTCGCAGATTCATGAAGAGAATGGAGATGCAGCAGTAATTTTACTGCAAATGTCTTTTGAGGTTTTATTATTTTTTCTTTTCATATCTTTCTTCATAACGACTGCAAAGGTACAAAAAATATATGAAACGCAAACAACCTCTTAACCTTACTTGTTTTTATTCAGTTAGTTATGACAAAAATGGCAATCTAAGTTTTTTGAAAACTAGAAGTACCGTAGGGGGTACGAGAACTCTAGGGTAATCTCACCACCGCTCGTATTAAAGGATTTGACAATACGTGATAAGTTGCTGTACGTAAAGAGACATACCCTGCTGAATAGTTACAAATGTATCCAACAAGAAATATCATTGCTATGATAGAAATGACATTTGGAATTATTTTTGAACAGTTACTTATTATGTCAACGCAATTGCAACTTTACACACTACGCTTAACTATAAAATAATCAGTTACACTTTTGTCTATATCCCAGAAAGAAATGCCCATTTTTTTCAAATAATGCAAAAGGATTTCTTTGTTGAGACGTTCTCGAATTTTTCTGTTTTTGTAAAATTCGATTTCTTCAATGCTATTAATTGGTCCCTTTGCATAAAATTGCCATCTGTCTTCTTTGTAATTCAGCACATCTCTAGTTATTCCTTGTTTTGAAGAATGATGAAACAGAAAAAAAGGAGAGGCATTATCATTGGAAAGGGCAAATTGGTAGAAACTACAATGCAATTTCAACCGAAGTACATTACACAATGTTATTCTTCCATCACCTGAATTTGAAATGAAGAATATCTTATTAGGATAATGTGAAACTTGCCAACAACAAAATACATCATCATGTTTTCCTCCATAAGAAGGGTCTATGAATTCTGATATAATAAAAGGAGTCTTGATAAAATTAGCTTTCCCTTTTTGGAAATCTTGAATAAACACTTCTCTGACAGCTTCTTTCATAGCTGTCAGAGAATCTATTTCAAAAAAGGAAAAATTTATAAAATTAAAATTATTTTCCATGTCCTACTTTAAAGAATTTATTTCTAGCATTTGGATCATTCTGAGGCAAAACTTTTTTATGATGTTGCATAGACCTATTTTGCGTGTCATATTCAAAGAAAGTATACCCAGCTTGCACGCACAATTACCAAACAGCGGTAACACCCTTACCAAAATTCGGTAAGGTCATTACCATAGCGTGGTATGAATGCTACCACGCTGCGAATACGATGGATTAATATTCATCCCCTTCTTCCTTGACAATGCTCGGACCATCAATGAGTTCCGGACTCGGCACATTGCGGTTGACATCATGGTATGCTTTTCTAATATCTCCCATGCTGATGTCGATGTCTCGGTTGACCGGGCGATCCTTGTCAACAAGGCTATGAGAGAAGAGCCACTGATAGGTTTTCTTGAGATAGAAGACACGAGCAGGCGTACCATGGTTGGCGCCCTTCCACCAGTCATATATCAATCGAGAGTCATTGCTGCCCTCCTTCAACTTCTCGACGACCACCTTCGATTGCTTCACGGACACTGCCCTATCCGCTGTGCCATGGATAATCCAGAAAGGCAACTTGCCCAGTCCACTGACATCCTTCAGAGAGCAACCTCCACAGAGAGCCATACCGGCAGCGATGCGATCGGGATAGGTGCCACAGACATCCATCGTGCCATAGCCACCCAAGCTCATGCCAAGCACATACACACGAGTGGTATCACAGGCATAATGAGTCTTCACCCAGTCGAGCACATCCATGATCTTCTTCGGACTCCAAGCACCGCCTGGATTCTGGGGAACGATGGTCAGTGCATCGATGTCACGCCCTTTGACGATGGCATCGAGAGGTCCATATCGTCTCACCCTATCCAGATTTCTGCCACAAAGACTTGCCCCATGCAAGAAGATGATGACAGGTGTCTGTTCCATGGAATAAAAATAATCGACAGGTGTATAAACCCAGAAGTTGTAACCTCCAGGAATCTCATCCTTCACTGCCCTGAGGTAGTCGAACGCCGACACTTTGAGGGAAGCAAGGAACAATATTAGCATAAACAAAGTCTTTCTCATTTCTTATACATTATATATATAATAGCAGCCACGGAGCAATGTATCTCAAGAAAGCCGCAGCCTAACTGATGCAAAGATAACGAAAAACGATGGAATAAGCAAGCACCTGTCGCCATCCACAAGATAATTTCTGATTCTTTTGCAAAAAATAAATCTTTTTCCTCTTGTGTTAGGTTCTTTTTCACTATCTTTGCATTCGGAAAAAGACAACTACCCCGATTATTGACAGAGATGAAGGCATACCTATATCTTATCATCACTATCCTCATGCTGATGCCAGAGACGATGGCTGCAAGGAAGTTGACATCGAAGGACGCATTTCGTGACTCGGTGGTCAACCGCATATTCTCTTACGCATCGGTACATCGGACTGATACTTTTTCCACCGACCAAGCAACCTATGCCTACACCAAGTTTGTGATGCGCACCAATCATCGTAACTTCACCCTCGCCTTGGTACCTACAATGTACGCCATCGCCCATGGTGGAGGAAGGCAATACATGGGTGAATATTACACCAAGTTCTATAAGAACGAAAAGAACGAAAACGCTACACACCGTCTGCTCACCCTGAGCACCGTGCCACGCCGTCGCAACATCATGTCGTCGGCGCTCAACTATCTGACTCCCAACGTCTATGACGAGACACTCTTTCAAGACAACATTCTCTCGCCCTATCATCGTTCCAACAAGAAATACTATACCTACGCCGTGACCGTGCTCCCCTTCGGAAAGGCACAAATCTATGTCTATCCGAAATTGAAGAACACCCAGCTAGTGAGGAGCAAAGCCATCGTAGATTACCGCACAGGACAAATCAACTTGGTGGATTTCGAAGGAGAATACGACATGACCCGCTTCTTCATCACCGTCACCATGAACAGTGGCAAGGAGAGCAGTTCGCTCCTGCCAAAGAAGTGCGACCTGAGGGCCAACTTCCGATTTATGGGCAACCAGATTACAGGTATGTACACCTCTGTATATAACCTGCCGAAGATACTGTCAGACTCGCTCATCAACGTGACCGACACTGCCTTGATGTCGAAAGTTCGTCCCATCCCATTGACCCAGGAGGAGCAAAGCATCATCAGTGCATACCAAAAGAAACGAGACATACAAGATTCCATTGCAAGGAACACCCCTAAGAAGAAAGACTTTGCCAAGGATATTCTCTGGGATGCCATCGGCGACAATGTGCTCAACCGCATCCGACAGAATTTCGGAAGCCAGGATCAAGGCTATCTCCGTATCAGTCCGATTCTCAACCCTCTCTACATGGGATATTCCCATCGCAAGGGATTTGTCTATAAGTTTGATATCAGAGGCAGCTACTCCTTCAATGAGAACATCCAGTTGGCTTTACGTTTCAAGGCTGGTTACAGCTTCAAGCTGCATCAGTTCTTCTTCCGACTGCCAGCTACCTTCAATTACAACAAGAAGCACGATGGATTCTTGGAAGTGGAGCTCGGTAAGGGCAACCGCATCAGTTCGAATGTGGTGGCACGACGTGTACTCGACATCAGCAAAGACCGAGACAGTCTCATCAACTTCCCTTACGGAGACTACAAGGACTTCAAAGACAACTACTTGCGCATCACCAACCACTGGATGTTCAACAAGCATTGGGGAATGGAACTCGGACTGGTGGCTCACCATCGACAAGCCGTGAACCCAAAGTTTTACGAGGACAACAACTTCCCTGCCACCTATCGTTCGGTGGCTCCTGCCATCGCCGTGGAGTGGCATCCGATGGCAAACCGCGGTCCCGTCATCAAGCTTGACTTCGAGAGGAGCTACAAGAATCTCTTTGGTTCCAATATCAGCTACGATAGATGGGAACTGGATGCGCAAGGCATCATCAATGCCAAGCGCAGACGCTCCATCTCCTTGCGAGGAGGTGCGGGATTCTACACGCAGAAGGGCGACCACTGGTACTTCGTGGATTACACCAACTTCAGGGACAACAATATAACGGGAGGTTGGAATGATGACTGGAGCGGCGAGTTTGAGTTGCTCAGTTCCAGTTGGTACAACGCCTCCGACTACTACGTGAGAGGCAACGCCACCTTCGAATCGCCTACGCTTTTCGCCGCTTGGCTACCCTTGGTAGGACGGTTCATCGAGCGAGAGAGATTCTACGTCAACTCGCTATTGGTGAGAAACTTGCATCCCTATACAGAATGGGGATATGGTTGCACCACACGAGCCATATCACTAGGTGTCTTTGCCGCCTTCCGCAACGAGAAGTTTGACGGCGTAGGCTTCAAGTTTGGCTTCGAATTATTCAGAAATTGGTAATACCTTTTTAAAAACAGAACATACCATACTTTTATCCATACGACCATGCAACAAGAAAAAGGAATACAGAAAGATAAGAGTTATCAACTTACCGTCTATAAGGCGAGCGCTGGTTCGGGTAAGACCTTTACCCTAGCCAAGGAATACATGACGCTCGTCATCAAGGACCCTATGGCATATCGCACCATCCTCGCCGTCACGTTCACCAACAAGGCGACCGAGGAAATGAAGATGCGTATCCTCAGCAAACTGTATGGCATCGCACATCGTCTGCCTGATGCCAAGGACTATCTAGAGCAAATCCAAGAGATTCTAGGGGATGACTACTCAGAGCAACTGATCGTTGACAACGCAGGAACCGCCCTCAACAACCTCATCCACAACTACAATTACTTCCGTGTAGAGACCATCGACACCTTCTTCCAAAGTGTGCTTCGCAACCTGGCAAGAGAACTCGACCTCACTGCCAACTTGCGCATCGGACTCAACGACGAGCAGGTGGAGCAACAGGCTGTGGATGAGTTGATAGAGGAACTGAAGGACACCGACAAGTTGCTCTTCTGGATCATGGAATACATCAAAGAGAACATCGCAGACGACAAGAGTTGGAATGTCATCGGACAGATTAAGAACTTCGGTCGCCACATCTTCAAGGACTATTACAAGGACAATGCCGAGCGCTTGAACGAGTGCTTGAACAAGGAAGGCTTCTTCGAGGCATTCACCTCCAAGATGAGGAACATGCAAAAGGAGGCAAAGGAGCATTTCGAGCAAATCGCCGCCACCTTCTTTGATGCCTTGGAAGAAAACGGTCTCACTGCTGACGATTTTCAAAACAAGACAAGAGGCATCTGGAGCTACTTCAACAAGTTGAGAACAGGCAAGTTTGATGCCGACGACCTACGAAACAGCACCGTGGAGAAATGTCTGGAAAGTCCTGAGGCATGGGTCAAGAAATCGGATGCCAAGCCAGGCAATCCGGCTTACGACATGGTATGCTCATTCATGTGGGACGTATTGCGCCATTCCGAAGAAACTCGTCCGAAGTTGCTTCGTATCTACAAGAGTACCGACCTCACCTTGCGCCACATGAACCAGCTCAGACTTCTTGGCAGCATAGACCGAAAGGTAAGGGAGATGAACCACGATGCCAACCGATTCCTCTTGAGCGACACACAAAATCTTCTCCACTCATTGATACAAGACAGCGACTCCCCATTCATCTTCGAGAAAATAGGTACGCAGTTGGAGCACGTGATGATCGATGAGTTCCAAGATACGAGTACAGTGCAGTGGAAGAACTTCAAGGTTCTCCTCTTGGAGACAATGAGCCACGAGAATCCTGCCAACCTCATCGTGGGAGACGTGAAGCAGAGCATCTATCGTTGGCGTTCGGGCGACTGGCGATTGCTCAACAATATCAAGGAGCAGTTTACGCCAAGTCATACCATCGACGAAGAGCCATTGAAGACCAACTATCGTTCCGACCGCAACATCATCGACTTCAATAACGCCTTCTTCGTTGCGGCGAAGGACAAGGAGTACGAAGCCCTCAGCCAGTTGGACGATTCCGCAGAGCAACTCAAGAAAGCTTATGACAATGAAGATGTCAGGCAAGATGTGCCGAAGAAAAAAGGCGACAAAGGCTACGTGCGCATTCAACTCTTCGCCGCCGCCAACAACAAGACATCAAGCGAGGATGGCGAGTCTTACCAAGACAAGATGATGAGAATGACTCAAGAAACCATTCAAGAGTTGTTGGATAAAGGCGTAAAATACAACAAGATAGCGATCCTAGTGAGAAGCAACCGAATCATCCAGGACATCGCCGATTACTTGATGAGTCACACCGACTATCCGTTGGTTTCCGACGAGGCTTTCCGTCTCGATGCCTCACAAGCGGTCAACCTGTTGGTGACGGCGCTCTATCATCTTACCCATCCTGATGACTTGATAGCGCAAAGTGCCATCAGAAAGTTTGCCAGAGTATATCTGGAGAATGAAGAGATAGCCAGCAGCTTCTTCGAACAGAGGAAGGAACTATTACAAGAGCCTCTCCTCGACTTGGCAGAGAAATTGGTTTGCCATTTCCATCTCAATGAAATCGAGCAACAGAGTGCCTACGTGTGCGCCTTCTTCGACCAGTTGAGTACCTATCTCGCCGACAACGGCAGCGACATCGACGACTTTCTTGCGGAATGGGATTCGAGCATTCACTCCAAGAGCATCCATAGCGACAAGGTAGATGGCATCCAACTGATTTCCATCCACAAGAGTAAGGGACTGGAGTTTGACAACGTCATTATGCCATTCTGCGACTGGACCATGGAGAAAGGTGATACCATCTGGTGCTCACCTACCGAGACACCCTACAATGAGTTGCCGCTCGTTCCCGTGGATTTCAGCAGCAAGAAGATGATGGGCAGCGTCTATGAGCAAGACTACAAACAAGAGCACTTGCAGAACATGGTCGATAACCTCAACCTGCTCTATGTCGCCTTCACACGTGCTGGTAGAAACCTCTTCGTATATGGCAAAAGAGGCTACGACACCTTGCGTAGCCACACCATCGAGAATAGCCTGAAAGCCGTGAGCACCGAGTTGACAAAGCTCAATGAGAAGCGTGGCGAGGATGCCTTGCCATTAAACTATCAAGACGGTGGCGAGGACATCAAGGCTGGCGATGTGGAATTTGAGTATGGCATCATCGACACGGAGACCAAAAACGAGGATACCAAGGAGGAGGCTAACGTCTTCCTGAAAAAGGCTAAGAGTATCAAGGCGGTCATCAAGACCATGCCAAACCTGCGCGAGTTCAAACCTAGCCAAAAGAGTCTCAACTTCATACAAGGTGAGGATGAGGACGACCAACAGCAGTTCTACATCAAGTTGGGTACTGTGCTACACTCCCTCTTCTCCACCATCCATACCAAGGACGATGTGGAGAAAGCTCTCAAGCAACTGGAACTAGACGGTGTGCTCTACGATGAGAACATCTCGAAAGAGAGAATCGAAAACATGCTGAGAAAACGACTCAACAGCGACCTGGTAAGTGATTGGTTCTCTGACAAATGGAAGGTGATGAACGAGTGTAATCTCCTCTACATCGATGCCGAGGGAAAGGTGAAGCAAGACCGACCGGACCGAGTGCTCATCGGAGAGAACGAAATCATCGTCATCGACTTCAAGTTTGGTAAACCGAAGCCAGAATATCACAACCAAGTGAGAGGCTATATGAGTCAAATCAAAGAGATGGGACATCCAAATGTGAAAGGTTACCTTTGGTATGTATATCCCAACAAAGTAGAAGAAGTAAAATAAACTAGAAAAAATGGAATCATTTCTCAAATACGTAGCACAAGATATCCTCCAGGAATATGGCACCGACCTCAGTCATGTGGCTGTGGTTTTTCCAAACAAGCGTGCCAGCCTGTTTCTCAACGAGGAATTGATGCGACAGGTAGGTCATCCTATCTGGTGCCCTACCTATATCACCATCAGCGACCTCTTCCGTCGCCATTCCAACTTGCAAGTGGCTGACCCTATCAAACTCATCTGCGACTTGCACAAGACCTTCATCGAGGCAGTACAGACCGACGAGACGCTCGATCACTTCTATGGCTGGGGACAGCTCTTGCTAGCCGACTACGACGACATCGACAAGAACATGGCTGACGCACAACAAGTATTCTTCAATGTGGAAAACCTTCACGCGCTCGATGACGATAGTTACCTCACCGAGGAGCAGCGCAAGATACTCAAGAAGTTCTTCGGCAACTTCCGTGACGACCAAGACAGTGAACTTAAGAAAAGATTCTTGCAGCTCTGGAGTCATCTTGGTGAAATCTATACAAATTTCAACCAACGACTGGAGGCGCAAGGACTTGCCTACGAGGGTGCACTCTATCGCAAGGTGGCTGAAAACAAGGAGATTACATTCGAACACGAGACCTACCTCTTCATCGGTTTCAACATGATGCAAGAGGTAGAGCAAAAGTTGTATGCCCAGCTCAAAGGCAAGGCAAATTGCCATTTCTACTGGGATTACGACCAGTATTATGTGAACGATCATCGAGACATTCGCTCTCTCGACCGAAAAGATCGCAACATCAAGAATGAGGCAGGACACTACATAAGTCAATATCTTGGCATATATGGCAACAAGTTGGGTGACCATCCTCAGCACGATGCCATCTACAACAATATGAACCGTGAGAAGAGCATCACATTCATCAGTGCACCAACTGAGAATGTGCAGGCTCGCTATGTCTATAACTGGCTCATGGAGAAGAAGCACCAGCAAGAAGACGGACAATGGGTAAGCAGATACGAGGCAGACAGAAAGACCGCCATCGTACTCGCCGACGAAAGTTTGTTGCCTTCCGTCATCCACTCCTTGCCAGAGGAGGTAGATAAGGTGAACATCACCCTCGGTTACCCACTCCAGCAGACCCCATTCTTCAGTTTGATACAGCAGTTGGTGAACCTGCAGACCATCGGTCATCCCAAGGGCAGCAGCACGTACCGTCTCCATTATATAAGTAAGGTGTTGCGTCATCCATACGCCAGTTTCATTTCCGAGCATAGTCAAGCACTCATCGAAAACTTGGAAGCCAAGAAGCATTTCTATCCGACAAGAGAGGAACTCTGCTTGGAAGGCGACGAGGGACTGGGCATCCTCTTCTCTGACCTGGAGGCGAACGAGAACTTCAACCTAGCATTGACTGATTATCTCGTGGCGATACTCAAGTGCATCGGTACCCGAACTCAGGAAGAGCAAGAACCATTGTTCAAGGAATCCTTGTTCCGCACCTATACGCTCATCAACCGTCTGAGAGGTCTGATCGCCTCTGGCGACTTGGTCGTGGACATCATCACCTTGGAGCGTTTGATATTGCAACTCTTCCAGACCACCTCGATTCCTTTCCATGGCGAGCCAGCCGAAGGCATCCAAATCATGGGTGTACTCGAAACTCGAAACCTCGACTTCGAGCACATCCTTGTATTGTCGTGCAATGAAGGCAACATCCCGAAGGGAGTGAGCGACGCATCTTTCATCCCTTATTCCATCCGCAAGGCGAATGGCTTGACCACCATCGACAACAAGGTTTCCATCTTCGCCTACTACTTCTTGAGTATGTTGCAAAGAGCAGATGACATCACGCTCACTTACAACAATGCGACAGAAGATGGACATTCGGGAGAGATGAGCCGATTCATGTTGCAACTGATGGTGGAAAGCAAGCACGACATCCAACGAGAGTCGCTCACCACGGGCCAGAATCCTGACCGTCCTGACTATCACGAGATCAAAAAGACCGAGCGTATGATGCAGATACTCAACCGTGAGCATCTCATCACGCCTACTTATCTCAATACTTTCATCAGATGCAGTAAGCGATTCTATTACAGATACATACTTGGCTTGAAGGAACTAGACGAGATAGAAGATGAGATAGACAATCGTATCTTTGGTAACATCTTCCATAGAGCCTCCCAACTCTTCTATCTTCAGTTTGCCAGTCCATCCGACATCGCTACCAACGAGAAGGGTGAGCAACAGTTCATACACCCTATCGTCATCATGAAGGGTGACATCGCCAATGCCATCAAGAATGAGGCATTGCTCTACAGACTGGTGGATCAAGCCTTCCGTGAAGAACTCTTCAAGGTGAAGGAGAATGGTTACCATCCTGCTTACAACGGACTCCAACTCATCAACCGAGAGGTCATCACCAGCTACCTCCGACAGTTGTTGAAGATAGACGAGGAACTTGCGCCATTCACCATCAAGGGCTTGGAATTGAAGGTGTCTTCCTATTTCGATTTCGATACTCCAGATGGAAAGAAACGATTGGAACTGGGCGGATTCATCGACCGACTGGATGCTGTATCGGCTAATGGCAACTCGGGAATCGACAATATCGCTGAGCGCATCCGTGTCATCGACTATAAGACCGGTCGCACTCCGTCTTCCTTCCCAAAGACCGCAGAAAGTCTCTTCGATAACAAGGAGATTGAGAAACATTCCGATTACTATCTGCAAGCGATGCTCTACTCACTCATCGTAAAACATGACCAGAAGTTGAATCCAGCAGAAGATCCAGTGAGTCCGGCATTGCTCTTCATCCAGCAATCAGGCGCACAAGGCTACGACCCTACCCTCAAGTTTGGCAGGGATCTCATCATGGATGCCGCCACCTACGAGGCTGAGTTCATGGTAGGACTGAGCGGTCTCATCGCAGAGATATACGACAAAGACCTGCCATTCTCGCCAACGGACAACAAAATGCGTTGCAACACCTGTCCGTTTGCATCATTATGTAAGTAAAAATGTAAAACTCTCTTAAAAAAACTTGTCGTCAGTACCCTGAAGCAAGTGGTACAACGTATTAAAAGAGAAAAAAGGACAGAAAAGGCGAGAAATCGCAAAAAAGACATATTTTCTGTATGTTTATAATATAAAATTGTGTATCTTTGCAGACAAATTAAATCATATCAAATAAAACAATGAAAAGAATTCTAGTAATCTTGCAGTTACTGCTCGTAGTGCTTTTCACCCAGGCTCAGATGATGAACCCAGTGAAATTCACGTCTTCGCTGAAGACCAATGGCACCGCAGAAGCAGAGATCGTATTTACAGGCAAAATCCAACCAGGATGGCACGTCTATTCAACAGGTTTAGGCAACGATGGTCCTATCTCAGCGACATTCAATGTCAACAAGATGGATGGTGCAGAAAAGGTAGGCGGATTGCAACCAAGAGGTAATGAAATCTCCAAGTTCGACAACCTCTTCGGCATGAAACTTCGCTACTTTGAGGGTAGCGTCACATTCGTTCAGAAGATTAAGTTTACCAAGCCAACCTATAATATAGATGTATATGTAGAGTACGGTGCTTGCAACGACCAAAACTGTATGCCACCTAGCGAGGCTACCTTCAAGGGCGAAGGCAAAGCTCCTGCAGTAGATGCTAAGGCGGCTAAGGACGAAAAAAAAAATGAGGAAGCCAAGCTTGACCCAGCTGCTCTAACCAGGGCAAAGGCTGACTCTCTCGCTAAGTTGGCAGCGCTTGGCACTGAGGTAGATACGACCCAAGCCGTGGATTCAGCAGCATTGGCTAGTGCGATGGAAACACTCGACACCAAGTCACTTTGGAAGCCTGTAGTCAAGGAATTGCAGCAGTTTGGCGGTGCCAACGACATCGCCAACCATTCCCTCTTCTATATTTTCTTGATGGGTCTCGTCGGCGGTCTCCTCGCTTTGGTGATGCCATGTATCTGGCCTATCATCCCTATGACCGTGAGCTTCTTCTTGAAGCGTGCAAAGGACGATAAGAAGAAAGGTATTCGCGACGCGGTGACCTATGGTCTCTCTATCGTCATCATCTATCTCGGTTTGGGATTGCTGATTACCGCTATCTTCGGTCCTAGCAAGTTGAACGAACTTTCTACCAGTGCGGTCTTCAACATCATCCTCTTCTTGCTCTTGGCAGTATTTGCTTTCTCATTCTTCGGATGGTTCGAAATCAAATTGCCAGATCGTTGGGGAAATGCAGTAGATAACAAGGCATCTAGCACTACCGGCATGATTTCCATCTTCTTGATGGCATTCACCTTGGTATTGGTATCCTTCTCTTGTACCGCTCCTATCATCGGACTCTTGTTGGTTCAGACCGTTACCTCAGGCGACTGGTTGGCTCCTACAGTCGGTATGTTTGGTTTCGCCATCGCATTGGCATTACCATTCACCCTCTTCGCCTTGTTCCCATCTTGGTTGAAGTCTGCACCTAAGTCAGGCACATGGATGGAGACCATCAAGATTGTCTTGGGTTTCGTGGAGTTAGCTTTCTCATTGAAGTTCCTCTCAGTAGCCGACTTGGCATACGGCTGGCACATCATGGATCGTGAGGTATTCCTCGCTCTCTGGATTGTCATCTTTGGTGCTTTGGGTCTCTATCTCATCGGCAAGTTGAAGTTCCAGGTAGATGCCATCGGCGGCGACATTCAGAAACCAATGCCAGTACCTTGCATCATGCTCGGTCTCTGCTCTTTGGCATTCGCCATCTATATGGTTCCTGGTCTATGGGGTGCTCCTTGCAAGGCAGTGAGCGCATTTGCACCTCCTGTTAACACACAGGACTTCAACCTCAACACCAAGACTGTAGAGCCTGCCTATAAAGACTACGAGTTGGGTATGGCAGCAGCCAAGGCAGCCGGTAAGCCAGTGCTGATCGACTTCACCGGATTTGGTTGTGTCAACTGCCGCAAGATGGAAGCATCTGTATGGACAGACCCATCAGTAGCCGACAAGTTGACCAAGGATTACGTCTTGATTTCCCTCTACGTGGATGACAAGACTCCTCTCCCAGAGCCAATGGAGGTAACCTTCAATGGCGAGAAGAAGACCTTGCGTACCGTAGGCGACAAGTGGAGTTATCTCCAGGCTAGCAAGTTCGGAGCCAACGCCCAGCCATTCTACGTAGCAGTTGACAACGATGGCAACCCATTGACTGCATCGTTCAGCTACAAGGAGGACGTACCTGCTTACCTCGACTTCCTCAACAAGGGTCTTGACGCATTTAGAAAATAAAGACCTGACATAGGAATGACACAAAGAAAAATAATTCTTTCATAATAACGATAAAAACCGAAGGTGTGAGTGTGACAAGTCGTCTCTCATCCTTCGGTTTTTCTTTTTGTGGCACACTATTTGTAAGCGAAATTTTCGTGTGGCATACTGTCTTGAAGGCATGACTACGATGTCACATCAAGAGAAATCAATCAACAAATTTAAAATAAGCAAGCCAATGAACACAAAAGAAGTTCCTGTATTATTGCTTACAGGTTATCTGGGCAGTGGTAAGACCACCTTGCTCAACAAGATTCTCGCCAACAAGAAAGGTATCAAGTTCGCTGTCATCGTCAATGACATCGGCGAAGTCAACATAGACGCAGCCTTGATTGAGAAAGGCGGCGTGGTAGGTCAGAAAGACGATTCTCTCGTAGCTCTCCAGAACGGTTGCATCTGCTGTACGCTGAAGATGGACCTCGTAGAGCAGTTGAAGGAGATAGTCGATATGAAGAAGTTCGACTACATCGTCATCGAGGCGAGCGGTATCTGCGAGCCAGCTCCTATTGCACAGACCATCTGCTCCATCCCATCCCTCGGTCCTGAGTATATCAAGAATGGCGTACTGCGTCTCGATAGCATCGTGACAGTGGTGGATGCCCTTCGCATGAAGGACGAGTTTGCCAACGGCGATGACTTGATGAAAGACAACATCGACGAGGAAGACTTGGCATCCTTGGTTATCCAGCAGATTGAGTTCTGCAACATCATCTTGCTCAACAAGGCTGCCGAGGTAGAGCCTAAGGAACTGGAGAAACTCAAGCAAATCATTCGTGCCATCCAACCAAAGGCTGAAATCTTCGAGTGCAACTACGGCGATGTAGATCTCGACAAGATTGTCAACACTCACAAGTTCGACTGGAACACCGTAGCCACATCAGCAGGATGGATTCAGGAAATCGAAGCTGAGCGCAACGGCAAGAAGGAAGAAGAGGAAGAGCATCACCACCACGATGACGATGAGGAGCACGATGAGCACGAGCATCATCATCACGACCACGATGACGACGACCACGAACATCACCATCACCACCACCACCATCATGATCACGACCATGAGGAAGGCGAGGCAGAGGAATATGGTATCGGAACCTTCGTCTATTACAGCCGCAAGCCATTCGACCTCGGATTGTTTGACGAGTTTGTCGCTAGAAAATGGCCTCGTGATGTCGTGCGTGCCAAGGGTATCTGCTACTTCGCCGACGAGAAGGACATGTGCTATGTCTTCGAGCAGGCAGGTAAGCAAAAGACTGTGAAGCAGGCAGGACAGTGGCTCGCCACTATGCCAAAAGACCAGTTGGACGAGTTGTTGGCTCGCGAGGAGCAACTCCGAAAGGAATGGGACCCAGAGGTAGGCGACCGCATGATCAAGATTGTCTTCATCGGTCAGCACTTGCAAAAGGAAGCCATCACAGCCGAACTCGACAAGTGTCTTTGGGACTAAAAATGAGACTCATACACAGAGTCTTTCATGAAAATACTGACAGATAGAAAGAATAATTAGGGAAAAACGGCAGAAAACTGTCATTTTTCCCTTTTTTTATGTACGAGTATCGTTTTTTTTTGTTAATTTTGCAGCCGATATTACAATAATAATATGCCCCTAAAAAGCAATGTAGATGGACAAAGCATATAAGAACATAGAATTCAGAACCGCAACACTGAGAGATTACGATGCTTGCTTGAACATCATCAACAAGGCAAGAACGCAGATGATCGACTCAGGTTTGCATCAATGGAACGATGGTTACCCATCGGGCGATGATGTACTCAACGACATCAATAATGGGGTGGCACATGTTCTCACGATAGATAATGAGATAGCAGTTTATGGAGCCGTCATCCTGAATGGCGAGCCTTGTTATGACACGATCGCAGGCAATTGGCAGACCAATGGCAACTATTACGTGATACATCGTTTTGCTACCCTACCCGAATTTCAGCGTGAGGGATTGGCACAGAAATTCATCAGATGCGTGAGAGGTCTTTGCGAAGTAGAGCAGGTGCCAAGCATCAAGGTTGACACGCACATCAAGAACTTCAAGATGATCGGTTTGTTGTCTTCTTTGGGCTTCTGCTATTGTGGCATCATCGATTATGGCACCCGCGGCACTCGCGCTGCTTTCGAATATGTAACGCTCAATATGGATGCTGTCAACAACTTCTAGCGCTTTTTTTTCTTCTTTCTTCCATTTTGTGCAAAGCAGATTTGGAGAAACCATATTTTTGCTGTATCTTTGCAAAAGAAATAACAGTACTTTTATGGAAGAAAGAAACTCCTTGATGAAGCAATTGGTGGAAAAACTCAACCAAGCTTCAGAATCTTATTATAACGGCAAGGGCGAACTGATGACCGACTACGAGTGGGATTCGATGTTCGACCAACTGAAATCATTGGAGGAAGAGACCGGTGTCGTACTCCCCGACTCTCCTACCAATACGGTTTCAGAGGACTCCATCTCCGGACAGAAGGAAGAGCATGAGTTTGCCGCCCTTTCTCTCGCCAAGACCAAGCAAGTAAGCGAATTGGTGAAATGGGCAGACGGCAAACCTATCTGGATGTCATGGAAGTTGGATGGCCTCACACTCGTCGTGACCTACGATGAGGGAAAGCTCACCAAAATCGTTACTCGTGGTAATGGACACATCGGGACCAATATCACACATCTTGCTCCCGCTATCAAGGGGGTGCTCCCTACCATCTCCGAGAAGGGACACCTGGTGATCAGAGGCGAGGCAGTCATCTCATACGCCGACTTTGAGCGTTTTCTCATCGAGACGGAAGGAGACTACGCCAACCCACGCAATCTGGCTTCGGGCTCTCTGACATTGAAAGACGTGGATGAGGTGAAGCAAAGACGCATCCAGTGGATTCCTTTCACGCTCGTCTATACCGAGAAGGACATCAACTCATGGGGCGAGCGAATGCAGTTCCTCGACGAGATGGGCTTCCAGACGGTAGAGCGAGTTGACATCCAACAGCCAACAACAGATAACATCCAAGCCGACATTGATGCATTTACGCTAAAGGTAACCCAAAATGTCAACCCATTCCCTGTAGATGGTCTTGTCATCACCTACGATGACACCCAGTTTGCTTCGACCGGTTCGGTGACAGGGCATCATGCTACTCGTGCTGGCTTCGCCTTCAAATGGCAAGACGAGCACGCCGACACCACCCTCGACCACATCGAATGGTCGTGTGCCGCAAGCACCATCACTCCTGTTGCCATCTTCGAACCTGTGGAACTAGAAGGCACGACCGTGCGCCGTGCATCACTCTGCAACATCAGCGAGTGTGAGCGACTGGGCATCGGTGGAAAGGGCACCAAGTTGCAAGTCATCAAGGCCAACAAGATTATTCCGAAAATCATCAAGATAACAGAGAGCATCGGCGTCTTGGAGATACCAAAGACTTGTCCGGTGTGCGACGCTTCAGCCCATATCATCGAAAGCGAGAGTGGCACGAAGACGTTGCATTGCTCCAATCCCGACTGTACCGCCAAGCAACTGAAGAAATTTACTCGTTTCGTGAGCAAGGATGGACTCGACATCGACGGCATCTCCGAACAGACCGTCTCCACCTTCATCAATGAGGGATGGATCAAGGAATATGCCGACTTCTATCATCTCAAGGACTTCGCCCACCAAATCATCACATTGGAGGGATTCGGAAGAAAGTCGGTACACAACCTGCTCGAAAGCATCGAGAAGAGTCGCCAAACGGATGCCAGACATTTCTTGTTTGCACTCAACATTCCGCTCTGCGGAGGTGACGTGTGCAAGCGACTGCTTGGACGCTATCACCTCAACCAACTGATAGAGACGGCACGCACCTCACTCTTCGATGACGAGTTTGCCAGCATCGACGGCATCGGTCCGGAAAAGAGCGCACGCTTCATCGAATGGTTCCACAACGACAAAAACTTCGAGCGAGTGACCCATCTCCTGAAGGAGTTGACCATTCAGGAAGAGGAAAAAGGCGAGACGGGCACAAAGTGCGAGGGACAGACCTTTGTGATAACAGGCGACGTCCATCACTACAAGAATCGCAACGAACTGAAGGCTTACATCGAGAGCCAGGGTGGCAAGGTGACGGGAAGCGTGAGCAAGAGCACCACTTACCTCATCAACAACGACGCCGAGTCGCAAAGCACCAAGAACAAGAAGGCGCATCAACTGGGTATCGCCATCATCACAGAAGAACAATTCATGCAACAGTTTACATAAGCTGTTCACAAAGCAACCATAAATTAAAAGACAATGTACATAGCAATCGCAGGCAACATAGGTAGTGGCAAGACCACGCTCACCAATATGCTGGCTAAGCATTACGGCTGGAAGAAGTTCCTGGAGCCAGTGGAGAAGAACCCCTACCTTGACGACTATTACAAGGACATCCCCCGATGGGTGCTCAACATGGAGGTCTATTACCTGAAGCAGCGCTTCAAGAACCTCCTCGACATCCAGCAGAGCCAAGAGACCATCATACAAGACCGAAGCATCTTCGAAGGTGTGTATGTCTTCGTAGCCAACAACCGCAAGATGGGATATATGGACGAGAGAGACTTCGACACCTACATGGGACTCTTCGACTCCATGATGGAAGTGGTCAGTCCACCAGAGCTGATGATATACCTCCGCTCTTCGGTACCTCACCTGGTGTCCAACATCCAGAAGCGAGGCAGGGACTACGAGCAGCAGATTCCGCTGGACTACTTGCAAGGTCTCAACACACTTTACGAGGAGTTCATCTACCAAAAATACAAGGGCAAGGTACTCGTAATAGATGTCGATAACATCGACTTCGAGCACAATCCCAAGGAGTTTGGCGCCATCCTCGACCAAATAGACGCCAATCTGTTCGGTCTCTTCTCCAAGGAGGACAAGTAGCCCACCTCAAGAGACGAATGTATCAAATCAAAACATACAAACCATTATAACATTAAGACACTATGCATATAGCAATAGCTGGCAACATAGGTAGCGGCAAGACTACCCTCACCAAATTACTGAGCAAACGATATGGTTGGAAGCCAAACTTCGAACCTGTAGATAACAACCCTTATCTTGCTGATTATTACAAGGATATGGAGCGTTGGTCATTCAATCTCCAAATCTATTTCCTCAACAAACGTTTCCACGACGTGGTAGAGATTTCCAAGAGTGAGGAGAATATCATCCAAGACCGTACCATCTTTGAGGATGCCAAGATTTTCGCTCCCAACCTGCATGAGATTGGCATGATGAGCGACCGTGACTTCGCCAACTACACCGACCTCTTCGACTTGATGATCAGTCTGGTGAAGTTGCCCGACCTCATGATCTACATCCGAAGCAGCATCCCTACCCTCGTGAGCCACATCGAGCGCCGAGGCAGAAACTTCGAGAAGAGCATCCGCATCGACTACCTGCAGGGACTCAACAATCGTTACGAAGAATGGATCAAGAACTACAAGGGCAAGCTCATCATCATCGATGGCGACCACCTCAACTTCGAGGAGAACCCAGAGGACTTCCGCAAGATTACCGACCAGATAGACGCAGAGCTGTTCGGTCTCTTCCCTATGGAATAATCCCAAGGCTACACAGCATGAACTGAGCTATTAACCACATCGTATAACAACTAGATATTCAGCAGTATATGAAACATTACGATATAGACCAAGATATGAGATACTTGCAGCTTCTGTCGCAGTCGTTCCCGACTGTGGCTGAGGCCAGCACAGAGATTATCAACTTACAAGCCATCCTCAACTTGCCTAAGGGAACGGAGCATTTTCTCGCCGACATCCATGGTGAGTATGAGGCATTCCAGCACGTACTCAAGAACGCTTCCGGTAACATCAAGCGTAAGGTGAACGAACTCTTCGGAACCACCCTGCGTGAACAGGAGAAGCGCGAACTCTGTACGCTGATTTACTATCCAGAGGAGAAGCTGGAACTAGTGAAGCAGAACGAACCAGACATCAACGACTGGTATCACATCACGCTCCACCAACTCGTAGCCGTATGCCGAGACGTATCGAGCAAATACACTCGCTCGAAAGTTCGCAAGTCGCTCCCTACCGACTTCTCTTACATCATCCAGGAGTTGCTGCATGAGCGTACCGACGACCACGACAAGGCTGCCTACGTGAATGTCATCGTAGATACCATCATCTCGACCGGCAGAGCCGACGATTTCATCATTGCCATCGCCAATGTGATCCAGCGTCTCGCCATCGACTCCCTCCATATCCTCGGCGACATCTACGACCGTGGTCCAGGCGCACATATCATCCTCGACACGATGAAGCGCTATCACAGTTGGGACCTCCAGTGGGGTAACCACGACATCTTGTGGATGGGTGCTGCGGCAGGCAACGACGCTTGCATCTGCAATGTGATCAGACTGAGTTTGCGATATGCCAACCTCACCACCTTGGAGGATGGCTATGGCATCAACTTGGTGCCTCTTGCCACCTTTGCGATGGAGACATACAAGGACGACCCTTGCACGGAGTTCCTGCCTAAGTTGAATGGTGGAGCCAGCGTCTTGGACGACAAGACCCAGCGACTCACGGCACAGATGCACAAAGCCATCGCCGTCATCCAGTTCAAGGTGGAGGCACAGATTATCTCCAAGCATCCGGAATGGAAGATGGAGGGTCGCAAGCTCTTCGAGCACATCGACTACAAGAAGGGAACCATCGAGATAGATGGCAAGGAATACGAGATGACCTCTTGCCAGTTCCCTACCATCGACCCGAAGAATCCTTCCGAGCTCTCCGAGGAAGAGCTAGCATTGATGAAGAAACTCCATCACTCCTTCTCCGTCTGCGAGAAGTTGCACAAGCACATCAAGGTGATGCTCCAGCATGGTTGTATGTACGCCATCTTCAACAACAACCTCCTCTTCCACGCCTCATGTCCGCTCAATGCCGACGGCAGTCTGAGAGAGGTGGAGATTTATCCAGGCAAGAAGTACAGTGGCAGAGACTTGATGCACCATACGGGCATGCAGATACGCACGGCATTCCAGCAGGATTCCGATCCCGACGAGAAAGCCTACGCCATCGACTACTTCCTGTATCTCTGGTGTGGTCCCGACAGTCCACTCTTCGACAAGAGCAAGATGGCTACCTTCGAGCGTTACTTCATCACCGACAAGGAGACGCACAAGGAGGAAAAGGGCTATTACTTCAAGTTGAGAGACAGCGAGGAGGTCATCGACCACATCATGGATGCCTTTGGGGTGACGGGACCCAACCGTCATATCATCAATGGTCACGTACCTGTGAGAACGACCAAGGGTGAGAACCCTATCAAGGCAAATGGCAAGTTGATGGTCATCGATGGTGGTTTCTCTAAAGCCTATCACAACGAGACCGGTATCGCCGGTTATACCTTGGTCTATCACTCCCGTGGTTTCCAACTCGTTCAGCACGAGCCATTCACAAGCACAGAGGATGCCATCAAGAGAGGTACCGACATCAAGAGCACCACACAGATCGTAGAGATGTCGAACCGCAGGATGCTGGTAGCCGATACCGACATAGGTGTCGAGTTGCGCAAGCAGATCGCCGACTTGGAAGAGCTTCTCTTCGCCTACCGTCATGGATTCATCAAGGAAAGAGAGAAGAAATGATATGCTGAATACATAAACTAAAATCTGCAATAAAATGAAAAGATTAATGTCCATGCTTATAGTCTGCTTCATAGCCTGCGGACTACTCGTTTCTAAAGCCCAAGGCAAGCAAAACCAAAGTAAACAAACTGTAGAGGCAGACACAACCGCTACTGATACAACTTTGGACGTCATCGCCTACTTCGCAAAAGGAGACACATGCGACTATTGGATTTCCGAAACCAAATGGAAAATCAATGGCAAAGATACGATCAAAACTGCCGACATCGCAACAAAGATTCGACTTGTTGTCACAGATTCGACCGCTACAGGCTACAAAATGAATTACACATTCATGGATATCGACAATGACACAACCACCAACTCATTGGAAGCAAAACTAGCCAACGCGATTGCCGAAAGAGTCGGAAAGACGGTCATTGGTACAACTATAGAGTTTGAAACTGATGAATATGGGACCATCACTAAAATTCATAACCTCAGTCAAATCAAGAAGCAAGCTAAAACTCTCTTCAAAGACTGCATGAAAGACCTTGCCAATATGCCAGAAATGAAATTCATGAAAGAATTAGGTTTCGACATTTCAGACATCAGCAAGAATGTGTCCACAGACGAATTGGTAGAAGGATACGTTGAAGAATTGAAAGATTTATTTTTTTGCCATGGCAACACATATAAGATAGGAGAAACAGAAGAGCACGAAGATGCCACTGAAAATTCCTACGAGTCAGACTCCAACCGTTCCGTGTCTATCGATGAAGATGGCAATTATACAATACAGGGAGAAGTTATCAGTGTAATACCGCAATCAGACATCAAAGCGTTGCTAAGCGATTTTGTGGGTGCCCTCAAAGACAAGAGCATCTCTGAAAATTTTGAAAAAGAGTTTGATTCGCAAGTTAATGTTGATGCCAAAAACTCGTCTTGGTTTGCAATAAGCTGCTATCCTGATGGTTGGCCTTACGAAGTGATTAAGCAAAACAAAGTAAAACTGGGTGACTTGGAAAAAGTTAGCCAAACTCATATAGAAGAATGTTACTTCTCTCACATCAAAAAGTAATATTATTTACCAAAAGAAAACAATAGCAAGTAAAAAGTTGCCATTTTGCATGTTGATATTCACAGCGAATACTTCTGCGCAAAGTGGCAACCTTTTTTTATTGTTTACCTCTTACATCTTCTCTTCCCCATACATCTCTTTCCACCAAGAGCCATCATCCTGAAGCCATTTGGCAAACCAAGCGAAGATGGTGTCTTGCCACTTGATTCGTTTCTGATAGTCGGTGATGTGATGATCCTCTCCATTCACCAGCACCATGGCAGTAGGACGGTTCAAGAGTTTCAGAGCTGTATAAAGTTGGATGCTCTCGCCCACTGGCACATTATGATCTGCCGTGCCATGGAGGAAAAGTAATGGCGTGTGAATTTTGTCGGCATTATAGAGCGGACTCTGATCTACAAAGAGATGCTTGTTGGTCCATGGATACTCGTTTGCCATCGACACCTCACTATAACTATAGCCCCAATAGCCCTCACCCCAATAACTGGTGTGGTCGCTGATGCCAGCATGGGAAATGGCTGCGGCGAAGAGGTCGGTCTGAGTCTGAAGATACTGAGTCATAAAACCACCATAGCTGGCACCGATACAGCCTATCTTCTTACGGTTCACATAATGGTGCTCATCACAGAAAGCCTTCGTGCTCGCAATGATGTCCTCTGCTACACCTTCACCTGCCGTATCCACATGTCGAGCTGAGAATTTCTGTCCAAAACCGGTAGCACCACTTGGATTGATCACCAAGACCACATATCCCATCGCAGCATATACATGATGAGGATAACGACTTTGGAACATACGACTTGTAGGACTACAACCGCCGTAATAATTGACTACCATGGGATACTTCTTGTTGGCATCGAAGTGAGGCGGCAGATAGTAACGGCAGCATAAGGTGTCTCCTCGGGAATTGATGTAGTTCCAAGCCTTGCAATCACCTAGCTCGACATTCTTCAAAGCCTCACGCCCAAAGTCCTCCATCAACTGTCCCTTCAATGTTTTTATATTCATCTTGTAAAGTCGATCTGCATTGGATGCACTCTGACCGGAGAAAGCCATCTCACCTGATGACGTGGCAACAGAGAAACTCTTGACATATTCTTCTGGCGACTGAATGAGCGTAAATTTTCCACTCTTTGGGTTAAGTTGGAAGAGATGCACGCAGTCTTTATCCTCAGCCGAGAAATAGATATTGCCATCCCCCTTGCTCCACTCCACACTCTGTACATTTGGATTGAAGTCCTTGGTCAGTGGGCGCACCTTCTTGTCTGCCAGCGACATGAGGTAGAGCTGAGTATCTATCATACTAGGTGTCTGACCTTCGTCCACATTTTTTCCAATGCCATCAAATGCCTCTGGCGAACCCGTAAGCAACACACTCTTGCCATCTGGAGAAAAGTATGCGCCACTCACAAATCCATCCTTATCTACCAAAGTATCAGCCTGTAAGGTTTTGAGGTCGAGACGATAGATGGAAGTCAGGGTGGTAGGACGCTTGGTGAGTCGTTCCTCGCTCTTACTCATCAGAATGTAACGAGAATCGGCAGAGATGTCATTGAGATAAACATTGTGATAACCAAACGTGAGTGGTTGTATGACACCTGTAGCCAAGTCGTATTTGGCTAGGCTACTTCGTTCTCTCCATCCCGGTTGTCTATCATCAGGCGACTTGATGTCAAATACCTGTGCATTTTTCTTTCTACCCTCAGTCGTAACAGTAAAAACCAGCGACTTCTCATCAGGCGTGAACTGGAAATAACCTTCAGGCAACTCCTCCACCAAAACTTCACGTTGCATATTAAGCGGATTGACGGTGATGAGCTGTAACTTGCCCTCGCTGTTCTTTTCCGTAAAATAGTATCTATTGGTTCGAGGCATCCATGCGATACGCTCGTCAAAGGAGGCAACAATTTGGTTGGTAAGACAATTACGCAATTCATTCTTCACATGATTATTGCCTTGATTGTCAAGCCATGTCTTACGATCGATGACAAACTTTCCGTTAGGTGAGATGGAAACACCAGAACAAGTCGGAATCTGCATCACGTCATAAATATTGTATGCACGCTTCGCCGACGATGATGTTTCGCCAATAGTGACGGCTTTCCCATCCTCTGCCGTAACGCTTACATGGCAAGGACCAGCATTAACAGACGTTGTCCCTTCGGAGTTCGAGGACGAAGATGAAGGAGACAGCTTCGTTGTCAGATATTTGATGACAACGGTATGATTCGATGGCATCAATGTCATCTCAGACTTGCCACCATTTGCTTTCACTGGTTCACCATCCACAAACAAGCGATAATCCTTCAAGCCGTTCACCGCAATTGTTACCTTAGTACGAGAGGTATTGGTAAATGTAAATGAACTGAGATGCAAGGCATCCTGATCGCCATTGGGAAGCACAGATACAGTCTTTGCTTTGTTCAGCACACTCAAGTTGAGCGGTGAATCGAGCACGCCGTCCATCGAGTATTTCTCAGCTTTCACGTTCACACTATCAGCCATCCAAGGCACACTGACCGGATAAGGACCGGCATATTTAAATTTTTGGACTTCAATACTTTCTGCATTTACATTCAAGGAAGCCATCAATGCTGCGCTCATCAAGAAAGCAGCGATTCTAGATTTTGCTATCATATAATATATCTTTTATTATTCAAACATTAAAAAGCTAAACTTCAGCTTTTGTCATTCATTCTAAAGGCGAGCTACCAACGTCATTCCCATTGGTGCAACAGAAAGGCTGACATCTTGTTTCTTTTTTTTACCCTTTCCCAAGATGATATCACCTATCCAATATCCAGCTTCGGCAGAAGCAACGCCAATGGCTGCACCCGCTACAACATCCCCCCAATGATGGCGATTGCGACGCACTCTATCCACAGCCACTGTGGTAGCCACAGCATATCCCGCGACACCTATCCAAGGCGACACTTTACGATACTCATGCATCAATGTGGTAGCGCCACAAAAGGCTACAGCCGTATGTCCCGACGGAAACGAATGGTTGTCGGTGCCATCCGGTCGCATTTCATGTATTGTATGCTTGAGGGAATAAGTGACAGCAGCGTTGATGCCAAACGATACAACCGATACCGTAAGTCGTCGTTTCCAAGAACTCTCAGCTGGTACACCCAAGAGTTTTAGTCCGAAGACAGCAGCCGTAGGAACATACTCCAACACATTGTCGATGCCATCGCCATGATAGCGCTTATACTGATGAGCGACAGGCTCACTCACCTCCTGAGCCAAACAACCATTGCTTATCAAGAGCGATAAGGTGAATATTGCTAATCTTTTACTTTTCATACTGCAAAAGTAGACAAAATAATCCAATTACGAGCATTTTAGAGTTAAAAAACAAAAAATACTCGTTCTTCCCTTACATTTTGATTAATTTTGCAAAGAAAAAGTAAAAGTTTCATATCAAAAAGATACAAAGATAAGAATGAAAAGAATGCAGATACCGCTACTCGGCAAGATAATCATCGCCATCGTATTGGGCGTCGTACTGGGAAATGTTCTCACGGAAGAATGGGTAAGACTTTTCCTCACCTTCAATGGTATTTTCAGTCAGTTTTTGGGCTTTATGATACCTCTTATCATTATCGGACTGGTGACTCCAGCTATTGCCGACATCGGTCATGGAGCTGGCAAATTGCTCCTCGTCACTGTGGGCTTGGCATTTGCCGACACCATCTTGGCAGGTTTATTGGCTTACGGAACGGGATCGCTATGCTTTCCTGACATGGTAGCTCGCACAGGACATGTAACCGTAGATAAAATAGAGGAACTCAAACCGTTCTTCGAACTGAAAATACCAGCCATGGTGGATGTGATGAGTGCACTTGTATTCTCCTTTATCGCTGGCATTGGTATTGCCTACAAATCGAGCCGCACAATGCACAATGTCTTCAGAGAATTCAAAGACATCATATCTGGCGTCATCTCCAAGATCATCATTCCTCTCTTGCCACTTTATATCTTCGGCATCTTCCTCAACATGACGTTTACTGGAGAGGCATATCGCATCTTGGTGGTCTTTGCCCAAATCATCCTCGTCATTTTGGTACTCCACGTGGTTATCCTACTATATGAGTTTGTGATAGCAGGCGGATTATCTCACAAGAACCCTTTACGGTTGTTGTTCAACATGTTGCCAGCCTATTTTACGGCACTCGGCACCTCCTCATCAGCAGCCACGATACCTGTCACATTGAAGCAAACACTGAAGAATGGCGTCACCGACGGCATAGCCGGATTTACGGTTCCTCTTTGCGCCACCATCCACCTATCTGGTTCGATGATGAAAATCACTTGTTGCGCCCTCACAATCTGTATGCTCAATGGAATGCCACACGGCTTGCCGCTTTTCCTCAACTTCATCTTCGTGCTCTCCGTCTGTATGGTTGCAGCCCCTGGAGTACCAGGAGGAGCCGTCATGGCAGCCCTTGGCCCACTCGCTTCTGTCTTGGGTTTCGAAGCCGACATGCAAGCACTCATGATAGCTTTGTATATCGCCATGGATAGCTTCGGCACAGCTTGCAACGTGACTGGAGACGGTGCTATCGCCATCGTGGTCGATAAGATTTTCAGAAAGTGATATTTACTATTAATTCATTATTATTTATAATTTCATTCGTCTATGTCAACGATTATTTATCCCTCCCCTATATTTGGTCCTGTGAACTCCCGCAGATTGGGTGTTTCACTGGGCATCAATCTCATGCCAGACGATGGCAAAGTTTGTTCATTCGACTGCCTCTATTGTGAATGCGGCTTCAATGCTGATTTCCGACCTACTCACAAACGTCCTACTCGTGAACAAGTGAAAGCAGGACTTGCCGAGGTCTTAGAGAATCGACACAAGAATCACGAGCCTCTCGACGACATAACTTTCGCAGGTAATGGTGAGCCTACAGGACATCCCGACTTCAAGGCTATCGTAGAGGACACAGTGGCTGTACGCAACCAGTATTTTCCAGAGGCAAAACTCTCTGTTCTCAGCAATTCCACCTATATATATAAGGAGGAAGTGCGGGAGGCCCTCATGCTTGTCGATAACAATATCTTGAAGCTCGACACGGTCGATATGGATTACATCAAGAAGTTGGACCGTCCACAGCAGCCTAACTATGATGTGAAGGAAATCATCAAGTATCTCAAGATGTTCAAAGGTCATGTCATCATTCAGACGATGTTTCTTCGTGGAGATAATATGGACAATACTACCGAGAAATATATAGGTCCTTGGCTCGAAGCAGTAAAAGACATACAGCCAGAGAAAGTAATGGTCTATACCATTGACCGTGAGACTCCAGATAAGAAGTTGGAGAAAGCACCACGTGAAGTGCTCGATGCCATCAAGACTCGTGTAGAAGCCCTCGGCATCCCTTGCACTGCCAGTTATTAAACCATTCAACTTCCACTTTTGCAGTTATTTAGTTGAAAGAGAGAAAGAAAACGAGATAAGAGAAAAATAAAGAATGAAAGAGAAAAGCAACATTCTGATTGTCAGCGATATGTGCGGCTACGGAAAGGTATCAGCGGCTGTACAAATGCCCATATTGTCATATATGGGACACGATGTATTCAATCTGCCCACAATGCTCATCAGCAATACATTCCCATACGGCAAGTATGCTATCCTAGAATGTACTTCCTACATCGAGGAAGCCCTCCAAAAATGGAATGAGCTTGGTATACATTTCGATGCTATCACCACTGGTTTTATCCCTTCCGAGCAACAGGCGCAACTTATCGCTCGCTATTGCAGAGAGCAAGCTGCATTGGGAACAGAGATATTCGTTGATCCCGTTATGGGCGACTATGGCAAACTCTATGGCGGAGCCAATGAGGGCACCATCCGCTGCATGAGAGAGATGCTCAGTGTGGCGCACCTCTGTTTTCCTAACTATACAGAAGCCTGCCTGCTCACAGGTGCTGAATATAGCGAGAAAGGAATCTCGAAGAGCGAAGCATACGAACTGGTCAACCAACTGAGAGAAATAGGTTCGTTATCAGTGCTCATCACTTCTTGCATCGTGGACGGTCAGCATGCTGTTGTGGGATTCAATCACGAGACTGACGAATATTTTGTCTTGCCATACGATGAGATTCCTGTACAATTTCCCGGTACAGGTGACATTTTCTCCAGCATCATTGAGGGAAGGCTCACCGATGGCGACAACCTACAGCATGCCACCCGTGTCGCCATGGATACCTTGCGCAACTGGATAGACATCAACAAAGGCAACGAGGACAAGAACCGTGGCATTCCTATTGAGCGCCATCTAGCTGACTTGTAACAGATAGAAGTTTCGCAAGTGATAGAAGTTAAGTAACCGACAGATATGACATTAGAACAACTGATACGGCAGTTTGGGAAGTTGCCTGCTTCCCAAATCGCCGTCCAAGTAAATGACACTTTGGCTCATCATCAGAGCCTTATCATCACCGCCCCTCCTGGCGCAGGCAAATCCACCTTACTCCCCCTCACCCTTTTGAAAGGTATGAAAACCAGAGGCAAGATTTTGATGCTGGAACCTCGCCGTATTGCCGCTCGACAGATAGCTGAGCGCATGGCAGACATGTTGGGCGAGAAGGTGGGTGAAACAGTGGGCTATCGAGTGCGATTCGAGAGCAAGGTTTCTGAACGCACCCAAATAGAAGTGCTTACCGAGGGCATCCTCACAAGAATGCTAGTTGGCGATGCAACACAGGATGGCATCGACATGGTGATTTTCGACGAATTCCATGAGCGAAGCCTCCAGTCAGACTTAGCTTTCGCCCTCACCCGCCAAACACAGCTACTAATCCGTGACGACCTGCAACTCGTCATTATGTCGGCTACCATAAATGTGGAAGACATCAGCAAGGCAATACAAGCTCCCGTTATCGAGAGTAAAGGAAAGATGTATCCTGTGGAAGTGAAATATGCCCAAGAGACACCCGACCGTTTCCATATCACACAAGCAGTAGCGAGTGCCATTGTCAGAGCCTATAGAGAACATGATGGCGACATCCTCGCCTTCTTGCCTGGACAAGCAGAAATCATAAGATGCGAGGAAATGCTGAGAGGGGCGTTTGCGACAGAATGGAATGATAACGTAGGTGCAAATCAGCCCATCACAACGAGCATTTATCCGTTATATGGCAATCTCCCACAAGAGCAGCAACGTGCAGCCATCGCCCCCTCTCGTAAGGGCGAACGAAAGATTGTCCTTGCCACGCCCATTGCAGAAACGTCTCTCACCATCGATGGCGTAAGAGTGGTCGTGGATTCTGGACTTTGCCGTCAACTGGTCTATGAGGCGAGCACAGACCTCAGTCACTTGGAGACCGTAACTATCAGTCAAGACATGGCGACACAGCGTATGGGACGAGCTGGAAGACTCGCCGAAGGCACATGTTATCGCCTGTGGACCTTGGCATCCCAACATCAGATGCAAGAGCAACGCAAGCCTGAGATAGAAGAAGCCGACTTGTCATCCTTGGCACTCGCCATTGCAGCCTTTGGTGAAAGCGATGTACTCTCACTCCCTTGGCTTACCCCTCCACCTACAGGGCACATCATGCAAGCTGTGAAAACAATGAAAGCATTAGGTGCCATTTCACCACTCGATGAACTCTCAATCACTCCCCTCGGCAAAAAGATGGCACAAATGCCTTGTCACCCTCGTATTTCGAAAATGATTTTGAGCGCAGCATCAACCAGCGAGAAGAGTTTGGCTTGCGATATTGCAGCCCTCTTGGAAGAAAAGGATCCATTAGCAGATAAAGAGGATTGCGACATGAGCCTACGTATCAGCTATCTCAGAAGCGCAAGAAAAAATAAGAATCTGGGCAAATGGGCTAGAATCGCACGAATTGCACAAGAATACCAAAGGATGTGCCGAAAGAAAGAGAACACAGACCAGACGAAGAAAGCAATACGAGATTCCAAGGACGCTCATACCGATATAACTGCAGAGGATATTGGCAGACTAGTCGCCTATGCCTATCCGGAACGCATCGCCAAAGCTAGCGATAACCTCGGCAACTTTCGTTTGGCCAATGGTCAACTGGTACGAATCGACTCTACCGATGCCCTTTCTGCAAAAGAATGGATAGCCATCGCCTCGCTCCACACCATGAGCAACAGCAGCCAAACATCACTTCACGCTACAGGCAATGCCGGCAAAGTATTCCTCGCCGCACCCCTTGATGAGCAGACACTAGAAGAAATCGCCATTCCTCACCAACGTATCTCTTGGGACTCAAAGCTAGAGGGTGTAGTAATGCGAGAGGAGAGACGTATCGGCTTGCTTGTGCTCGACAGCAAACCGATGCACGACATCGACAAGGAGAAAATCAAGGCTATCGTCTGTGAGGCTGTGAAGAAAGACGGATTGAGCCTACTCGACTGGAATAACGACGTGCAAAGGCTCCAACTGCGTGTGGCTAAAGTAAAGGAGTGGCATCCGGAGCTTGACATTCCCGACCTTTCAACCGATTATCTCTTAAACACAGCTAGCGAATGGCTTCCATTCTATCTAGAGGAGAATGACAAAGTAAAGTCGAATGCCAATGAGTTAAAGAAGTTGCCACTCCATGAGATGATTTGGAATATCCTACCCTACGATTTGCAACAATCCATTGAACATCTCGCACCTACACACATCCAAGTGCCTTCGGGTAGCAAGATTCGAGTGGATTATCGTCAAGGAGCCGACGCACCCATATTGAGTGTACGCCTACAAGAATGCTTCGGGATGCAGGAAACTCCTTGTGTGAACGATGGCAAACAACCAGTATTGATGGAATTGCTATCCCCTGGTTTCAAACCCGTGCAGTTGACACAAGATCTTTCTAGTTTTTGGAAAGGTACTTACTTCGAGGTACGAAAAGAACTGAAGCGTCGCTATCCCAAGCATTTTTGGCCTGAGAATCCATTGGAGAGCATGGCGGTGAAGGGAGTAAAGAAAAAGTAACAACAAATCCGCTATGAGCCTATTGGTCTCATAGCGGACAAAAAAATAGAGCTTGTTTCACAACAAGCTCTACCTACATACTTACTAAAACTAAATTAACCACTAAAAAAACTAATATTTTCAATATTGCGTTAACAATATCTTTTTCTAAACAGTTGCAAAGTTATAGTAAATTTTCGAAACCACCAAATTTTTCTGTACTTTTTTACAGAAAATAGTGAAAATAATTACTAAAACTTGTAAGAGAGAGTCATTAAGAGCTGATGACGATTGTTTTTTACCTCCGTTACAGGGGCTACACAATCATTAGCGCTGTCCTCATTATCATAGTTGAATGGATAGAAGTCTCCCTTCTGAGCACTATACTGATATGCGACATCAAATCCCCATCCCTGATAGTTGAAACCGATACCTGCTGTGATACGGTTGGTAGCCTTCCAATTGGTGTAGTCGCTGCTGGTGGCATAAGCTGTACCAGGAGAGGCTATGCTCTGGTCACGATAACCTCTGTCTCTGAACATTGGAGAAACATAGTTGTAACCCAAGCGAAGAGCGAGCATAGAGATTGGCTTGTATTCCAAACCCAACTTCACAGTGCTTACGCCTTTCAGAGAATAGCGAGTATTGTCATTCATACCATCATCACTGCTACTGGTCTCATAATAGTCACCATACCAAGAATCATAGTAACCACCATCCTTCACACGATTGTCCATGTGATCATACCAAGCATATTCATAGGTAGCACCCAATGCAAGATAATTGCCCACGGTATGACCGAGACTTACGCCAGCCTTCCAAGGCGTATTCAAGCGAAAATCGTATGTACATCCATTTTGGCTAGTACCCGTCAGCGCCTGACCATTTGCATCGTAATCTTTCAACTGCAGAGCGGATGCTCCTTTCAATGTCAAGTCATAATATACTGGAGAATTGATGTACGCACCGATACGGAAAGGAGAATCCTTAACAGGACGGAAGATGACACCCAACTTCACATCGAAGCCTGTACCATCAATCTTCAAGTCTTCTTTCTGATCTGATTCAGGCTCTTCTGACAGTCCCGGACCTGGCACCAAGTTCTCTGCATAGTAAGAACTGCTGCGATAGTTGACATCATGGATGCCGACTGTCAAACCGAGCCATACACGATTGTTGAGTGAACCACTGATATTGAAGTCATACTCACCGATATATCCATGCTGATATTGACCGAAAAGGAACTCCTTGCCATTATAATATGCCATCTGACTCTTATCGTCACTCTTGTTCATCAGATTATCATAGTTGGCATCGACGCCCGTCCAAATCATATCATTTCCCTGCTGGTTATGATAAGCACCATACTTGATAGCTGTCAACTTGCTCTGAGAAGCACCACCCAAAGAGTTAGCTGCATTCAAAATCTGACCAAAATCAGCGCTCTTATGATAATTGAACGCCAAGTTGAGATAGCTACTACGACCACGAGTAGGTGACCATACGATACCTAGCTGGTCAAAACTTACATGCGACTTGTCGCCCTTGAAGTCGATAGTTGTAGCATTATAACTAGTATGGTTCTCAGCATCGGTTTGAGCCACGACACCAGCGGAGATGCTCACTTGATTCTTACGGAATAGACCGATACCCGCAGGGTTGGTGCCAATCGTAGAAATATCTGCACCGAGAGCCTCCATGGCTCCACCCATACCTACATATCGTGCGGTACCATTAAGACTGTTTTCTGCCAACTTGGTATCTTGGTAGGTTTCCTGAGCTAGTGCTGGGACAGCCATGAGCCCTAGCATTGCCAACATAAAATATTTAGAATTCTTCATAATCTTTCTTAGCTTAAAAACATTTCACTTATCTTCTGCCACCAAAGCTGCCGCCACCTGAGCGAGCACCACCTCCGAAGCTACCGCCAGAGTGACCGCCACCAAAGCTACCACCACCGAAGCTACCTCCGCCAAAGCTGCCGCCACGATTGCCAAAGCCTCCAAAATTGGAGTTGCTATTAGATGGCACCGAGTTACCATAGTTGCTGTTAGAACGAGAACCGAAACGATTGTTGCTGTTATTATTGAAGGTACGATTATTGCTCGTATCATAGCGACTACCATTCTTGCCAGGTCCACCCCAACTGCGATTGCCGGCCAATCCACGAGGGTTGCCTCCATAGCTTACATGAGAATAGACTGGACCGCCCCAATACCAAGGGCTATAATAACCACCCCATCCATAATACCAAGGGTCGTACCAACTATAGTAGCCTGCATAACCATAGTACCAAGGATCGTAGAATGGATCAAACCAAGGGTCGTACCATCCAGCATAATAGCCATAACGCCAAGGATTTCTCCATCCCCAGTAGCCACTACGCCAATAGTATGGACCTACACCATAATAATCATAGAACCAAGGATTGTAGTAGCCATCCCAACGGCTCAGGTCACGAGTATATTCGAAATCCTCATCCTGGTTGATGTACTTCTTGGCGAAAGCTGCATCATCATAGATAGAATCAGGTTTCACACCCTTGTCGAGACGGAAAGAGATGATGTCGTTGCCCAGGGAATCCGTTGTGATACCCTGATAGTGACTGAGGATACGGCCATTGCGATTGTACTCATCAACAGATCGAGGGCTACCCGACCAATATATTGCATAGATACTATCACGACGAGCACGTTGCTGGTTGTAAGCCTTGATTCTCTGCTCACGCAAGGCAGCTTCCTTCTTGGCCTCTTGTTTCGGATTGAAATAGAGGTCATCGTCCTGTGCCATTGACACCAATGGCAACGCTGCCCAAAGGACTGTACAAAGAACTAACTTTTTCATTATATTGCTCCTTTTCTTTTAATTCTTTTCAGATGTTGATTCCTGAATGTGCTAGTCAGCCATCCCATATCACGAGAAGAGCATTCTTAGCCTCATTCGTCACTCTTAAAATCATCTGAGTGCAAAATTATTGCTTATTCTTATGCAAAATTAAAGAAAAACCCTAAATAATGGTAGGTTTTTCCCTATTTTTTATAAATTTGCAGTGTTTTTTAGACAATAACAAGAAATCAAGAGCAAGATATGAAATATTTAGTAGCCAAATTTAAGATAGCAACGAGCGAAGACTTGTTGCAAGTGTGCAAGGACCTCTTGGCAGATAGTGCCGCAGAGGCAGGTTTCGAATCCTTCGAGGAAACTCAGGAAGGACTGGAGGCGTATGTGCAGAAAGAATTGTTTGACAAGGATGCCCTCGATGCTTCCATCGCCGATTTTCCTATCGAGGGAACCGACATCTCCTACACCATCGAAGATGCTGAGGACAAAGACTGGAATGAAGAATGGGAAGAGCAAGGTTTCGACCCGATCTGCGTGGATGACCAAGTACTCATCTATGATGCCAAACATCCAGAGCTCCACCCGACCACATCACCCGACCACATCGAAATTGGCATTGAGGCGAAGTTGGCTTTTGGAACTGGCAATCACGAGACCACTCGAATGATCGTCTCCACCTTATTAAATATGAACCTTTATAAGATGAGAGTTTTGGATTGCGGATGCGGAACTGGCATTCTCGGACTCGTTGCCTCCAAACTAGGGGCGAGCGAAGTGGTAGGTTATGACATCGATGAATGGAGCGTGGAAAATGCCAAGCATAATGCCCAACTCAATGGCGTAGATAACTTGGAAGTCTATTTCGGCAACGCATCGGTCATCAACCATATCAGCGGTGTGTTTGACGTAGTTCTCGCCAACATCAATCGCAACATCCTGCTAGAAGACATGAAGTCGTTCCGTGGTGTACTCAACGAAGGTGGCTACATGATACTCAGCGGTTTCTATGAGGAAGACATTCCTGTCCTACTAGAAAAGGCAAAGGAATTCGGACTATACGAGTCAGGACGAAGAACAGACAACAACTGGGCTTGCCTCGTTTTGAAAAATAAATAAAAAGACAGCATTTCTAGAAAAGATAATTTTTCTAGAGAAAAGATATAGTTCTAAGTAAGACAACATTTCTAGAGAAAGATACGTTTTTACAGAAAAACAAAAAAGGCTAGCCCAATCAAGCTAGCCTTTTTTGTGTCGAAGCCCACATTATTCTTCACTATCCTCATCCTCAGCGTCAAGGAGAGATTCCCCTTTGGAGCCGATACACAATTTGCGAAGGTCATAGAAACTTCCATTATAGATATTGAAATCGACATACCCTTTGATACCTGGCAATTTGCCGGCATCAGTATGTTGCCAAAACTTCCATTTTCCTTGGTATTGCACCTTATCTACATAATAGTGGGCTATCCAATAAGGATAGTCGTCAAAGACGGGCGCACTAAGATATTTCTCCTTAAACTTGTAATACGTATAGATGATAGGCTTGGCATGATACTTATCCTCTACGATATGCAGCCATGTCAAGACATCCCTTTGAAAATCATCCACACTCTTGTCGGCTGGCTTATGCTCAATATCCAACACTGGAGGCAAGTCGCCTTCCGTTAGATGTACCTTGTCCAAGAAATAATAAGCTTGTTCACGAGCCGAAGACTTATTGCTCCAGAAGTGATAGACACCACGGATGAAACCATAGTCGCGTACTTGATTGAAATTTTCTCTGAAATGATCATCAAGACGCGATGCACCCTCGGTACTCTTGATGATGACAAAACGCACGGGACATCCCTCTATCATAGCGTTCTTGAGCTGTTCCCAGTCTATTTTTCCCTGATAATGCGAGATGTCAATGCCATGAATCTCATACCCCTCAGGGTATTCGGCATCACCATACAAAGCTCTCCACCTGAAACCGGTAGGACTGACGAAGAAATAATAAAAAGCCCAAATATAGACAAGGATGATGGCGATACCGCCTATCCACCAAGCCCATCGCGGATAACGATGCATGAATTTGGGCAAAAAAGAAGACGAACGTCTTCTGCCACGTCCCCCACCACGCCGAGTTGTATTCTTTCTCGACATGGAAGTTTTTTTCTGTGTAGAAGTCGTTCGTCTTGTTGACATATAGTATTTATACTAAATTACTTAGCCTGCTCCAGCTGGAGAGTCTTTGTGGTCTGGTCGCAAACCTCAGATGGACCCCAGTACTGGATAGGACCTGGATATACATAAGCTGTCTCCTTAGCCCACTGCTCACGCTTAGAAGCGAAGAACTTGAATGGAGCACCATCCAACTCTACGAGAGCCTTGCGGATAACAGGCTTGTTGGCACCGTTACGACGCTCGATATTCATCATCATAGTGATTGGCACACCACCAGCAATCCACTCAGCAGCAGGAGCTGTTGTGTTCTTGATGATAGACATATAACCAGTCTTGCCATTAGCGATCAAGCGAGAAGCGTTGTAACCGAGTGAGTAGCAGTAGTCAGCATCGTAGTTAGAAGGAGCTGCGCAACGACCCTCGTAACCGAAGAAGTGGTGCTGAGCAGAGAACTTACCTACGAACTTGCCCTCTTCCTTCCAAGCAGCCAACTTCTTAGCTACCATGCGAGAAAGCAACTTCTCTGTCTCGATGAGAGATACCTGTACGTTTCCGTGAGGGTCACGATCGAGGCAAAGCTGACGAGCCACATCCTCTGGGAGAGACTCCAATACAGCGAGGTTGTCCTTAGCGATAGCACCCTTAACGAATGCAATCTGCTCCTCAGCAGAAGCAAACTCACGAGACTCACCTGTTGCAGGGTCGGTCAATACCTCGTTCAACTCAGCGATCAACTTCTTGATAGCAGGGATGAACTCGATCAAGCCCTCTGGGATGAGCACGGTACCGAAGTTGTTGCCCTCAGCAGCACGAGCAGCTACCACGTTAGCGATATATGTTACAACATCATCAAGAGACATATTCTTAGCCTCTACCTCCTCAGATACCAAGCAGATGTTTGGCTGAGTCTGGAGAGCGCACTCAAGGGCGATGTGAGAAGCAGAGCGACCCATCAACTTGATGAAGTGCCAGTACTTACGTGCAGAGTTGCAGTCACGCTCGATGTTACCGATCAACTCAGAGTATGTCTTACAAGCTGTATCAAAACCGAAAGAAGTCTCAATCTGCTCGTTCTTCAAGTCACCATCGATAGTCTTAGGGCAACCGATTACCTGTACGCCATACTTCTTGGCAGCATAGTACTCAGCGAGTACACAAGCGTTGGTGTTAGAGTCGTCACCACCGATGATAACGAGTGCCTTGATGCCAAGCTCACGAAGGATTTCGATACCCTTCTCAAACTGGTCTTCCTTCTCCAACTTAGTACGGCCAGAACCGATAATATCGAAACCACCAGTGTTACGATACTCGTCCATCAACTCAGGAGTAATCTCCATGTACTTGTGATCAACGAGACCACCAGGGCCGAGGATGAAGCCATAGAGCTTGTTAGCAGGATTGAGAGACTTCACACCGTCGAAAAGACCAGAGATGACGTTGTGACCACCAGGAGCCTGACCACCAGAAAGGATAACACCTACGTTGAAAGCAGGAAGTTCCTGAGCCTCGCCAGCCTCGAATGTGATGACAGGCATACCATATGTGTTAGGGAACAATGCCTTGATCTCATCTTGGTTACCTACTGACTGTGTTGCTGCACCCTCTACTGCCTTAACAGGGCCCTGAAGAGCCTTTGGCAACTTTGGCTGATAAGCAGCTCTTGCAATTTGCAATGCACTTTTTTCCATAATTATTTTCTTATATTTAAAAGTTGAAACTTCAAAAACAATGCAAAAATAACCTTTTTCCGTGAGATATGGAAAGAAAAAATCTAAAATAGAGTTAATCAACGCTTTTTTTTGTTTCTTCTGCTTGGATTTCGGAGATTTTTGTTAACTTTGAGCATCAATTTCATAGTTTTAATCATTAAACTCTACGAATTATGGCAAACAAAAGAGACTTAAAACGCACTATCAATTACATTACAAGCGAGCTTTTCGCTGAATGTGTCGCAGCTTCATTGTACAATGGAGACACCAAACAGGCTGATGTCGATGGCATCCTTTCAGCCATCGTCATGCTCAATACAGATTTCATCAAACGAGTTTCTCATCCTGAGCCAGGCGTGAAGCCAACGCTCTACTTCAAGAATCTCATCACAGACTTCAACAAGCAGTCGAGTGAGATTATTGACCAAATCACCAACCTAGCATAGTCTTTTCACCTTATTATATATAATGATACAGAAAATTTGCTATTGGATATTGTACAAGCAGTTGGGATGGACCAAGGAAGTGACAGTGGATATACCAGAGAAATACATCATTTGCCTGGCACCCCACACGAGCAACTGGGATTTGATATTGGGGCAACTCTATGCCCATGCCGAAAGAATCAAGAGTAACTTCCTGATGAAGAAGGAGTGGTTCTTCTGGCCTTTGGGACCTATCTTCCGCAAGATGGGAGGCATCCCCGTATGGAGAAGCAAGCACACCAGCATGACCGACAACCTGGCTGAGGAAGCGAAGAAGAGAGATAGTTTCGTACTCTGCATCACACCAGAAGGTACTCGTTCTCTCAACCCCGATTGGAAAAAGGGCTTCTATTTCATCGCTCAGAAAGCCGGTTTGCCTATCTTGCTCTATGGCATAGATTACCAAAAGCGACATATCCAATGCACCAAGACCATCATCCCATCGGGAGATGTAGAGAAGGACATGCGTGAAATCAAACTCTATTTCAAGGACTTCAAGGGCAAGAAACCAGAGAAGTTCACAATAGGTAACATAGATTGAAGAAATTGAATAACAGAAACCGTTTAAGACTTTGCGTGTTAGGTAGTTGCTTGTTTACAACGGCAACCACCTTACACGCTCAATATTTAGAAGGAAACACAAGGGCTTGGGGCAACATAGAGTACCAAGACGACCCTTGGGTTTTCAATACATCTCATCCCTATTTCATTACCGAAGGACTTCAAAACAGGCATCTTTCGGTATGGGCTTCCCATGGCAGATATTATGACAATGAGAAGCACACTTGGAAGTGGCAGCGTCCTAATCTTTTTTGCACCACAGAGGATCTGTTCACCCAAACCATTGTGATCCCTTACTTGATTCCAATGCTTCAGAATGCAGGAGCCATCGTGTTCACTCCTCGTGAGAGAGACTGGCAAAAGCATGAAGTGATCGTTGACAACGATGATGCCATCAAGGGCAACTCTTATGTCGAGACCGTCAACGGCAAGAAGTGGAAAAAGGGAAAACAACCAGGCTTTGCCGCCACAAAGGCACTCTACTCCGATGGCGAGAATCCATTTGAGGAGGGATCCGTGAGGAAGGCAAAAGCCACCAAGAAAAAGAATCATAGTGAAATCAGTTACCAACCTCAAATCCCTGAGGCTGGCAGATATGCCGTGTATGTCAGTTACCAGTCACTATCCAAAAGCGTGAGCGACGCCAAGTACATCGTGTATCACAAAGGACAAGCAACCGAGTTCTCCGTCAACCAAAAGATGGGCGGCGGCACTTGGGTATATCTCGGTACGTTCGACTTCGATAAAGGCTGCAACATGTTTAATCGTGTCGTAGTCACCAACCAAGCTTCTTCCAAGGGCTATGTCACCAGTGACGCCGTGAGATTTGGTGGTGGCATGGGCAACATCGTCAGAGGCGAATACAACAGCCGCTTGCCTCGTTGCCTAGAAGGTGCTAGATACTACGCCCAGTGGGCTGGCGCTCCCTACTCTGTCTATGGAGGCAGAAAGGGAACCAACGACTATGCGGATGACATCAATACTCGTTCGCTGATGACCAACTGGCTGGGCGGCGGCAGCGTCTATATGCCTGCCATCGACGGCAAGAAAGTGCCTATCGAACTCTCACTCGCCGTACATAGTGACGCAGGTTACAACAAGGACGGCAAATCTACTTGGGGCGCACTCGCCATCTGCACGACCAACTTCAATGATGAGCGTCTCAACAGTGGCATCTCCCGATTCACCTCCAAGGACTTTGCCAAGACCTTGCTGAAGAATCTCGTAACCGATATGAAGGCGAAGTATGGAGAATTTGGAGAGCGATACCTCTGGGACAGAAACTACTCCGAGACACGTCTCCCAGAAGTTCCTTCCGCCATCATCGAGACCCTTTCACACCAGAGTTTCCCGGACATGAAGTTGGCACAGAATCCAATGGGCAAGTTCACCATCGCCCGTTCACTTTATAAATCCATCCTGAGATACGTTTCCTCCAATCATGGACGCAAATACACGGTGCAACCTTTGCCACCGAATCATTTCTCCGTAGAGGTCAATGCACTGGGTGTCGCTACCCTATCATGGAGTCCACAAACCGACAAGCAGGAGCCTTCGGCTGCTCCATCTTCCTACCTATTATATATAGCAGAAGGAAGAGGTGGATTTGACAACGGACAGATGGTGAAGACCGCAGCGTGCCAAGTGAAGTTGGAGCCAGGCAAGCTCTATCGCTTCAAGGTAACCGCCTTCAACAAGGGTGGCGAGAGTTTCCCTTCCGAGACGCTCTCTGCCTTGTACAACCCCAATGCCAAGAAGACGGTGCTCGTGGTCAACAACTTCCACCGCCTCGCTTCACCACAAGTCATCGACAACGCCACAGAGCAGGGCTTCGACCTCGATGCCGACCCAGGTGTCAGCTATGGCTTGACGGCAGGATGGAGCGGCAAGCAGAAAGTCTTCAATAAGTCGAGAATGGGAGACGAGAGTGAGAACGGACTGGGATATTGCGGCAACGAGATGATAGGACAGTTTGTGGCAGGCAATGACTTCAACTATACTTGCGAGCATGCTTCTGCCATCGCAGCCACACAGAAATACAACATTGCCAGCTGTTCGAGCGAAGCCATCATTTCCGGCAAGGTAGATATGAAACATTACACGGTCGTTGACCTCATCAATGGCTTGGAAAGATACGATGGTTACACACCTGAGTACTACAAGTCGTTCTCGCCATCATTGATGAATCGCCTACAGAACTACGCTGTTCAGGGCGGTCGCCTCTTCGTGAGCGGTTCTTACCTGGGAAGCGATATGCAGACCACCGAAGAGAAAGCCTTCTTGGCAAACACCCTCAAGGTGGCTTACGCTCCCAACGACAGCATCGCACCTACAGCAGATGTAGAAGGACTCGGATTGAAATTCAACTACTACAATACGCTGAATGAAACCCATTATGCAGCCACGCATCCAGAGATACTCCAGCCTGCGACAGACCACGCCATTTGCGCCATGCAATATGAGAGTGGAGCCAGTGCGGCAGTGGCTTTCAAGTCGGGCAATGGCAGCACCTTCACCATGGGATTCCCATTCGAGTGCATCAAGGACGAGAGATTGCGTAGCCAACTGATGGCTGGCATCCTCAAATACTTGACGGAAGAATAAGAAGCCCTGCTTTTGAGAAGCAACAGAAAGAAAACAAAGAAAATAATTAAAGAATAAAAAGAAAATAATTAAAGAATAAAGAACTATGTATAAGATTCAAGCAAACCAATCAGGCACTCGCTCCATCGAAGTGAGCGACCTCCATTTAGAGACTATCGACAAGTACCAACTTCTTCGCAACCTCGTTGACAGCAATGGCATCATCGACGAGGAAGTGCTCGACAAGTTGAAGTTCAACGTACGCTCCCTCCTGGAGTCATCTTCTTGCCAAGACAAGAACTTACTCGACCTCTGCCTGGACGTGATCTACAACAACAATATGAAGGCGCTCGGACTCCACAACCTCGTATTGCTCTATGTAGATTGGAAGGACAAGAAGGAAGCTGAGGCTGCTGAGACAGCCGAACCTGATGCAGTGAATGACTAATTGACGATTGATGGATTATAAATTAACAGATTTTCTCCCCACTACCAAGAAGGAATGTGAGCTGAGAGGATGGGACCAGTTGGACATCATCCTCTTCTCAGGCGATGCCTACATCGACCATCCAGCCTTCGGTCCTGCCGTGCTTGGCAGAACCTTGGAGGCGCATGGCTACAAGGTGGCTATCGTTCCGCAACCCGACTGGCATGGCGACTTCCGTGACTTCAAGAAGTTAGGCAGACCTCGCCTCTTCTTCGGCGTGTCGCCAGGAGCCATGGACTCCATGGTGAACCGCTACACCGCCAATCGCCGTATGCGAAGCGAGGATGCCTTCAGCCCCGACTCTCGCCACGACATGCGTCCCGACTACCCTTCCATCGTCTATACCCAGATACTGAAGAAGCTCTATCCCGACGTACCTGTGGCACTCGGAGGCATCGAGGCTTCCATGCGCCGCATCAGTCATTACGACTATTGGCAGGACAAGCTCAAGAAGTGCATCCTCTGCGAGTCGGGAGCCGACTTGATATTGTATGGCATGGGCGAAAAATCCATCATCCAGTTGGCTGAGGAACTCGACAACGGCAAGAAGATAGAGGAAATCCGAGAGATGCCCCAGACAGTATTCCTCTGTAAGGAGGAAGAGATTCCTGGCGGTTACAAGGACGATGACATCATCTTGCATAGCCATGAGGAGTGCTTGCACAACAAGAAGGGACAAGCCGAGAACGTGCGCCACTTGGAGGAAGAATCCAACAAGGTTCATGCCCAGCGCATGATTCAGGCGGTCGATAACAAGGTGGTGGTCGTCAATCCTCCTTATCCTACGATGACCACCGAGGAGCTAGATGCGTCGTTCGACCTTCCATACACCCGATTGCCACACCCGAAATATAAGGGAAAGACGATACCAGCCTACGAGATGATCAAGTTCTCCGTCAATATCCACCGAGGTTGTTTCGGCGGTTGCTCCTTCTGCACCATCTCAGCCCACCAAGGCAAGTTTGTGGTATGTCGAAGCAAGGAGAGTATCCTCAAAGAGGTGAAGAAAATCATCCAGATGCCCGACTTCAAGGGTTACCTAAGCGACTTGGGCGGTCCTTCTGCCAACATGTATGGCATGGGCGGCAAGAACAAGAAGGCATGCGAGCACTGCAAGCGTCCTTCCTGCGTGAACCCACAAATCTGTCCGAACCTCAACACCGACCACAGCAAGTTGCTCGAAATCTACCATGCCGTGGATGCACTTCCTGGCATCAAGAAGAGCTTCATCGGAAGTGGTGTGCGATACGACCTTCTCTTGCACAAGAGCAAGGACGAGAAGAGCAACGAGGCGGCTCGCCAATACACACGTGAGTTGATCACCAAGCACGTGAGCGGTCGCTTGAAGGTTGCCCCAGAGCATACTAGCGACAAGGTGCTGAAGCTGATGCGTAAGCCATCGTTCGAACAGTTCTACGAGTTCAAGCGCATCTTCGACAAGATCAACAAGGAAGAGGGCCTCAACCAGCAAATCATCCCATACTTCATCAGCAGCCATCCCGGTTGCCACGAGGAAGATATGGCAGAGCTGGCGGTCATCACCAAGGGTCTCGACTTCCATTTGGAACAGGTGCAGGACTTCACGCCTACCCCAATGACCATCTCGACCGAGACGTGGTACACGGGCTACGATCCATACACCTTGGAGCCCGTGTTCAGTGCCAAGACCCCGAAGGAGAAACTAGCCCAGCGCATGTTCTTCTTCTGGTATAAGCCAGAGGAGCGCCGTGCCATCGAAA
>ENA-OPWL01000007-OPWL01000007.1-human-gut-metagenome-genome-assembly--contig:-NODE-7-length-107131-cov-3.180909_pt1 | contig 107131 bp, 95 predicted proteins | sample MGYA00241508_ERZ502008 | MGnify/ENA primary metagenome ERZ502008 (study PRJEB25962, sample SAMEA2043046) | human gut metagenome | biome: human gut; feature: human-associated habitat; material: faeces... | reverse complement strand
CAGGAACATCATATTTCGTCTGTACCGTTTTTCTTTTCATAAACCTATAAAATCAAGACTTGTGAGAGAATGCTTATATCTGCCCTTCAAGCCCTGAGAAAGCACCACAGAATCTGCGACACTACGCCAATTAACCTCCGGTTATGATAACAAGGCCTTGTCGTTAGCAAATTCCTGCCCGCTGACTTTTTCAAACTGGTGCAGCAGATCTTCAACTGTCAGTTTCTTCTTTTCCTCGCCGGAAATATTTAAGATAACTTTTCCTTCGTGCATCATGATCAGGCGATTTCCGTGCACAATAGCATCCTTCATATTGTGCGTTACCATCATAGCGGTCAGATGATTGTCGGAGATAATCTTGTCGGAAATCTCAAGTACTTTTGCAGCCGTTTTCGGATCAAGGGCAGCGGTGTGTTCATCTAACAGTAAAAGTTTTGGTTTCTGGATGGAAGCCATCAACAGTGTGATTGCCTGACGCTGTCCACCGGAAAGCAGCCCGACTTTGCTGGTAAGACGATCTTCAAGACCTAAATCCAATGTTTTTAACATTTCCCGGTAGGTGTCGCGTTCTGCCTTCGTGATTCCCCAGCTTAACCCACGCTTTCTGCCACGGCGGGCTGCAATTGCCATATTTTCCTCGATGGACATGGTGGTTGCAGTTCCGGTCATAGGATCCTGGAAGACACGGCCTAAATATTTGGCGCGTTTGTATTCGGATAATTTTGTGACATCATCACCGCCAATAAATATTTTGCCGGAATCCACTGGCCAGACACCTGCGACAGCGTTTAAAGTTGTGGATTTTCCAGCACCGTTACCACCGATAACAGTGACAAAATCGCCATCTTCTAATGTCAGATCAACTCCGTTTAAAGCAATTTTTTCATTGATCGTACCAGCGTTAAATGTTTTGCAGATATGATCGATTTTTAACATTTCAGCCATTATTTTGCCACTCCTTTCCTGCTATATTTCGCTTTCAGATACGGGATTGAAAGGAAGATAGCTACTACAATTGCAGAGAATAATTTCAGGTCATCGGATGGGAATTTCAACCATAAAACAACACTTAAAACAAGGTAGTACAGGATAGCTCCGGCAATGACGGAGAGCAGTGTGTAAGCAAATGCAATTTTTTTGCCGGCACACATTTTTCCAAAGAGGACATCGCCAATGATAACAGCAGCAAGTCCGATAACGATCGCACCACGTCCCATATTGACATCCGCTGCTCCCTGATACTGGGCGTAAAGTCCACCGGAAAGTCCTACAAGACCGTTAGAGATCATCAGTGCAAGTACGGTATGAAAATCAGTGTTGATTCCCTGCGCTCTTGCCATCTGCCGGTTACAGCCGGTTGCACGGATCGCATGTCCCTGCTCTGTTCCGAAATACCAGTAGAGAATGGCAACGAGTACAACGCAGAAGAGGATACAGGTCGTAAACATACGGATTTTGCTTGCAGTTGAGTCCGAAATATAACGGAGTGAAACAACAAGGCTGTATTTGTCAACGCTGACTGCCTGATTGGAACTTCCGAGAATATTTAAGTTGATAGAGTAAAGTGAAATCTGCGTCAGGATACTTGCAAGGATTCCCGGGATCCCAAGTGCGGTATGTAACATTCCGGTGATAAATCCGGCGGCCATTCCTGCAAGAAAAGCAAAGATAAGAGCAAGCCATGGGTTCATGCCTGCGCGGATCAGCATAACGGCGACTGCACCTCCGGTCGCCATGGAACCGTCAACGGTCAGATCGGCAAAATCCAATAATTTGTAAGTAATGTAGACTCCAAGTGCAAGGAGTCCCCAGATGAGTCCCTGTGCGCATGCGCCCGGCAGGGAACGGAGCAATGCCAGCGGGCTCAGGGAAGCTAAATAAGTTGTTAACATCATCGTCATAAGAAATCTCTCCTTATTTTTTTATAAAATGCCTGTGCGGAACTATTTGGTGCAAAAATTATCTACAAATATAAAATAATATTCATGAAATCAATTGCTTGCAGAACAAAATACCCACAGCATAAAATACCTGCGGTATTTGTTGAGACGAAATACCGCAGGCATATTATAACATAATACTAAAACGATTTAAAGCTTTAACTTGTTGCATTGATGAAAGATTATTCTGTTTCAATTGCAACATAATCATCAGGAGGTGTGATTCCAAGCTGGGAACAAATATCTGCATTGTACTCTTTTGTTACCTGTGGTGCAGTCTTGATCTCCATCGTTGTGATATCAGCACCGTTTACAAGGATATCATAAGCCATCTGGCCTGCTGTGTATCCGATATCATAGTAGCTGATAGAAAGCGTTGCAACACCACATCCGGAACAGATGCCTTCCTCACCGGCAATGATCGGAATACCTGCCGGAAGAGCGATGTTATTGATGGTTTCCGTGTTGTTTGCCATTGTGTTGTCTGTTGGAATATAAATAACATCTACTTCTGAAACTGCTGTCTGTACCACAGAGGTGATATCATTGGAATCAGAAGCAGTATATTCTTTGTACGCAATGCCGTCAGCATCTAAAGCAGCCTCGATCTGGGTAGCCTGATACTTGGAGTTTGGCTCTGCGGAACAGTAAAGGATACCGACTGTTTTTACATCCGGGAATAATTCTTTGATCATGGCTTCCTGTTCATCTAAAGGAGCAAGATCGGAAGTTCCGGAGATATTTCTTCCGGTAGAACCTGTCCAGTCGTCGATCTCAAGGGCAGTTGCATAATCTGTGACAGAAGTTCCAAGGATCGGGATCGTGCTTGTAGCAGCGGCAGAACACTGTAAAGCAGTGGTTGCGTTTGCAAGGATCAGGTCATAGTTGCCGGCAACAAAATTATTTGCAATGGTAGCACAGTTTGCCTGCTCGCCCTGTGCGTTCTGAAGGTCAAATGTTACATTATCTGCACCGAGCAGCTCTGTCAGTGCATCCTCAAAGCCCTGGGAAGCAGCGTCAAGAGCAGGGTGCTCTAACTGCTGTAAAATACCGATCGTATATTTCTGACCATCGGTACTGCCTGCTGCAGCGGATTCTGTTGTTGCTGCTGAATTGTCAGCAGATGCAGAGGTATTGTCGGAGGCTGTATCGCCGCCGCATGCTGTCATGGAAACTGTCATTGCAGCTGCCATCATGACAGAGAGTATTTTGTTCATCTTTTTCATATTCATTCTCCTTATCATTGATCATAGCCTTTAATGCTTTAAAGCATTAATACTTTTAATGATTGAATTATAATCACTCATACAGGATTCGTCAACCGGAATTTGAGAAAAAATGTGTAAAGGACACTCATTTTTTCGGTGAGGATCATAAGAAAAAGATTTAAAATCTTAAGAAAACCTTTATAGTATGCAGGGCAGAAAAGTGTTAGGATGGAAACCGGAGAGATTTTTAGAAAGGATTTTATGAAAATAAAAGAGGGGTTATCCAACATTGTATTTCCTCCAAGATGCCCTGTCTGTGATGAGGTGATATATGTTGGGAAAGATACCTGTGAAGACTGCCGGAAGAAAGTGATCTGTATCGGGGAACCGTCCTGCAAAAAATGTGGCAAGCCATTAGAAGACCAGAGGAGGGAATACTGCACAGACTGCATGAGGAAAAAACACTATTTTTCCCAGGGAAAAGCGGTTTTTGTTTATCAGGGAGAAATCCGCCAGGCCATGTACCGTTTTAAATATAGTAATAAACGCGAATATGCAGATTTTTATGCGAAAGAAGCAGTGCGCATCTATGGAGACTGGATCCGGAGAAAACAGATCGAAGCAATTGTACCCGTTCCCATGTACCGTTTGAAGGAAAAGGGGAGAGGGTATAATCAGGCAGCCGTATTTGCGCGGACTCTGGGAGAAAAAATGAATCTTCCGGTGGAAAAGCGCATGGTAAAACGAATCCGGAATACCACGCCGCAAAAAGAATTAAATGATGTCGAACGGAAGATAAATCTAAAAAAAGCTTTCCAGTTAGTACCAAATATAGTAAAATATAGGAAAATATTAATTGTAGATGATATCTATACGACGGGAAGCACGATCGATGCAGTGGCAGAGGTACTTTTGCAGGCAGGGGTGGATGAGATTTATTTCCTATGTATCAGTATCGGCGAGGGATTTTAGGAGGAATATGCTATGGATGTAAGAAATTGTAAGGGCTGTGGAAAACTCTTTAATTATATGAGTGGCGCACAGCTTTGCCCTGAATGCAGGGCAAAGCTTGAGAAGAAATTTAGCAGCGTGAAAGATTATATCGGTGAACATCCACAGGCATCCATCAGTCAGGTGGCAGAGGATATGGATGTTTCTGTGAAACAGATCAAACAGTGGGTGAAAGAGGAGAGACTGATCCTCTCGGAAGCTTCTTTAGATGGTGTGTTGTGTGAACACTGTGGCAGACCGATCACAAGCGGACGCTTCTGTGACAAGTGTAAAGCTGCTATGGCAAATAATCTGCGGAGTGCTTTGAACAGACCACGTCCAATGCAGCAGAGATCGGGCGGAGAGCGTGATGAAGGGGATAAGATGAGATTCCTGAGATAGAACCGGGAACAGAATGTCACATATCTGAAAATAAGGACAGAATTTATAAAAAAGCAGGGCGCATAGCTACGTTATTTATATAGATAGAAACGTAGAAAGGTCGCATCTGCTTTTTTTTGTTTGAAAATACCGCCTACTGTGTTATAATGATGAATAAGAATGCATAATTGCGTGAAGAATGTACTTTTTCAGAAAATGAGATGGGTTTATTTTATAGTAGATACATTGTGTGACAGACAGGAAGGAAATCTGCATGGTTAACGAAGAACGTTTACATCATATGATAAAAATGGCGATATTTGACACCAATCAGGGAAAAGAATGTAAGCCGATGACACAGTATGCAAGAAAAGATTATGTTTCGCTGCGTATGCTTGGAAGCTTTGTGTCAGGAACGATTGGCTTTGCGCTGATCCTTGTGACATGGGGCATTTATTCCATGAACCAGTTAATGGAGAATCTGAATGCAATGGATATTCAGGAACTGCTGACATCCGTGCTGGTAAAGTATATTGTGTTTATGATTGCTTACATGGCGATCACGTATTTTGTTTATAATAGAAGATATACAAAGGGACGCCGTGAGGTAAAGAAGTATTATGGCAATCTGAAGAAGCTGAATCAGTTATACGAGAGGGAAGACAAGCTGAAAATGTCTGAGAATAAAGACTGGGAATAATCACTGAACGCTGCCGGGGGGCAGGAAAATCAGGAGTAAAACAAACGGCGGGAGGCTAAAATGACAACCTTATTAGAATTGAAAGAGAAACTGATCCGTTTTTACGGAAAAAATGAAATATATGTGAAACCGGCGATCCGGTTTGTACTTGCATTGTTTACATTCCTTGTGATCAACAACAGTATTGGATATATGAAACTGGTCAGCAAGACTCCGGTTGCAGTCATTCTTGCACTTGTGTGTTCCATGCTTCCGGTCAATGGACTGATCGCAATTGCTGCGTTGGTCGTTTTGGCGGATCTGTACGCATTATCCATTGAGGTATGTCTGGTAGGACTTCTCATGTTTGCAATCATCTATTTTATTTATTTCCGTTTTTCCCCAAAGAGTGGTATCAATGCGGTTCTGACACCGGTCTGCTTTAAGCTGCATATTCCTTATGCGGTACCGGTTGGCTCCGGTCTGCTGAGTGAGGCGTATTCTGTAGTGTCTGTTGCCTGCGGTACGGTGATCTATTTCTTTATCCATGGAGTGAGCGAGAATGCAAGCGCATTGAGCGATGCAGCGGAAGAGACGGATTCTTCGGTATCAAAAGTAGTAGTGGCATTGAACCAGCTGATTGGAAATAAAGAGATGTACCTTGTTCTTGGCATTTTTATCATTACGACACTCATTGTCTATGTGGTGAGAAAGCTTGACATTGAGCATTCATGGACGGTTGCATGGGCATCCGGTATTTTATTTGAAGCGATTGGACTGACAGCAGGATACATTTTACTTGGGATTTCAGACAAAATTGCCGGTGTGATCATTGGAAGCGTGATCTCCGGTGTGATCGCCATGATCATCCAGTTTCTGTTTTTTAATCTGGATTACTCCAGAACGGAACGACTCCAGTTCGAGGATGATGATTACTATTATTATGTAAAAGCAGTTCCAAAGTCTCTGGTGACAGAGAAGGATAAACAGATCAAACGTTTTAACGGCAAAAACGAGAAGGAACGTTTGAACAAGAAGAAATTTGCAGAAGAGATGGACATAGACGAAAATTTATTAGATTAAAAGGAAGTGAATCCGGTGCAGAATTTAGGCGTAATATTGCGGACGTTTTGGGAAAAAGCGGTGTCTTACCTGACGCTTCAGATGTCCCTCACAGATATTATAGAGATCATTATCATTTCAGTTCTGATCTATTATATGCTGGTTTGGATCAAAGATACGAGAGCGTGGATGCTTCTCCGTGGAATCCTTGTGATCCTTGCCTTTGTTTTGCTTGCAGTTTTGTTTGAAATGAATACGATCGTCTGGATCGCCGACAAACTGTTTAACGTGGCAATGATCGCTGTGGTCGTGATCTTCCAGCCGGAGATGCGCAAGGCACTGGAAAATCTCGGACGGAAGAACATTTTGGTAAATCTTTTTAATTTTGATTTCAACAAAGTGGAGAATGGAAAGTTTTCCGACAAGACTATCACAGAGCTGGTGAAAGCCTGCTATGAGATGGGAAAAGTAAAAACAGGAGCACTCATCGTAGTGGAAGATGAAATCGTTCTGACGGAGTATGAGAGGACAGGGATTGCCGTAGATGGTATCCTGACCAGCCAGCTTCTGATCAATATTTTTGAAAAAAACACACCGCTGCATGATGGAGCAGTCATTGTGAGGGGAGACAGAGTTGTTTCTGCCACCTGCTATCTTCCACTGACGGACTCCTTAAGCCTGAGCAAAGACCTTGGAACAAGACACCGTGCGGCAGTCGGTATCAGTGAGGTGAGCGATTCACTCACAATTGTAGTATCGGAGGAAACCGGAAAAGTATCCATTGCACTGGACGGTGAACTTTACCGGAATGTAGATGCAGAATTCTTAAAAAATAAACTGGCTTACATTCAGAAACGTGAGCAGGACACTTCGAAAGTGAAATCATGGAGAAGGAGGCTGAAAGATGTTACAAAAATTCGGAAAGAGAGTAATGAATAACTTTGGCCTTAAAATCCTTGCTGTTTTGTTTGCTGTTGTTTTATGGATCGTAGTCGTGAATATTGATGATCCGAGCAACTCAAAACCTTACACAACCAGTGTCTCACTGGAAAATAAATCTTATATCACCTCCATGGGAAAATGGGCAGATTATCTGGATGGAAAGAATACGATCACGTTCAGCGTGTATGCAAAACGCTCTGTGCATAATACACTTACCAATGCGAACTTTACAGCAACGGCGGATGCACAGAAAATTGAATATGATGAGAAAACAGGGACTTACCGTGTGCCGGTTGTCGTGACCTGTAACCGTAACAACAGCAGTATTAATATTACCAGCAAAGATCTGTATCTGGATCTTGAACTGGAGGATTCTGCTTCAAAGCAGTTCCCGATCAAGACAAACACAACCGGTACGGTTGCGTCGGGATGCGCGCTTGGTGATGTTGAGATCACAGATGCGAATGTTATGAAAGTATCCGGTCCAGCTTCTGTGGTAAATCAGATCGATACCGTTGTGGCGACTATTAATGTAGATGGCATGTCAACGGATATCACAGACCGTGTGACACCTGTATTTTATGATGCACAGGGAGAGGTTGTGGATACGACAAAGCTTACGCTGAGTGTGAGCACAGTCAATATCAGTGCACAGATACTGAATACGAAAGATGTGGAACTGGAATTCCTGACAACCGGAACTCCGGCAGATGGATACCAGGCAGGGAATATCACCTATACACCACAGAAAGTACGTATTAAAGGCGAGGCGGCTATTTTAAATACCATCAATAAGATCACGATCCCGGAAGAAGTGTTAGATATTACAGATGCAACTTCAAATATTGAAAAGACTGTGGACATTTCCACATATCTTCCTTCAGGCACTGCATTAGTGATCAGTTCAGACTCCAAGATTGATGTTACAGTTGTGGTGGAGGCAGTAAAGACAAAGACTTTGCAGATCCCGGTGACGAATCTTCAGGTGATCGGACTGAGTTCGGATGAAAAAGTACAGTATGAGGAAGACAACATTGCCTTGACAGTGTCAGGAAGAAGCAGTGTGATCGATGCGCTGGACGAAAAGACGATTTCCGGCAGTATCGATCTGACAGATTTAAAGCTGGGTGCACATAATGTACTGATTACATTTGAATTGGATACAAATACGGTCAGCTATGCGGATACCTATGCCGCGGTTACCATTGAAAGCGCATCTGATACATCAGCTTCTGCTGATAATACAGATGAGGAACTGGAGAGTACCTCAACGGTAAGGAAAACAAGTGAACGTTAGCAGATTTAAAAAATTTGAAATAGGAACAAAGAGAGGAACAGTAATATGGCAAGAATGTTTGGAACAGACGGCGTCCGTGGTGTGGCGGGCTCGGAACTGACAATTGAACTGGCAACAAAGTTAGGTCAGGCAGGAGCTTACGTGCTCACAAAAGAGCAGGAGCATCAGGCAACCATTATTGTAGGATGTGATACGAGAATTTCAGGAGGAATGTTAGCGAGCGCATTAATGGCAGGTATCTGTTCGGTTGGCGCAAATGCAATATTTGTCGGAGTGATGCCGACACCTGCGATCGCATATCTCACCAGAAAACACAAAGTAGATGCCGGAGTAGTCATCTCCGCATCACACAATCCAATGGAATTTAACGGGATCAAGTTCTTCAATGGAGAGGGCTACAAGCTTCCGGATGAGATGGAAGATGAGATTGAGGCTCTGATCAAAAATAATATGAAAGACGTGGTACTTCCGATCGGTTCCGGCGTAGGAAAGATTGATTACCGCTTTGACCTGAGAGATGAATACGTGAAATTCATGGAAAAATGTGTTCCGGTGGATCTTAAAGGTATGAAAATTGTTGTAGACTGCGCAGAAGGTGCATCCCATTATACATCTGTCAAAGCACTGACAGATCTTGGAGCAGATCTTATCGCAATCCACACCGATCCGGATGGTACGAACATCAATTCCAATTGTGGCTCCACTCATATGGATGAGCTGAAAGCGCGTGTTGTATATGAAAAGGCAGCAGTTGGTCTTGCGTTTGACGGTGATGCAGACCGTATGCTTGCGGTGGATGAGCATGGAAATGTTGTGGACGGCGATCAGATCATGGCAATCTGTGGAAACTACATGAAGTCCAAAGGAACTTTGAAGAAAGATACGATCGTAGTCACAGTCATGACAAACCTCGGATTTACCCTTATGGGGCAGAAAGAGGGCATCCATGTGGAAAAGACAAAAGTCGGCGACCGTTATGTTCTTGAGAATATGAGAAAAAATGGCTATAACATCGGAGGAGAGCAGTCCGGTCATGTTATCTTCTTAGACGATAATACAACCGGTGACGGATTATTAAGTGCCCTGCATTTATTAGAAGTTATGGTCAATACCGGAAAACCGTTGTCAGAACTTGCTGAGATTATGGAAGTACTCCCACAGGCTCTTGTCAACGCAAAAGTTCCAAACCATAAAAAAGAAAAATTCATGGAATATCAGGAAATTGCAGATGCCGTGGCAGATGTTGAGAAAAAATTCAAGGGCGAGGGAAGGGTTCTCATCCGCCCATCCGGAACAGAGCCTCTGGTGCGTGTCATGATCGAAGGAAAAGACCAGAAAGTGATTGATGAAGAGGCGAAGAAACTGGCAGAACTGATCACAAGAATTATGTTATAGAAGACCAGAATGCTGGTCTGACTATGACAGGGGAATCCAGACCGGCATACAGAGTAAAAAATCAGGGGACTGGAATTTGGAGGGTAATACAGCATGGTTAGTCAGAAAGTAGTAATAAAAAATCCGACAGGACTGCATTTGAGACCTGCGGGAATTTTATGTAAGGATGCAATGCAGTTTAAATCACATATCACGTTCCGCTACCGCGATAATATCGCAAACGCAAAAAGTGTCTTAAGCGTGTTAGGTGCATGTATCAAGTCCGGAGATGAGATTGAACTCATGTGCGAGGGCGAAGATGAGGAAGAGGCTTTAAAAGCGATCGTGGAAGCGATTGAGGATGGATTGGGAGAGTAAGGGATATTTTTTCAAAAATTAAAAGAAAAAGATATTAAGTAAGATATGAAAATAAGCATTATTATACCGGTATACAACTCAACTTTATATTTGAAACAATGTGTGGAAAGCATATTGGCGCAGACGTATCACAATTTCGAAATTTTGTTAGTAGATGATGGATCTACGGATGATAGTCCGATGCTATGTGATGAATATGCCCAAAAAGATGATAGAATTGTTACGATTCACAAACAGAACGGTGGAACATCAGATGCAAGAAACGTCGGATTGGAGAAAGCCAGTGGTGATTACATCACATTTATGGACAATGATGATTATTGGAGTGATCCAGATGCGTTGTGTGATATCATAAAAGTGATAAGTGAGACAGAACCGGATGTTGTGATGCACGCAAACATGGTGTATTGGCAGGATAAAAATAGAACTGTAAATCCGTCTTCTTTTGATCGCACACTTGTATCGGGAAAGAAAAGAAAAGAGGCAGTGGAAAATCTGATAAAAGCTGGAATGCTTAGCGTTACTGTTTGGACAAAACTTGTAAAAACCTCTTTGATACGGGAACATGATCTGTATTTTAAAAAGGGAATCCGCAATGAAGATACAGACTGGATTGCCAGAATGCTGATTTACGCAGAACGGTTTGAATGGTATGATAAACCATTTTATGTGTACCGCAAAGGCCATGAAACAGCTCAGACAAGTCAGAAGATGAAATATTATATGGTGAATGATCTGAAAAATATTATAATAGAATATACCCAATATGCAGAAAAATATTTGGATCAAGAATATCGGAAAGTTTTTTATGCGTATTTAGCGTATCCGTTTGCAGTCTGGATGGGACAGGCATATTTGATAGAACAGAATGAGCAAATTAAAAATGATCGTGAGATAATGAAAAAATATGCATATCTGTTAACTTATGATATAAACCCGGCAGTTCATCTGGTTCATAGGGTATATCGTATATTAGGATTTGGATTGACATCAAGAATTTTAATGTTATATATTAAAAAAGTTTATTATTCATAATGAAAAAATACATTAGAGCAATTGAACAGGTGAAAAAAATGTCAAAACATTATTGCATTTTTTCTGCACAGTATTATCCGCATGTTGGTGGTGTAGAACGTTATACTTTGTATTTGAGCAGAAAATTGATCGCTGCAGGAAACGAAGTTACTATAGTAACATCAAATACGGGTGATTTATCAGGAGATGAAATACAAGAAGGAATCCAGATTTATCGTCTGCCATGTTACGATTTATTAGGCGGAAGATATCCGGTGTTCAAAAAAAATAAAGAGTTTAAAAAAGTAGAAAAGTTGATCAGGATGAATCAGTATGATCTTGTGATTATTAATACGAGATTCTATTTGCATTCATTATACGGAGCAAAATTTGCAAAAAGTAAGGGAATTCCATCCATTGTAATAGAGCATGGAACATCTCACCTGAGTGTAAATAATAAGTTGTTTGACACAGTGGGGGGATGGTATGAACATTTCCTTACATTTTTGTTGAAAAAATATTGTAATGATTATTATGGTGTTTCAGAAGCCTGTTGTGAGTGGAGCGGGCATTTCCATATAAAATCAAAGGGAACACTATATAATGCAGTAGAAATCGAAGAATTTCAGAGAATTCTAAAAGAGTCCGACATTGATTATCGGAAGGAATATGGAATTCCGAGTGGAGCAAAAGTGATTTCTTTTACTGGCAGATTAATTCCGGAAAAAGGGATTAAACAGCTTGTATCAGCAGTAAAGAAGATAAATATAAGCAGGATAAAAAACGGACAGATACCGGTTTATTTAATGATTGCAGGGGATGGCCCGTTATATCAGGAATTGTTAGAAATGTCAGATCAATATACCATATTGACGGGACAAATTGACTTTGAACATATTGTTAAAATTTTGGATGCGTCAGATATATTTTGCCTGCCATCAGATTCGGAAGGCTTTCCAACTTCCGTATTGGAGGCTGTGGCATGTAAGTGTTTTGTGATAACAACTTATCGAGGTGGAGCGAAAGAGTTGCTCATAGATGAACAGTATGGAATTATCATGAGAGATAATACAGTTGAATCAATTCAGAAAAATTTGGAAAAAGTAATAGAAGATGATGCATACCGAACACAGGCAGAATGTAAAAGTTATGATAGATTAGTAAAATATTTCACGTGGGATGCCACTGCTGAAAAGGTTATGCAGATTGCAAAAGACATGAATGGGGAGAAAGAATGAAAGTATTGATCATCATTCCGGCATACAACGAACAAGACAATATAGAACGTGTGGTGAAGCATTTGACAGAAAATTATCCAGAGTATGATTATGTGGTGATTAATGATGGATCAATGGATAAAACATCTGAGATATGCCATTCAAATCATTACAATATTATAGATCTTCCGGTAAATTTAGGACTTGCAGGTGGATTTCAGACTGGTATGAAATATGCATATCAAAAGGGATATGATTGCGCAGTACAGTTTGATGCAGATGGACAGCACAGACCGGAATATATTGCAGCAATGATCCGGAAAATAGAAGAAGGAAATGATATTGTGATCGCATCCAGATTTGTTGAAGAAAAGAAACCGGCTACAGCAAGGATGATTGGAAGCAGATTGATCACCACTGCGATCAGACTTACTTCAGGTGCAAAAATCATGGATCCGACATCTGGAATGCGTATGTATAATAAAAAATTAATAGAAGTATTGGCAAACAACATAAATTTTGGACCGGAACCGGATACCGTATCGTATTTGATTAAAATGGGAGCAAAAGTGGCAGAAATACAGGCAAAGATGGATGAAAGAATTGCCGGACAAAGTTATCTTAATGCCGTCAATGCTGCAAAATATATGGCCAGAATGTTGATATCTATATTATTAATACAGAACTTTCGCAATAAAAAGAAAGTGGATTTTACAAAATAGACAGGATAAAGGAGAAAAGAATGTCGATAGCATTTCGAATTACATTGATTATCGTATCTGTTTTTACATTGCTTTATATGTGCAAAAAAGTAAAACAGGAAAAATTACAGATAGAGTATTCTATTTTTTGGACATTGTTTGCGATAATGCTCGTTTTGTTTAGTATTTTTCCACAGATTGCAGATTGGATGTCAGAGTTGGTAGGCGTATATTCCACAACTAATTTCATATTTCTTTTGATTATATTTATATTACTTGTCAAATGTTTTCAACTCACTATGGACATTTCTAAACTGGACAATAAAGTAAAAGAATTAGTACAGAAGATTGCAATTGATGAGAAAGAAAAAAGGGAACAGAAATAAATGAAGGAAACAACAGCAAAGAAGAAATTTATGTGGAATATGGCTGGAAGTCTTTGCAATTCACTTTCCTCTATGCTTCTGTTGATTATCGTTAACCGGATTAGCGGAGAGAGCAGGGGTGGATTTTTTGCATTGGCGTATTCTACAGCGCAGCTTTTGTTTTCTGTCGGTGGATTTGAAATCAGACCAGTTCAGTCGACGGATATAAAAAATAAATTTACATTTGATCAATATTTTACCAGCAGAATGTTAAATTGTATTATTATGCTGATCTGCATGATAGGCTATATTGTTGTGAATGGTTATACTGGAGTCGAAGCACTTACCGTGTTTTGGATTCTGGGGTATCGAATGGTAGAGGCTGTGGCAGATGTATATAGTGGATTATTCCAACAGAGAGAACGAATTGACATTTCCGGAAAAGAGATGTTAATGCGGAGCGGAATTTCAACGATTACATTCACAATTATATTATGGTTAACAGACAACCTGTTATATGCGGCTATGACACTTACATTAACGTCACTGGTTATTATGCTGTTTTATGATTTACATATGAAAAAATACTTTGAACCAACGCCGGTGCATCTGGAATGGAGAGGGATTTTAGGTATTTATAATGCATGCTGGCCATTGTTTGTGTCATCTTTTATTATGAATTATCTGAACAATGCACCCAAATATGCGATTAACACATATTATGATGAGACGGTTCAGAACAGCTATAATATTTTATTTATGCCTGCATTTGTGATCAATTTATTAAGCCTTTTTGTATTCCGGCCACTTCTTACAGATCTTGCCAGAGATTGGGAGGGGGAAAATATAAAAGAGTTTACGGACATTGTGAAAAAAATGATGATTTTAATTGGTGCACTTACGATTGCAGCATGTGTGGGTGCTTATCTTTTGGGAATACCAATATTATCTCTTGTGTATGGAGTTGATCTGAGGGCATATCGAATGGAATTGGTGATCATTATGATATGCGGAGGACTGAATGCCTATGTATATTGTCTCTATTATGTGGTAACAGTTACGGGAAAACAGATTTTTTTATTGCTGGGATATGGAGCCGGACTTATATTTGCAGTATTTCTGGGATCGAGTTTCGTAAAGAGTCTTGGAATGTTGGGAGCGGCACTGAGTTGTACCCTTTCGTTTGGAGTAGTATTTATAGTATTTTTAATAATAACATCCTGTGTCGTAAAGGACAGGAAGAAGAAAACTGAAGTGTGATAAAAGATGGAAAATTTTATAAAAAGAAAGAGGGAATGAAGAGAATGAGTAAAAAGATTTTGGTAACAGGATGTAATGGACAGCTTGGTCGTGCGATCAATAAGGAATATGCAGGAAGTGATGTGACATTTATTAATACAGATGTAGCGGAAGGGGAAGGTGTGACAGCACTTGACATTACAAAAATTGAGCAGGTATTATCACTTGTACGTGCAGAACAGCCAGAAGTGATCATTAACTGTGCGGCCCATACAAATGTTGATGCATGTGAGAAGCAGTGGGATGCAGCCTATCGTATCAATGCTTTGGGTCCAAGAAACTTAAGCATTGCAGCAGAGGCAGTTGGCGCAAAGATGATTCATGTTTCAACAGATTATGTTTTTGAGGGAAATGGTACAAAACCATATACTGAATTTGATGCACCGAACCCGGTGAGTGCTTATGGTAAAACAAAGCTCGAAGGAGAGAAGTTTGTTCAACAGTTTTCAAACCATTTCTTTATTTTTCGTACAGCCTGGTTATATGGAGATGGAAAAAACTTTGTAAAAACTATGCTAAACCTTTCGGAGACTCATGATGAAGTGAGTGTTGTCTGCGATCAGCTTGGATCGCCAACAAGTGCAGTAGAGCTTGCAAAGGCAATCCATCATTTTGAGGGAACGGAAAATTATGGTCTGTATCATGCTACCTGCGAGGGAGATACAAACTGGGCAGACTTTACAGAGGAAATTTTCAAAAGAGCAGGAAAAAACACAAAGGTAAAGCATGTAACAAGCAAACAGTATAAACAGATGAATCCGGCAGCGGCTGACCGTCCGGCATATTCCATTCTGGATAATTATATGATGAGATTAGCGGATGGTTATCAGATGGCTGACTGGAAAGACGCATTGGATGTTTATATGGCAGAACTGAAATAGTTAATAAAATCCTAAGATGTGTAAAACTTGTCTTAGTATATAAAATATGGTAAAATGACAAATAATTGTGATGATAGGAGGATCTCGGAATGAGAACTTATTTGGTAACTGGAGGAGCTGGATTTATTGGATCGAACTACATTCATTATATGTTTCGCAAATATGATAATGAAATCAGAATTATCAATGTAGATGCATTGACATATGCAGGTAATCTGGAGAATTTAAAAGATATTGAAAATAGAGATAATTACACTTTCATTAAAGCAGACATCACGGACAAGGATGCTATCATGAAGATCTTTGAAGAAAATGATATTGACCGTGTTGTGCATTTCGCGGCAGAAAGTCATGTTGACAGAAGTATTAAAAATCCGGAAGTTTTTGTCAAGACAAATGTTCTCGGAACAGCAGTTATGCTTAATTGTGCAAAAAAAGCATGGGAGCTGCCAGATGGCAGTTTTAAAACTGGTAAAAAGTTCCTTCATGTATCGACAGATGAAGTATATGGTTCACTTCCTGATGATGGAAAAAGCTATTTTTATGAGACAACTCCATATCAGCCACACAGTCCATATTCCGCTAGTAAAGCGTCTTCTGATATGTTAGTGAAGGCTTATATTGATACGTATCATTTTCCGGCTAATGTGACGAATACATCCAATAATTATGGACCATATCAGTTCCCGGAGAAGTTGATTCCATTAATTATTAACAATGCTTTGCACGGAAAGAAATTACCGGTGTACGGAGATGGATTGAATATTCGTGACTGGTTATATGTAGATGATCATGCAAAGGGAATTGACATGGTTCAGGAACATGGAAAGCTTGGTGAGTCTTACAATATTGGCGGACATAATGAAAAGCGTAATATTGAGATTATCAATATTATCATTGAGACTCTACAGGAAATTCTTCCTGATACTGATCCAAGAAAAGCAAATGTAAGCAAAGATTTGATCACATATGTAGAGGATCGCAAGGGACACGATCGCAGATATGCGATCGCACCTGACAAGATAAAAGCTGAGATAGGCTGGGAACCGGAGACGATGTTCAAGGATGGAATTAAGAAGACCATCGCCTGGTATTTAGAACATGAAGACTGGATGAACAATGTTACCAGTGGTGATTATCAGAAATATTATGAAGATATGTATCAGGGAAAATAATAATAGCACAAATAGCAGTACCGTCCGTAGGTCGGATGATACTGCTTGTTTGCGTTTTACCAAAAAGTGATAAAATGAATTTTTTAGGAGGATGAAAAATGAAAGGAATTATTTTAGCCGGAGGATCCGGAACACGTTTATACCCATTGACAAAAGCAATTTCAAAGCAGATCATGCCGGTTTATGATAAACCAATGATTTACTATCCTTTATCAACTTTAATGCTTGCTGGAATCAGAGAAGTACTGATTATTTCTACACCAAGGGATCTGCCGGTGTTTGAGGAGTTATTAGGGGATGGATCACAGCTTGGGATGAGATTTGAGTATGCGGTACAGGAACAGCCAAGAGGACTTGCTGATGCATTTATTATCGGCGAAAAATTTATTGGAAAAGATGCAGTGGCATTGGTATTAGGAGACAATATTTTTTACGGACAGAGTTTCTCAAAAGTTCTTCGGAGCGCAGCTGAGCGTACAGAAAATGAAGCCGGCGCAACCATTTTTGGCTATTATGTAAGAGACCCGAGAGAATATGGGGTTGTAGAATTTGATGAGAATGGAAAAGCATTGTCCATCGAGGAAAAACCGGAAAATCCGAAGTCAAACTATGCAGTACCGGGACTCTATTTCTATGACAATGATGTAGTTGAGATTGCTAAGAATGTAAAACCATCCGCAAGGGGTGAGATAGAGATCACAAGCGTAAATAATGAGTATCTGAACCGTGGAACTTTAAATGTTGAAACATTGGGAAGAGGATTTGCCTGGTTAGACACAGGAAATCATGACATGCTTCTTGCTGCGGCAGATTTCGTGTCAGCATTCCAGAAACGCCAGGGATTATATATCTCCTGTATCGAGGAAATTGCTTACAAGCGTGGATTCATTGACAAAGAGCAGCTTGTGAAACTTGCACAACCTTTGTTGAAAACAGACTATGGAAAATATCTGATGGAAATCGCAGAGGGATTATAAATTCTTTATTTTCATCTATGAATAAAAATGAAAAAATTCGAAAAGGAAGTATGGAAAATGGGAAAAATAAAAGTAACAGACAATTGCAATGGAATTGCAGGATTAAAAGTGATTGAGCCGACCGTATTTGGGGATGCCCGTGGATATTTCATGGAGACTTATAATTACAATGATTTCAAAGAGGCAGGAATTGACTGTGAATTTGTACAGGATAATCAGTCTGCATCCAAAAAAGGCGTATTAAGAGGATTACATTTTCAGATTAATTATCCACAGGACAAGCTGGTGCGTGTGGTAAACGGAGAGGTGTTTGACGTTGCAGTCGATCTGCGCGAGGGTTCAGAGACATTTGGCAAATGGTTTGGTGTAACTTTATCTGCAGAGAATAAGAAACAGTTCTTTATTCCAAAGGGATTTGCCCATGGATTTATCGTATTGTCCGATTATGCAGAATTCTGTTATAAGGTAACAGATTTTTATCATCCAAATGATGAGGGCGGACTGTTGTGGAAAGACCCGGAGATCGGTGTGGAATGGCCGATGCCGGAAGGAATGACTGAGGCGGATCTTACATTATCTGATAAGGATAAAGTATGGAGTGGAATCTCAGAATATGTCAAAAACCGTAAATAAGTTATAGCTTAAGAGAATGAAAGTTAGAGGAAAAGCATGCCAACGGAAATAAAACAAGCCAATATGCTGAAAGAAATAATAAGTAATCGAAAATTAATATGGGACTTGTCAAAGAATGATTTTAAAACCAGATTTGCAGGATCCTATCTGGGAATTATCTGGGCTTTTGTCCAGCCGATTGTAACAGTATTGGTATATTGGTTTGTATTTGAAAAGGGAATGCATGCAAGTGGCATTAATCTCAGATCGGGAATTACAGCACCTTTTGTTTTGTGGCTGATAGCAGGACTTGTACCATGGTTTTTCTTTCAGGAGGTACTGAGCGGCGGAACAAATGCGCTGATGGAGTATAGCTATCTGGTAAAAAAGGTAGTATTCCAGATTGATATCTTACCAATTATTAAATTGATATCGGCTTTGTTTGTGCATTTGTTTTTTATTGTATTTACAATTGTTTTATATGCGTGTTATGGGTATTATCCGGATTTGTATACATTGCAAATGTTATATTATACCTTTGCGATGATGATTCTTTTATTAGGACTGATATATGCAACATCTGCAATAGTAGTATTTTTCAAAGATCTTGGACAGATCATTAACATTATTTTGCAGATAGGCGTCTGGATGACACCAATTATGTGGAATATTGATGGGATGGAATTGAATCCGATTCTGATTACAATTTTAAAGTTAAATCCAATGTATTATATTGTGGCAGGATATAGGGATTCTTTGATTAATAAGGCTGGATTTTGGGAACAACCAGGCATGACAATTTATTATTGGATACTTACAATTGTATTATTCATAATCGGGACAAAAATATTCAAAAAATTAAAGCCACATTTTGCAGATGTGTTATAGAAAGGTAACTGCATGGATAACATCGCAATTTCAGTAGAACATGTAAAAAAAATATATAAATTATATGACAGAAACCGGGATCGCTTGAAAGATGCATTAGGATTTTCAAAAAAACCACTTGGAAAAGAGCATTACGCATTGAATGATGTATCTTTTCAGGTTGGTCAGGGAGAGACAGTTGGCATTATTGGAACAAATGGTTCAGGAAAATCTACAATTTTAAAGATCATCACTGGAGTTTTGAATCCAACCGATGGGGAAGTCAAAGTAAATGGGCGTATTTCTGCGTTGTTAGAACTTGGCGCCGGATTTAATATGGAATATACCGGAATTGAAAATATTTATCTGAATGGAACCATGATTGGTTTTACCAAAGAAGAGATAGATGAAAAGCTGCAGGATATTTTAGATTTTGCGGATATTGGTGATTTTGTAAATCAGCCGGTCAAAACATATTCCAGCGGTATGTTTGTACGTCTTGCATTTGCAGTTGCAATCAATATTGAGCCGGAAATCCTTATTGTCGATGAAGCACTTTCGGTTGGGGATGTATTTTTTCAGACGAAATGTTATCACAAATTTGAAGAATTTAAGAAAATGGGAAAGACCATTCTTTTTGTTAGCCATGATCTTGGGAGCATTGGAAAATACTGTGACAGAGTTGTCCTTTTGAATAAAGGGGTAAAGCTTGCAGAGGGTAAACCAAAGGACATGATCGATCTTTACAAAAGGGTAATGGCAGAATCAAAGATGGAAGACAGCCCAAAAAAAGAAGACGGTCATGCAGCAATAGAAGGAGTTGCATGGAAAGAATCCATGATTTTAAATCCGGATAAGCAGGAGTATGGCGATAAAAAGGCAGAGATTATTGACTTTGGAATTTTCGATGCAACAGGAAAGATTACGAATACTGTTTCTAAATTCGAAGAGTGTGTTTTGAAATTAAAGGTACAGTTTCATGAGGATGTGCTAAATCCAATTTTTGCATTTACAATCCGGGATTTAAAGGGAACAGATCTTACCGGAACCAATTCACTTATTGAAGGGTTAGAGCCTGGACTGATAGAGGCAGGGACGACACTTACAGTATCATTCAGACAAAAATTGCCATTTCAAAAAGGACAGTATCTGCTACAGTTAGGATGTACAGGATATAATGGTGACGAATTAGAAGTTCATCACAGATTATATGATATTTGTTGTATACAGGTTTTATCTAAAAAAGTTACTGTTGGGTATTTTGATTTGAACTCGATAGTAAGTTGTAATGAAGAGTAGGCTATGGGAAGGCGAACAGCGAGTAAAATCAGCGATGATAGGAATCGCTGTATATAAAAAGGAGCATTATGGGAAGAACACAGAAGCTTGCAGCAATTATAAAAGAGGGAGTAAGAAATCCTCAGAAAATAAAAAAAGGATTAAAAGTTTTAAAAAATCAGGGACCGGAAATCTTTAAACAGCGTTTATCTGCCAGTGTAAATTATGAACCTGGATACGGCAGAGTGAAGAAAGAAAAATTAAAAAATTATAGTGGAGAGATTCTTTTTTCCATTGTAATGCCTGTATATAATGTAGAAATTAAGTGGCTTGATAAGGCGATTGAATCTATAGAAAAGCAGAATTACAAAAACTGGGAGATTTGCATTGCAGATGACTGTTCTACAAAGCAGGAGGTAAGAGAGCACTTATCTGCAATGAAAAATAGCCGGATTAAAATTAAATTATTAGAAAAAAATCAGGGGATTTCAGGAGCAACCAATGCGGCAGCAGCGCTTGCATCCGGAGAGTATATCCTTCTTATGGATAATGATGATGAGCTTGCACCGTCTGCATTACATGAATTTTATCAGAAGATAAAAAAAGAAGGTTCTGAGATCATATACAGCGATATGGATATTATTGATGCGAAAGGAAAAACGAGAGATCCATTATGTAAACCTGACTGGTCTCCGGATCTTTTCCCGAGCCAGATGTATTTAGGACATTTGATTGGATTCAAGAAGTCCTTATTTGAAAAAGTGGGTGGATTTCGCGGTGAGTTCAACGGAAGCCAGGATTATGATCTGTTACTTCGAATGACAGAGATGACGGACAAGATTGGACATGTCCCTGAGATACTTTATCATTGGAGAGATCTTCCGAGCTCCACAGCAGCCAACCCGGAGTCAAAGCCATATGCACAGACAGCAGGACTTAATGCGATTCAGGAACATTTAGATCGTGTTTATGGCAAAGGAGCAGCGACTGCAAATGAGACAGAGAATTTGTTTGTCTATGATGTGAGATATCACATGAATGAGGAACCGAAGGTTTCCATTATTATTCCGATTAAAGATCATGCAGATTTGTTAAAGGCTGCAATTGACAGTATTTTTGCGAAGACAACTTATAAAAATTTTGAGATTATTATTTTAAATAACAATTCTGAGAGGGAAGAGACTTTTACTTATCTGAAGAAGGTGAAAGAAGAACATGACAATGTCATCGTGAAAGATGCGGCGTTTGAGTTTAACTGGTCAAGGCTTAATAATTATGGAATGAAGTTCGCAACCGGAGATGTCTATGTATGTTTGAATAATGATGTAGAAGTTATTGAACCGGAATGGCTTACAAGACTGGTAGAGAAAGCTATACGAAAAGATGTTGGTGTTGTCGGTGGATTGCTTTTATATGAAGATAATACGATCCAGCATGCAGGAGTAGTTATTGGAATGGGTGGCTGGGCTGATCATGTATTCAAGGGAATGAAACCGCAGCACTATGGATCGCCATTTGTGTCACCGATGGTAACAAGAAATGTTTCGGCGGTAACGGGAGCCTGTCTTGCAGTTTCGAAGGCGACAATTGAGAAAATCGGTGGATTTGATGAGAAATTCATTGTATGTGGAAGCGATATTGAACTTGCACTTCGTGCAAACCAGCATGGACTCGTGAATATCTACGATCCAAATGTTCGTCTGTATCATTATGAATCTAAGAGCAGGGATGCAAGTAAAATCCCACAGATTGACTTTGATTTGTCGGATCAGATGTATAAGACCTACCGGAAAAACGGAGATCCATATTATAATAGAAATCTTGATTATTATTGTTGTCAGCCCAAAATTTGTGCCGCGGTGCAGCAGACTGTCAAAGAGCAGGAGGAAAAAATGCTTCTGAAGAGAAAAAGAGAAACCGGACTTCCACAATTGGATACGAATGTATATGAAATTACACCATACACTTTCCGTAAGATAGAATATCCGAACCGCAGAATGAACCTTCTGGTTCCGTCTATCAATGCAGAGCATGTCTTTGGTGGAATCTCAACTGCACTGAAGTTTTTCGATACTTTAGTGAAAGCATTAGGCTATGATGCACGTATTATTTTAGTAGACGCAGAGCCAGACAAAGCAGCCATTAAAAAATATTCCGATGAGTATACATTTGTAAAAGCAGAAGATGATTCTCTCGTTGCAAAACAGATTATTCCATACAGCAATCGTTTTAACCGCAGTATTCCAGTGTCAGAGAATGACTATTTCTTATTTACTGGCTGGTGGACAGCGTATTGTTGTCAGGATGCTTATGTTGGATTTGAAAATACATTTGGAATCAAACCAAATATTTTTCTCTATTTTATTCAGGATTATGAGCCAGGATTTTACTCCTGGTCTACGAAGTACCTGCTTGCAGATTCTACCTACAAAAGTGATTATCCAACAATTGCAATTTTTAACAGTATGTTGTTGAAAGAATTCTTCGATGAAAATCATTACCATTTTACGCATAGCTTTGCATTTGATCCTGTCTTAAATGATGGATTAAGAAAAGCGTTAGAGCAAATGCCTGCACAGGTTGATAAGAAAAAACAGATTCTTGTTTATGGACGTCCAGGTACGGAGCGTAATGCATTTAACCTTGTAGTAGCGGCTCTGAAAAAATGGGTGATGATGCAGCCGGATATTGAGGAATGGGAGATTCTTTCGGCAGGGGAGATGCACCGTTCAATTCCGCTTGGAAACGGCAAAGAGCTTGTCTCCGTTGGAAAGCTTACAATTGAAGAATATGCGCGGACTTTGCAGGAAACTTACGCAGGAATTTCACTGATGTGTTCACCACATCCAAGTTATCCGCCACTTGAGATGTCGGTATTTGATGTAAAGACGATCACGAATACTTATGCGAATAAAGATCTTAAGGATTTCAATGATAACATGGTATCACTGGATAATATCAGTCCAATGAACATTGCAACACATCTGACTGAAATCTGTAAAGCTTACAGACCGCAGGTAGAACATGTGACAGCGAATCCATTATATGTAAAAAATGAGCATGTATTTGATTTTATAAAGGATATCAAGGAGATTCTTGGGTAAAAAATAATAGTTGTAGATAACTATAGAAAAGAGGTTCTATGACAGAGCAGATTGGAAAAGTAACGTTAGATTATACATTTTATAATGGACAGGATCAATATAGTGACGGGGACATCGAGAATGATCTGTTACAGCTTATTATGGAAGAACCAGACGTAGAGAAGATACTTGCAGAAGATGACCGGTGGCCAGTGTTATATCATTTTTCACCTGTCAGACAAAATATATTGGAGTGGTATCCTTTTAAAAAAGATGCATCTGTACTTGAAATTGGGGCAGGATGTGGAGCTATCAGTGGAGTACTTTGCAGAAATGCAAAGCATGTGACAAGTGTAGATCTTTCTAAACGCAGATCATTAATTAATGCAAACCGTAATAAAGAATACGATAATCTTACAATTATGGTTGGAAATTTCAATGATGTTGTTTTGAAAGAAAAGTATGATTATATTACATTGATCGGAGTATTGGAATATGCCGGTTATTACACGGATGATGAACATCCATTTGAAGCCTTTTTAAAAAAAATCAGTGGATATTTGAAAGAAGATGGAAAACTGCTGATTGCTATTGAAAATAAATTTGGATTGAAATATTGGGCGGGCTCCAGAGAAGACCATACTGGAAAATTTTTTGATGGTTTGGAAGGTTATATTGATACAGATAGTAAAGTGAGAACTTTTAGTAAAGAGGCGTTAAAGAAAATAATTACAGATGCTGGATATGGGAAAGCAGAATTCTATTATCCGTTTCCGGATTATAAATTCCCTGTACAGATTTTTTCTGATGAGTACCTTCCACGAGAAGATGATCTTAATATAGGTTTAGATACTTTCGATAATACAAGAATGATGCTTTTTAACGAAAATAGAGTCTATGCAAATCTTTTAAAAGAAAAAAAATTTGATTTTTTTGCAAATTCCTTCTTTATAGAAGTTGCAAAATAGTGTGAGGTGATATCTTGAAGAAAATTTACTCAAAAATTACAAAAGAGAGAAGAAAACAGTTTCAGATAGAAACCTACATAATGAAGGACGGGGAACAGAGACTGGTTGTAAAAAGAGCATTGGCAAAAGACGGAGCAGCACATATCAGGAAGATGTCTGATTATTATGAAAAAAATAAGGATGAAGGTATCCTGTGTCCATCGAAACTGATTTCAGAAAACGAGATCGCTTTTGAATTTTTAACCGGGGAGAGTCTTTGCAATACAATGTTGGAGGCTCTTGAGGATAAAGACGAAGTAAGATTTCTTTCTTTGCTTAGAATGTATGATGGAATCATAAGAAATAATGTTAATATAGAAAAAAGAACATTTATGCCGGATGCACAATTTGTACAGGTATTTGGCGAAGTTTCTTTTCCAGATGAGATGGAATGTGGAAAAGAAATGAATATCGATATGAGCTTTGATAATATCATAAAAGATCAAACTGACAGCAAATATAAAATTATTGATTATGAATGGGTATTTTCATTTCCAATTCCAGTGAAATTTGTAATATATCGTGCGGTGTCTGCTTTTTATACCAGAAATGGCAGTGCTATGAAAGATATCATGACGATCAATGAAATTTATGATTGCTTTGATATGACGGAAGAAGAAATTGTTATATTTGAAAATATGAATGAAGCATTTAATCAATATGTATATGGTGAGAAAAATGGCTATAACGCAAGCCTTATTGCTTACAAAAAAGAAGTATACGATGTGAAAAAACTGCTTCCGGAGGAAAACTTATTCTTACAGGTGTTCTTAAATGATGGAACAAACTATCTTGAAGACAAGGCAATTACAAATCATATTATAGGACAGAATGTAAAATTGAATATTCCGATTGAATTCACACAGTATGTATCAGAAATACGATTGGATCCATTAAATGTTTCATGTGTTTTGCAAAATCTCAAGGTGCAAATTGTGACAAAAGATAACAATGAATATGAAATTGAACATTATCGGCACAATGCCATCATAACAAAAGATCATGATTTTATATTTGCATCGGAAGATCCACAGATCATATTTGAAAATCAATGGGAAAATAATGTAAGAGAGGTAAAAATTGCATTTAGAATCAGGGAAGCAGGGTTGCAGGATAATCCGATACTCAGTGCACTTAGTGAGTTAAAATGTCATATGAACAAAGTAGAAAACGAACTGGAGTATATTAAGGGAACGAAAGTATATAAAATTTTATTAGAACGCAAAGTCGATAAAGTGTTAGGAGAAAATGAATGAAAAATGCAGCAGGAATATTGCTGGTAATTTATTTGTTTTTTTTAGTACCATGGTTAGCAGGTGCATTGATAGATGCAGCAGCAGGTGTAAAAAAGAGAAATATATCAAGCACATATGCAAATGGATTTGTTATTATGCTTGGAATATTTTGGGGTGTTGCGGTACTTTTTTTATATCGTGGCTGCACATTAGAAAAACTTAGTATGGTTTGGCTGCTTGCGACGATTACGATATGTGTGGTATCCATTTTAGCAAATAAAAAAGCAATACTTGGATGTTTCAAACATAAAAGAAAATCGGGAAGTGGGCATAAAGCTGTAAAAATTGCAATGGTAGTAACCGCAATAGCAATATTGTTTTCTGTAGTTTGCGTAAAACCACAGATGGAGCAGACAGTACAAACAGTAATGACATCAATTGATACCAATTCTGCATATATATATCAGCCATATACTGGCGAACAGTATCCTGCCACGCAGATGGAAAAGATATTTTCGCCTTATGAGATGCTATATGCGGTCACTGCATGGGTTTCCGGATTACATCCGGCATTGCTGATAAAGGTAATACTTCCATTATTCATTTTACCATTTTTTATGTGCTGTTATTGGGAAATTGGAAAGTTCTTTTTTAAGCAGGAAAAAATGCAGGCAGTATTTTTAATAATTGTAGAAATTATCTATTATGTACCAATATATACAGCGGTAGAAACTCCGGTGACAGGCATATTCCGAAGCTGTTGGAATGGTAGTGTAATGTTGGAATGCTGCATTCTTCCATATGCGTTTTTACAAGTGATGCGTATGTTAAATTTCATGTATGGAGGAGAAAAAAATAAAGTATCCGATTGTGTAAAACATCCGGTTATGATGCAGGCAGTATTATTTATTATTTTATATCCGGCGGCACAATTGTTACATCACAAAGGCTGGTTTTATGTGTTCCTGATGATGTTGCTGATGATTCTTGTCTGGTTTGTAAGGAAGGGGTATAAATATGTCCGGGGTGTGGGAAGACATTAAAAATGCATATTTTTCTTACAATGGGATGGGAACAAATGTTTTTTTCCTTTTTGTGTCAATATTTTATTTATTGATCACAAATAAAAAAAGACAAAGAAATTTGTTAATATATGAGATTTTTGGTATACTTTTTCTGGTGACGCCGGGGATTGCAAATGGCATACTAAATATGAGCGGTCAGAAGACAGATCATTGGATGGTCTATGGAATACTAAACATAGTATCGGTTGTTGGAGTTGCAATGACAGACTATCTGATAAACATACCATCTAAGAAAGAAAAAATAATTGTCATAGTGATATATATTTTACTGATTCAGGCAGGGATGGGATTAAATTATACGTCGCAGCATTTGGAATTTATCACGAATAGTTACAAAATATCAAATGAAGTCATGGAGATCGCTGAACAGTTGGAATTTGTAGAAAAACCAAGAGTTCTTGCACCGGAAGAGGTGGCAGGTGAGCTTCGGGAATATGATACCAGGTTTGCTGTTATTTATGGTGAAGGTTTATCTTTTACCCAGGAGAATCTGGAACAGCTGCAGATAGAAACAGAATCCTATGGCTGCAATTGTCTGGTTATTAATTCTGAGTATGACAATATTGAATTTTTTAATAGCATTGGATTTAGTAAAATTTATAATACAGAACATTATGAAGTATATGCAAAATAATTTATAGAGAAAAGTGGCGAACTTATGAAAAACTTAGATAAAACATTATGGATCAAAAGAATATTTATGGTGCTGATGGATATTTGCATTGTAATATTGACAAGCATCACGGCATTGATTGTAAGATTCGAATTCAGTCTTTCGGCTGTACCAAAGTATTATATTGGCGTTGTATGGAGTTCATTGCCGGCAACGTTAGTGATCGCGATTATTGTATTTTATGTATTTCGTTTGTATAGCAGCCTTTGGGTATATGCAGGGGTAACCGAATTATTGTATCTTGCAGCAGCATGTATTGTAGATACGCTACTCAATACAGTGACGATTCTTCTGAATTACAGAGATCAGGAGTATCCGCTGCCTAGAAGCTGGTATTTTATTTATGGAACACTATTATTGGCATTTATGTTTATCAGCCGCTATTCCTACCGTGCAGTCAGAACTTTTTTTGGAAAAAAAGTGGATGAGAAGAATCTTAAGAGAGTGCTTGTAGTAGGTGCCGGAGAAGCAGGAAATTCTATTATCAAAGAAATTTCCGGCAGTCGTTTTGTGAATATGCATATTGTAGGTTTTGTGGATGATGATAAAAGCAAAATTGGAAAATATATGCATGGTGTCAAAGTCCTTGGAGATAGAAATGATATCATAGAAATTGCAAATGAGTATCTTGTAGATGAGATCATTATTGCAATTCCGACAGCGAGTGCAAAAGAGACAAAGGCAATTTTAGATATTTGTAAACAGACCGGCTGTGAATTAAAACGTTTACCTGGTATGTATCAGTTGGTAAATGGGGATGTCAGTATCAGCAAATTAAAAGATGTTGATGTAAATGATCTTTTGGGACGTGATCCGATCACGGTTGATCTTGATTCCATTATGGGATATGTTTCTGATAAGGTAGTTATGGTTACAGGTGGAGGTGGTTCGATTGGCAGCGAGTTATGCCGCCAGATTGCATCACACAATCCAAAACAGTTAGTGATCGTTGATATTTATGAAAATACTACATACGATATTCAGCAGGAATTAAAGAGAAATTATCCTGAACTCGATCTGGTTGTATTGATTGCTTCCGTAAGAAATACAAAGCGCATGGATCTGATCTTTGATAAATATCGTCCGGAGATCGTATATCATGCGGCAGCGCATAAACATGTACCGTTGATGGAAGACAGCCCGAATGAAGCAGTAAAAAATAATGTTTTAGGAACATGGAAAGTGGTTCAGGCCGCAGATAAATACAATGTAAAACGTTTTGTCATGATTTCTACAGATAAGGCAGTAAACCCAACGAATATTATGGGCGCTACCAAGAGAATCTGTGAGATGATTATTCAGACATACAATAATCGTTCTAAGACAGAATATGTAGCGGTTCGATTTGGTAATGTACTTGGAAGCAACGGAAGTGTGATTCCTTTATTTAAGAAGCAGATTGAAGCAGGGGGACCGGTTACTGTTACGCACCCAGATATTATCCGTTATTTTATGACAATACCGGAAGCAGTATCTCTTGTGTTACAGGCAGGAGCCTATGCAAAAGGGGGAGAAATCTTTGTTCTGGATATGGGAGAACCGGTTAAGATTGTAGATCTTGCAAGAAACCTGATACTTCTTTCAGGACATAAACCTGACGAGGACATCCAGATCGTATTTACAGGATTAAGACCAGGCGAAAAATTGTATGAAGAGATGCTCATGAAAGAAGAAGGCATGCAGGAAACAGCCAATAAATTAATTCATATTGGCAAACCAATACAGATGGATGAAGAGAAGTTTTTAAAACAGTTAGAAGAAATCAAAGAGCATGTGGTAGAAGAACCGGATGATATACGGGAATGGGTGCAGCGTATGGTTCCGACATACTCCATTCAGAATCGGTAGAACCAGAAAACAGGGTATATAATATGGAAAAAATTTGGGAAGTCATCTTAATTCTTGTACTTGCAGGAATGGGATTTATTTTGCAACTTGATAGGAAAAAGGAAAATGGAACAGATAAAACAAATTCTAAAAAATAAAAAAATATATCTTAGAGATTTTATTGCAATTATTGTAATATTTTTCCTATCTTTATTTGTAGAACAGGTATTATTACAGTGGAATTCGTTTAAAAACGAAAAATATGAGCAGACTTTTCAGGTGAGCGAAGTACAAAAGGCAGAGAATAAAGATGGAGAGACAACGTATGATTTTTTATTTGATGGAAGATATGTGAGCTCTATCTATTTGATTTATCAAAGCAAAACGGACATCAGTTCCAGAATGGAAGTGACATTCTATGATGGATATGGACAAAAAGAAGTGATGGAACTGGAAGATACTGCATCATTTTTGCTTGGAAAATCTGCAGTTTGGGTAGATCAGAAAGTTGACAGCCTGAAATTGACAGTGGAAAACAAAGATGCGGATAAGTTAAATTCAATAATATTTGTAAATCACACGGTATTTTCCTGGGCAAAGTTTCTGCTTGTATTTTCAGTATTGTTGCTAAGTTACTTATTTGTTTCTCATTGTACTTTTTTTGGAAAAAGACCCGAATGGATGTACGCAATGGTATCAGTTGCATTAGGAACGGTGATTATCTTATCAGCACATCATTCATTTGATTCATGGGATGAACAGATTCATTATAATATAGCATATACAGACTCCTGGGTATGGAATTATATGGAGTACAGTGATGCTGTGATGTCAAATGTAGAAATGCGCGTACCAACAGGGGACACGTTAGAGGAAGAACAATGGATAGGAGAATGGCTTAATCAGGCAAATGATACCGTTGTATTATCATCACAAAAAGGTAGATTTCTCAGATATGGACAAAGGGCTTATCTTCCACAGATATTAGGACTTGGATTAGGAAGAACACTGGGATTGTCTTATGTAGCAACAGTATTTTTAGGAAAGTTTTTTAATTTACTGTTTTGTACAGCTGTCGTTACGTGTGCGATTCGTTTCAGCAAGTATGGAAAACGTACATTGATGTGTGTTGGGTTGCTGCCGACAACGGTATTTCTTTTTTCGTCATTTACATATGATGCATTTGTGATAGCACTTTTAATGTTGGGCATAGCATTGTTTGTAACAGAGTACCTGAGTGAAGAAAAAATTCAAACAAAACGGACGATGGTATCTATTCTTGCTATGGTTGTGGGATGCTTTTCAAAGGCGGTCTATATTCCATTTTTGGCATTATATTGGCTTATGCCGAAGGACAAGTTTTATAGCAGGAGACAAAAGAATCTGTTTAAAGCAGGAATCTTTGTCTTATTAATATTAATGTTTGCGTCCTTTATACTGCCGTTAATAGGTAATGTTACAAGCGGAGCAGAGGTAGGAGATTACCGTGGAGGAGATACGAGCCAGACAAGTCAGTTATCTATGATTTTGGGATATCCGTTGACGTATACAGGAGTTTTGTTGAAATCACTTGGAACAACGTTTGCATCTTATTTTATTGGTTCCAAAGTGCTTGCAAATTTTGCATACCGTGGAATCTATGATGGAATAGGATATTTTGTAGTACTGCTTACGATGTTGTTTACATTTGTGACCGATTTTGGAATGACAGAAAAAACATATGATGCACAGATGAAAAGAAAAATATTGATGATGAAAATATGGAATGCAGTATTAATATTTGGAACAGCATGTCTGGTCTGGACGGCATTATACCTGGATTTTACACCGGTAGGGTCGATGGTAATTAACGGAGTATCACCAAGATATTATTTGCCGCTGATCTTTCCACTGAGTCTCATTTTTATAAACCAAAAAGTGAGATGCAGCATGAAATTAGAGAATTATCAGAGTCTTATAGCGTTTTTAATGCTGATAGGCACAGGTATATCTATTTATTGTCTGATGCTTGCATAAATTGCAGATACATGAAAGGAATCAAAAAGATGAAACAGTTTACAATGTCACAGAAAATTTATATGGGAGTGAAAAGGGTAATTGACATTTTATTATCTGCTCTGGCATTAATTCTGTTATCCTGGTTGTTTTTGATTTTATGCATTGCGATTAAAATTGATAGTAGAGGACCAATCCTTTTTAAACAGAAAAGGGTTGGAATCCATAAGACACACTTTATGATCTACAAATTCAGAACTATGAGAATTGATACGCCAAAGGATATGCCAACTCATATGCTGGCTGATCCGGAACAGTATATTACAAGAGTAGGGAAATTTTTAAGAAAAAGCAGTCTGGATGAATTGCCGCAGATCATCAATATCCTTATGGGAAAGATGAGTATTGTTGGACCAAGGCCAGCTTTGTGGAATCAGTATGATTTGATCGAGGAACGGGATAAGTATGGTGCGAATGATGTAATGCCGGGACTGACCGGATGGGCGCAGATCAACGGACGTGATGAGTTGGAGATAGATGTAAAGGCAAAACTGGATGGTGAGTATGTGAAAAAATTTGGATTCATAATGGATCTGAAGTGCTTTTTTGGAACGATCACAGCAGTTTTGTCACACAAAGGTGTTGTGGAAGGTGGAACCGGAGAAATGCATAAATAGCTAGTAGCTGCGGATAAAAAGACATGCTGGGTTATTTGAGGGAAAATAATGGGAAAACAGATTTTGATAACCGGAACCAACAGTTATGTTGGCACTTCATTCAAACAGTATATAGAGAAAAAAAATGGAAACATGCCGTTGGAAGACCGATGGCATGTTACATTTGTTTCTGTGAGAAATTCAGAATGGAAGAAAATGGATTTTTCAAAATATGATACGATCCTCCATGTGGCTGCAATTGTACATCAGAAAGAACAGCCGGAAATGGAGGCACTCTATTATGCAGTTAATACAAAATTGACAGAAGAACTTGCGGATAAGGCAAAGGCTGAGCGGGTTCGTCAGTTCGTTTTTTTAAGTACGATGAGTGTTTATGGAATGACAATGGGACAGATTACAGAAGAAACAGAATGTACACCGATTACTTTTTATGGAAAAAGCAAGCTTGCCGCAGAACGGTACTTATGTGAGCAAAGAAGTGATACATTCAAAGTAGCAGTTATCAGACCTCCAATGATTTATGGGAAAGCTTGTACCGGAAATTATGCTTCGTTGGAGAAGCTGGCGGGCAAGATACCTGTTTTTCCGAGAGTGAGCAATGAGAGAAGCATGATATACATCGAGAATTTGTGCGAGTTCTTATATCGGATTATAAGAGGAGATGCAGATGGCAACTATTGCCCACAAAACAGCCAATATGTGAATACATCAGATATGGTAGCACGGATTGCAGAAAGCTATGGAAGAAGTATATGGCTCGTTCCGGGATTCGAATGGATCATCGGTAAGCTTGCCGGAAGAGTTAACATATTCTCAAAGGTTTTTGGCAGCCTGACTTATGACCGGAAACTATCATTTCCGGAAGAAGTGGGAGAGTATGAAGTGGTGGATTTTCTGGAGAGTATAAAAAAATCTAAGGAGTCATTATGAAAAGAATAGGTGCTGTGATTGTAACACTAATATTTTTTATTGTGCTGGCGTATAATGCGTACTATGCTCCATTGCCAGATATTAAGGTAAGTAATACAGAGACGGTTATCATTCCGGGAGTGGAAAAAGAATACACTTTTTTGTTTTTAACAGATATGCATATGGCTATTAAAACGAAACAAGATCTGGGCGCTTCTCTGGGTGATGCAGATGAAAGAATGAAGGCGTTTGTCAATGAGGAAGGAATACTTTCGTCTACACAGTTTACAGAATGGATTACCTATGCCAACCGCTTGAAGCCGGAAGGTGTATTAATGTGTGGCGATATGATAGATTATTATTCGCAGGAAAATGTTGAATTTTTAGCTGACAATCTTCAAAAATTAAATGTTCCTTATTTGTACGTGTTGGGAAATCATGAGATGTATTCACCGTGGAATGAAACGATTGCAGAAGATGCGGAGATATATCATTTGTTCAGAGAGAATAACACAGCATTTCAAGCATGGGAATTTCCGGAGTTTACAATATGTGCAGTAGATAATCAATCATATCAGGTAGCACCTGAGGCACTGGATGCAATGCAAAAGGAGATAGAAAAGGGTAAGCCAATTATTTTGCTGGCACATGTTCCATTTTACACATCACAGATAGAAACTTTAAAGGAAGCTTCTATTAATACATGGGGAGTGCCACTGATTATCGGTGAGGGAGCAAGAGATACTACAGAGGTTACAAGAAAATTCATGAAAATGGCATTTTCAGATGAAAGCCCTGTAGTGGCAGTTTTTACAGGAGATAATCATTTTTATTATAAGGGAATGCTTACTGATAAAATAGAAGAATGCGTGATAGATCCAAGCTTTGCAGGAAACGGCACTATTATTAAAATTAAAGCGAAGGAGTAATAGTTTTAAAATATGAGTAAAATATCCGTATTGATGTCTGTTTATAAAAAAGAAAATCCAGAATATTTAAGAGCGTCCTTAGAAAGTATATTAGTTCAGACGAGGACCGCAGATGAAATTCTTCTGATCGAAGATGGACCTCTGACACAGGAATTATATCAGGTAGTGGCGGAGTATCAGAAAAAATGTGATTATCTCCATGTGCATGCCATGGAACAGAATGTTCAGCTTGGTCGTGCACTGGCAAAAGGAGTGGAATTATGCCAATATGATCTGATCGCAAGAATGGATACAGATGATATTGCGATGCCGGATCGATTAGAGAAAGAGGAGGCATATATGGAAGCACATCCTGAAGTGGATGTGGTAGGTGGTGCTATCCGGGAATTTAATGATGAAGGAACCATAGACCGCGTCAAGAATATGCCAAAGACTCAGGAAGAAATTTTAGAGTATGTGAAAGTGCGTAATCCATTAAATCACATGACAGTTATGTATAGGAAAGATTCTATTTTAAAAGCGGGAAATTATAAACATTTTCCATTTCTGGAGGACTATTCGCTATGGAGCAGGATGTTGTCACAGGGATATCAGTTCCGGAACATGGAAGATATACTTGTCCGGGCGAGAACAAGCATGGGATTAGTAAAGCGAAGAAGTGGATGGGCTTATTACAAGGATTTTCAAAAACTTAGAAAACAGCAGCACGAGTTGGGAATTACAAATACGTTTGAATATATAAAGGCGCAGGTTGGAACTTTTGTTGTACTCATGATGCCGGGGTGGATGAAGGAGTACTCTTATAAGAGATTTTTGCGCAAATCTGAATAACTAAGAAAAAATTCATAGAAAAATTCTTTTGTGTAAAGAAAATTATGCTATAAATGCTTAAAGGGTAAGGCATAAATGGAGGAAAAAATCATGTGTGAAGCCCGTGTGCTGGAGATCATTGGAAAACGCCCGGTGGGCGGTGTCGGAACAGTGATGCTCAATTATCAGAGACATATGAATATGGAACGTGTCCAGATGGATTATCTGATCTTCGGAGAGCAGGAAGAGACATTTGATAAAGAAGTGAAAAAACTTGGCTCAAGAGTTTATACTTATCCGGCATTGTCCGGCAGACAGATGAGACAGACAAAGAAATATTTTGAACAGTTTTTTTCAGAACATCACAGTGAATATGATATTGTTCATCTCCATGCACCCTATATTGCTTTTTTATGCCTGCCGGTTGCAGCAAAGTATGGAATCAGTCATCGTATTGTACATAGCCATGCAACTGTATATGCGGAAAGTAAAGGAAAAGCAGTGCGGAATAGAATGCTTTGGAGTATATCCCAGAAGTACATTACCAATCGGATCGGATGCTCGCAGGCAGCAGGAGCGTTCCTTTTTGGCAAAAAAGATTATACTGTGTTAAAAAATGCGATCTGCTGTGATGAATATGCTTATAACGAAACAGCAAGAAATGAAATCAGAACACAGTATCAGGCAAAAGATAAGCTTGTTATTGGAAATGTAGGCCGTTTCAGTCAGCAGAAAAACCAGATGTATCTGGTAGATATTTTTTCGGAGATACGAAAAATCCACAAAGACAGTGTATTATGGCTGGTGGGAGATGGCGAACTTCGACCACAGATTGTGGAGAAAATAAAACAACTTGGGTTGATAAATTCAGTAAAAATATTTGGAATGGTGGATAACACAGGAGAGTTATATCAGGCAATGGATGTCATGGTCATGCCATCTTTATTCGAAGGGCTGCCAATGACTGGTGTAGAAGCACAGGCATGCGGTCTGCCATGTGTGTTTTCTGATACGATCACCAGAGAAGTGGATGTGATGGGCAGTCCATTCCTGTCGCTGGAGGAAAGTAAGGCAGAATGGGCGAAGACAGCGGTAAGAGCGGCAGGACGCTATAAAGAAAGCGGAAAGGCAAGACGAAGTTTTGGAAAAGAGCTTGCAGAACATGGATTTGATATCCGTGTGGAGGCGGAACGATTAGAAGAAATGTATGTTGGAATGATGTGAGACATACAGAATATAAAAGGCATAAATATGAGGAAATAATATATGACAAAGAAAATGTTTCAGATTTCCAGAATATTGATGGTAGTGCTTACGATTGGTGTGTGCCTGACTTTATTGTTAGATGGACGTGTCATGATATTGGATAAGCATATCTATCTCAGGTGTATGTTGGAATTTGCCAGCTTGACATTATTTTTAATAATTTCCAGATTATATGAAGCAAAAAGAAAGATATTTAGCACAGGATATTTATTCCTGATGATCAATGCTTTTATAAACGGAACCATATGTCCCTGCTATTACACGGACAGCCGTTTGCTCAGAGATGAGCGGGATAATTATTATATGCCCAATGATCATTTCATGATTTATATGAAGGTGTATTTTATATTAATGTCTATTATTCTGGTTTATTTGTTGTGTTTAAAGCATACGACTAATGAGATAAAAAAGTATGATTTTATAGAATATAAGGATACAGATGATTTTGCTGTACTTGCAGGCAGTATCCTGTTGGCACTTCCGGTCATGGAAATGACAGGGACAAGTGGTGTTATGTTAATGACACCAGTTTTGTGTTATTTCTTTGGCAGACTGATGTATTCGAAATTCAGTTTATCTCAGAGCATATTTTGTTATATTGGATTGTTACTTGGAATATATGGAATTTATCGGATTTTAGATCAGAGATATCTGGTAATTCAGTATGCAATGCCAGTAATATTAGTGTTCTTAGTGTTTGTAGCAGTGAATGATGATAGAAGAAAAGGAAAGAAAGTTGTTCCTTTAATGATACTTGGAATTATTGCAGTGCTGCTTTATGGTATGCTATCTGAAATTGTAAAGTTAAATCGTTATTGGAATGGAAATTATAATCTATTATATGAATTGACAAATTTCCAGAGTTACATTGATTTTGGTGCTAATCAGTTTTATCGAATTTTTGGTATTTGGACAGAACTAGGCGGTAATATTATAGATTATGTCCATAAAAATGGATTCTTCTATGGTATTACCTATGTGAAATTTTTGGCACCGTATCTTGGATTTGAATATGTTAGTCTGCCTGCCATATCAGCAAGGTACATTCAGGCATCTTATGCACAGCCCGGCTTGATTGCAGAGGGATATGCAAATTTTGGAATCATTGGATCGGTTGTAAATATGTTGATTCCATTTCTGTTGGCAGAGTATTTTTTAGATTTATTTTTAAAAAAAAGGGATGGATTGTCAATTTGTCTGATGACAATTCCGTTCGTGAAGATACTTTTGGATGGAGGAACAATTAATTCCATTATTGTGGGTATTGGAATTTGTATTTTACCATTTAGTATTTATTTATTGTTGAAAATTTTTAAAATAAATGTAAAGACTGTGGAAAACATCAGAATAAGAGTATTTAGGAAGAAAAAGAGACAACTGCAAGGATGGAAGAGCAATGGAGAAAATAACAGTAATCATTCCAGTATATAATGTAGCATCTTTTCTGGAGAGGGCATTAAAAAGTATAACATGTCAGACATACACGAATCTGCAGATTCTGTTAATTGATGACGGCTCAACGGATGAAAGTGGAAAAATCTGTGACGACTGGGTGAAAAAAGATAGCAGAATACAGTGTGTCCATCAGGAGAATGCAGGTGTATCTGTTGCGAGAAATCATGGACTGGATCTTGCAGTTGGGGAGTACATCATGTTTATAGATGCCGATGACTGGGTAGAACCTGAAATGATAGAAAGTTTGCATGAACTGATTCTTAAGCATCAGGCAGGTGTAAGTGCCTGCAGATATGTGGAGTCTCATCAGACAGAATTTCTGAGCAGGGATGAAAAAAAAGATGGACAGGTTACCATTGCGGAAGGTCAGGTGGAAGCAGGAATTCAGCTATTGTTACCATGGTCTGTATATTGTAAATTATATAGAGCAGATTTATTACATAATATTCGATTAAAGAAATACAAAATAGCGGAAGACCTGTTATTCAATACAGACATTATCTGTGAGGGTAAGCTCGATAAAGTAGTGTTTATCGATATTCCGTATTACCATTATTTTATCAGGGATGACAGTGCAATCCGTCAGGAATACCAGAAAAAATATATAGATGGTGTGAAGGTAGAAGAAAACTGCTATGAGAGACTGATTCAGATCTCGCCACGTTTTGGTGATATTAATATTGTCGGTTGTTCTGTCAGTATGCTGTTCGAGCGTATAGCAGAGTTGCCATATGCGGAACGAAAAAAGATATGGGAAGATTTCAGATGGTGCAAGAAAAATGCCAAAGAATATAAAAAGGCATTATTGAATGTATCAGATAGACACAGAAAAATATCTGGAGTGCTGAAAGTATATGTACCAGATTTATATCTATGGACATTGATTATACGGAAAAGGAAGAATAAATGAGCAGAGAAGACGAATTAATATCAGTTGTTGTACCGGTATATCATGTGGAAACATATATAGAACGCTGCGTGGAATCCTTATTGCAGCAGACATATTCCAATCTGGAAATTATTCTCGTAGATGATGGCGGAGATGACAGATGTCCCCGGATATGTGATGAGTATGCGAAAAAAGATGCAAGAATAAAAGTGATTCACAAGAAAAACGGAGGTCTTTCTGATGCCAGAAATGCAGGTATGAGAGCAGCTTCGGGAAAATATCTTGCGTATATTGACAGTGATGATTATATTCAGCCAGATACTTACGAGAAAATGATATATGCTCTGAAAAAAGAGAATGCTGATATTGCAGTATGCAATTATGAAGCTGTGACAGACCAGGGGCAGAGTATTACCGAGAAGAACCAGAAAATGGATATTAAGGACAGAACCTATTCCTCACAAGAAGCAATCAGTAATCTCTGCGGACCGAATTATCATTATTGGGTGACTGCCTGGAATCGATTATATAAGATAAAGATTGCAAGAGAGATCAGCTTTCCGGTCGGAAAAATACATGAAGACGAATTTACTGCACATTTATTTTATGATAAAGCAGAAAAAATTGTGGGAATCTCGGAGCCGTTGTATAAATATGTGATTCGCGAGAACAGTATTATGACAAAGAAATACAGCGTGAAGAATCTGGTATATGTGGAAGCAGTGAATAACAGAATAGAATATTGCATGGAACATGGACTGGAAGAAGTTGGGCAGGCGTTCTTACGGTGGATGTCGCGTTATCTTATGAATGTATATGATAAACTTGATATAAAAGATAAAGAGGTCAGACAGACCTATGATAAATATGTGGAGATGTATCTGAAATTATATCATTCCATCAAGGAGAAACATAAATTGGATACGAAAACAAAAGCAGCAACATTTATGCTGGTTCATACTCCAAAACTGGCAAGTTATATATCAAGGAAAATTTTGAAGTAAAAGGAAAACGGAGAAGCATATGAAAAAAATATGTCTTGTTGTAGGAAATACATTGCCTGTACCGGCAGTGATGGGGGGAGCTGTTGAAGAACTTATCACAATGCTGCTTGATCAGAATGAAATAGAGCAGAAAGCAGAATTTATTATTTTCTCAAGAGAGAATAAAAAGGCAGAAAGGGAAGCAAAAAAGTATAAGTATTCCAGAATTATTTATATTCCAGACGATACTGTTCTGGATAAGGTAAATAACAGAATCAGAAGATATGCTTCCAGTGTGCTGAAACCAGGAACCTTGTTGGATTCCGGATATTATCGCAAAATTTACCATATTCTGAGGAATATCAAATGTGATGCAATCGTCTGTGAGGGTGGTCTTTATCATGAATTTCGTCAGTTCGCAAAGAAATTTGGAAAAGAGAAAACTTATCTGCACATTCATCATCATGTAATGGCAGATCCTGAATATGATGAAATCTTTGGAAATATTATTGCGGTCAGTGAATTTGCAAAAAAAGAATGGCTGCGTACTACAAAACAGAAAAAAACGGGTGCGCATGTTGTTTATAACTGTGTGAATGAGGCAAAATTTAATAAAAAAATAACAGTTGAGCAGCGAAATAAGCTTAGAGCACAGTTAGGTCTGAAGGAAGATGACTTTGTAGTTTTATATTGTGGAAGAATACAGGAAGTAAAGGGAGTCCGGGAATTATTACGGGCATTTGCAGGGATAAAAGAGCATAATTGCAGGCTATTGATCATTGGAAATGCTGATTTCGCAGTAAATACGACGACACCTTTTTTAAAGGAAGTAGAAGAATTGGTGCAACAAGATACTGACAGAATCAGATTTACCGGATATATTGAGAACGCAGAATTATATCAGTATTATCAATGTGCAGATATGCAGGTCGTTCCATCTATGTGGGAAGAGGCTGCCGGACTGGTAGCGATTGAGGGAATGTTATCAGGACTTCCATTAGTCGTAACAAAATCTGGCGGATTAGTGGAGTATGCACCAAAAGAAGTTGCCATGCAGATAGAAAGAAACGGAATTGTAGAGAATCTCAAAATGGCAATTGAAACGGTTATGGACAATCCGGTTGAACGAAGAAAAATGAGTGAAGCATCTGAGAAGCGAGCAAAAGATTTTACCAGAAGCAGATTTTATAACAGCTATCTGAAAGTATTCGAATAGAATACAGGAGAGGAATGGATAACTATGAAAGTTGGTATTTTAACATTTCATAATGCGCACAATTATGGAGCGTCTTTACAGGCATATGCGTTAAAAATGTGCATACAGCAGATGGGGCATGATGTGACAATTGTCAATTATCGGAATCCGAAAATAGAAGGACAGTATCCCCAAAAATTAAGACCAAAATTTACAAAAAAAATTTTGAATCCGAAAAACTGGAAGCAGTTTGTCTATGATACAATTCGTGGAATTTATGGACAGAAGGCATGGAACCGTCAATGGAAAGCATTTGATCAATTTATCACGGAAGAATTACTAGACAATGACAGGCGGTTAATAGGAGTAGATGGGTTTGAGTGTCTGCATAAAGATGCTTATATTCTGGGAAGCGATCAGATTTGGTCAAGTTTTTTGACGGGAAAATTGGATCCTGTCTATTTTGGTGAGTTTAAGAAAAAGGAAAGAATTATTTCCTATGCGGCAAGCCTTGCAAATGGTAAAATAGCAGAGAGTGAGGAAGCTGCATTTGTGAAACTGTTGAAGAATGTAGACGCAATTTCTGTTCGGGAAGAAAAACTGGCAGAGCAGTTACGACAATTGACAGGAAGAGAAGTGTCAACGGTTGTAGATCCGACATTATTACTTAAGGCAGCTGATTATGAGAAAATTATGACAACAGAGAGGAAAATTCCAGATGGTAAACTTCCAACAGAGGAAAAATATGTATTCGCATATTTTGTAGTTGAGGAAAAGGCTGTGGAAGAATGTGCGAAGAAAGTTGCCAGAAAGCTGGGATTGCAGTTGATAGAACTGCATTATTATCATATGCCAGAGAATAGTGAAGCGAATCAGTTTGCAGATTTTGGACCAGCAGATTTTCTGGCCTATATAAAGAATGCGGAAATGGTCATCACTAATTCATTTCACGGAACTGTATTTTCAGTTATATATAGAAGACCATTCTACAGTGTATATAAGAAAAATGGCAGGGTAGATAATTTACTGAAATTTCTTCAGATATCAGAAAAACACGTATCCAGCGCGGAAGAAATTGACGAGATAACAGAGATTGATTACGAGGATGTGCATAAGAGACTGGCAGAGTACAGAGAATCATCCTTACAGTTCTTACGAGAAAATTTGAAATGAGGACAAGACAATGGTTTTCAATTTTGAGCAAAAACCAGGACAGACGTTAGAAAAAAAATGTATACAGGAACAGATTACGCCAAGAGTATCTATTGTTACGCCGTATTATAATTCGGGTCGGAATTTTGAAGAAACTTATCGATGCGTTATAAATCAGACAATGCGGGAATTTGAGTGGATTATTATGGATGATGGAAGCTCCAGAAAAGAGGATATTGAATTGTTAGAGCGTCTGGGAGAATCAGATACCAGAATCCATGTGTTTCACCAGAAAAACGGAGGTCAGTCTAAGGCAAAAAATGAGGCTGTGAAGAAGACGATGACAGACATTGTTGTGTTTTTAGACGCAGATGATCTCGTGGAACCATTTTATATAGAATATCTTTACAAGGCTTTACAGGAAGAACCCAATGCCGGATGGAGCTATATGGATCTGGTAGGCTTTGGAAGTGAGCAATATGTATGGTGCAAGAAGTTTTCGGCAGGTAGAATGACATTTAATAATATTCTTGTCAATGCAGCAGCATTTCGTAAGGAACAGTTTCTTGCAGTTGGTGGCTTTTCTGAGATTGCAAAGCACTATGATGAGGACTGGGCGTTATATCTGAAATTGATGAGTAAAGGTGTATATCCGGTACATGTTCCAATGATTGGTTTCTGGTATCGTAGAAGTGCAACTGGTATGCGGAAAACCGTAAGAAATAATGTTTCTATGAGAGAAAAATCGGACCGGTATATTGCAGAACTTGCAAAGCATGTAGATATCAGTCTTAGCGAGAAAATCTATAAAGGAACTCTTCCAGATTGTGCCATCAAGAGCGAATACAGCAGAAGTGACAGTATGATCGCAAAAATGTGTACAAACAGAGGAGGACTCAAGCTGGTAAAATGGGTATATGGAAAAAGAGGTTAAATTGACTTCTATATAGATATAAACTATACTGAAAAGACAGCAATGCAGAGAAAGGTAATTGTTTATGAGTGACAATAGGAAAGAAAATAAAAAAGAAATAGATCTGGAATTAAAAGATATTCTGCTTGAATTTTTGCGTAGATGGAAAATAATCGTTTTATTTTCGATTATTTTTGGACTCATATTCGGTGCAATGAGATATCGGAAAGACTATGCAGCAGCACATACACCAGCACCGGAAGTAAAGAATACAACTTTGGAAGATGCATATGCAGATCTGGACAAAGATCAATATGAGCGTGTAATCCTTGCTGTTTCATTGAAGGCTGCAATAGATTCCAAAAGTCTTTATATGAATGAATCAGTGTTGATGAACATTAATGCACATGCAGAGGATGCCGTGATTTTACAGTACTCAGTAGAAGGAGCTGAAGCGGAAAACATTGTAAATAGTTATGTTAATTATATTAACAGTGGAAGTATTGTTTCTGATATTAATAAAGAGGGAGTTCATGTAGCAGAGGGTTATCTGTCAGAATTGATAGAAGTTCTTCCAAATCAGACAGAGGATGCAATGAAAAACTTTACAGTGAAAGTAATGAATTCTGATGCTGAAAGCGTTGGGTTATTGGCGGATGCCGTGAATGATCAATTAACGACATATGCTGCAAAATTAAATGAGAATAATCAAACGCATATTCTCAATCTGGATAGTAGAAAACAGGTTCAGATTATAGATGAGGCACTGGCAGAAAAACAGGATGCATATGCACAGGAGACAGAAGATCAGCAGAATAAACTTGCATCAATTAAGGCCGATATGAATGCAAATCAGCTTCGTGTATATCTGGATATGGAGAAAGACATTTTTATCTGGGGAGATGACGAAGAGGAACAGACAGAAACAGCAGAAGATAGCGTTTCAGGTACAGAGGTTGTAAAAGTATCAATTAATAAGAAACAGATTATGATCGGTGCAGTGGCAGGCGCAGCAATTGCAGTTGTGTATATTTTCCTGGCATACCTTCTTAGCACACGTATACGTACGAAGGATGAAGTTGAGAGCATTTATCAGACAAGGCTATTAGGAACAGTCAGAAAAGAGGAAAAAGATCACCCAATCGAGAAGTTTGTATGGAAATTAGAGAACTTTGGACATAAGAAGCTTTTATATGAACAGCAGGTTCAGATGTTAATTTCCAATATCTATATAGCATGCAGGGATAGAAAGACAGATAGTATATATCTGTCAGGCAGTATTTTAGAAACTGTAGACAAAGATTTATTAACGATGTTGGAAGCGGGGTTGAAACAGAAAAATATTCACGTTGTCTTTGGAGATGCGATAAACTACAATGCAGAAGAACTCCTTCGTGCAGCAGAGGTGGGATCCGTTATCTTCATTGAGAGAAGAAGAAAATCATACTATTCTGAAATTTTAAGTGAGATGCAGCTTTGTGATGCAAATAATATTCAGATTCTTGGAATGATCATGTTAGAAAATTAGGGAGTTGCAGGAGAATGGATACATCCTATTTATACTCGTATAATGCAGAGCGTTATCAAAAACTGGCAGAGCGAAAGTTGCCATGCAGGGAGAAATTGAATACAACAGAGGTGGAACAGGGGTATCTTTTGCCAAATCGATTTGCAAAAAACCGTCTGTTTGGTTGTGGAGGAGTGCTTGATGCGGAAAAAAATTATGTGAAAGCATCTGAAATGAATGCGTATGCAAAATATGCAGTTCCGGTCACAGCGCAAGATGAAAAAGAAATTTATCTGGGAGAAGGATACACCATTGATGATAATAAAGTTGAATATCTGGACGAAGAAATAATATATCTGGGTTATATTAATAATCATTGGGGACATTTTCTGATCGATTGTTCTACCAGATTGTATTATTATCTTGAACATATGGATGAAAATCATAAGTGTGCATTTCTTGTGAATGAGAATGAAGATTATCAGGCAATAGCTCCGATCAGGCGCTTTTTTGAATTATTGGGAATAGCGGAGTGTCTGATTTTCATTCATAAAGTTACCAGATGTAAGAAAGTGATTATCCCAGAGCAGGGGTATATGATTAATGCATATTATTCAAAACAGTTTCTGCATGTATTCGAAAAGGTGGCAGAGAGCGTTGATTGCAGCAGGTATCCATCTTATGAGAAAGTTTATTATTCCAGAAAGCAGTTTAAAAAGGCAAGAGGGACGGAAATAGGGGAGAATATTTTATTAGACCTCTTTTCTAAGAATGGATTTACGATTATCTCTCCGGAACAGTTGACACTGGATGAGCAGATTGCAGTCGTGCGCAATACAAAACTTTTGTGTGGAATTATTGGAACACTTGGTCATAATATGCTTTTCGCAAAGCCGGAACAACATATGATTCTGGTGAATAAGACACACAATATAAATGTTGCACAGATGGATATTAATAAGATGAAGAATCTTGATATGACATATATTGATTCATATCTGGCAGAATTTCCATCTCTGATAGGAAATGGACCTTTTCTGATTACATACAGTGAAATGCTAAATCAGTATGTAGAGAAGCATAATTGGAAGAAACCGGCAGAAGATGTGATCAGTGAAACAGTATTAAAAAGAAATTTACAAGAATATGAGGAAATGTACCGAAGCAGAAACCTTAAGAATCTGCGGTTGGTATATGAAAAGAACCCGGACAGATTTGATTATTTTGCACCGGATCATCTTTTGGAACTTGAGATGCGGTTTTATCATCTGGAACATCCTGCGACGATGAGAGAAAAAATCTTTTATCAGTATAATCGGGTAAAGAGAGCGTTTCGTAGAATCGTGAAACGATAATGGAGCATATACGGAATGATTATGATCATAAAGGCGATAGGAGTCCTGTTTTTAGATATAGCCATATACTATGTAATAGGTACTGCTATCACAGAGAGATTTAAAAACAGAATAAAAAGGAATGTAGCATTTCACATAATTATAGGGTTTATTGTATACCAGATTATTTTTCAGGTTTGTGCGATTCCCTTCATTTGGTTGAAGCGGAGTCTGACAGAATTAACATTTGTATGGACTGCATTGATAACAGTCATCGTAATTGTGGCGGTGGTGAAAGCAAGGAAACGGATTCCAGAAGATTTTTGTTTTGTGAAAAAAATATTAAAAGAACACAGACTGCTTATGGGTATAACTATAATAGCAGTCCTTATTGTATGCTGGTATACAACAATGAACGGGGAATTGAATGATGATTCTATTTATTATATTGGTGTTGTAAATACAACAGTAACAACAGATACGATGTTTCAGTATAACGCTTATACAGGTGTTGCAATGCCATCTCATTATTTCAGGCGTATACTGGTAACATTTGAAATTAATGCAGCAGTTGTGTGCAGGATATTTGGAGTACATCCAATCATTATCATGAGGATATTCAGAGGAAATCTGAATGTCATATTGACAGCACTCACGATTGCATTGATAGGAACAACTGCTTTCTGTGATGAAAAAACGGTAGAAAAGTCGGCAATACTTGTCTGTGTATCAATGGCTCTTTACTTTATAGCAGATAGTACAATGTATAGTAATGCAACATTTTTTTTGACCAGAACATATGAAGGAAAAGCTTATGCAGGAAATGCGCTCATTTATTTCATGGTTTATCTGTGCATCTGCCTGATGCAGACGAAGAGAAAGTCATATTTACTGTTGATAGGATTATTAATATGGGGATGTTCTGCAATATCATCCACAGCAGCTATGGTCAGTATAGCAGGTGCATGTACGATGCTTTTAGCTTATCTGATATCCAGAACTTTTAATACGAAAGCCAGAAAGATGTGAACAGGAAAATGATAGGAAAATTAATAAAAAAATACAAAGAAATTATCATGTATCTGATATTTGGTGTGCTTACAACTTTGGTGAACTGGTTTTGTTATGCATTTCTGACGAAGAGTGGAATGGAAATGAATATAAGTAACTGTATCGCTTGGCTTGTTGCAGTATTATTTGCTTTTATTACAAATAAAGTGTTTGTATTTGAAAGTAAAAATATGGAAATGAGATTTGTATGCCGGGAACTTATAAAGTTTGTAGGTGCAAGACTTGCAACGGGAGCCATAGAGATTCTCGGACTGCCATTGCTCTATTATATCGGTATGAAACAGAGTTTGTTTGGGGTGGAGGGATTTATGGCAAAAATAGTTGTCAGTGTTGTAGTTGTTTTATTGAATTATGTATTCAGTAAACTCTTTATTTTCAGAATAAAAAAGGAAAATTAAGTTTATATGGATGGTGTAAATAGAGTATGGAAAGTTGTACAACAGTATAATGGTCAGTCAATCATCCCTATTATTATTTTGATAGGTATTCTTTTTTTGGTAGTTAGAGAGAAAAAAAACACAAACTATCTGATCGTATATCTTGGCGTACTTCTTCTTACTTTTAATGAAGTAACCTATTATCTTATCCGGAAATTGGGAGAAGGTATGACCTATTACCGCTTTCTATGGATGATTCCTATGGTAATTATAAGTGCGTATGTCATAATGAAGCTGTTCGAAATGATAAACAGCCGGAAAAGAAAGGTTTTTGCGGCAGGCATATGTGTTTTATGTTTTGCAATGACATCGGGAATCAGCATGCAACAATTTTTTCAATTTCCGGAGAATATCTATCAAATGCCACAGAATACGGTAGACGTATGCGATATTATTGAGAAGGACAGGCAGGAGAAAAGCCCGGTTACGGTGCTTGCAGATAATTCGATTATGTATGGTATACGTGAATATAATGCGAATATCCAGAAAGTTATGGAAGAAGATGACGGATACTTATGGAATATGCTTGAAAGCAATAATTGTGATGTGAGCGGCTTTCTTGGAAAAGTAATTATCAGTCAGGCTGATATCGACTATATTGTCATTCCGAATAAAAATAATGCTTCAGCTGCAATGCTAATGAGTGCGGGAAGTTCTTATATTGGAAGCAGTCAGGATTATGTTGTTTATCGGACGAACTATGATGTAATAGCACAGACTGTGTATGACAAATATTATACTGGGGCTTTTCAGTCGGATATCAGTACTTACTATGACGAGGACGTGGATATACCAGAAGTCACGGAAGATGGCAGAGAGTATGTGTATTATCCGGATAATCATGTAGCGCTTGTGGACAGAGAAACACAGGAATACACACATTATTTCCAACAGGATAAAGAATTTCAGATGGTAGAAGAAAAAGAGTATATTTTGTGTGCGGTTGATGACAGCAATGGTTCTGTGTCACAGGATACTTTGGAAAAAATGCAGAAGATTACAGCATCAGGGAAAGCAATTATTCTTTTTTTGAAAAAACCAATTTATCAGGAGGAGATTCAGGCTGACAATCGAGAAGAGATGCTTGGAGAAAATAGTGAACATACGGATGCGATTACGCAAGCATTTATTAAACTGGTAAAAGACGAAGATAGTCATATTGCAGCAGTTTTTTCAATGGAAATTGGTACGTATAATAAGCATATGCTGAATGATGAAATCTGGCAGTGTATTTGTGGAACAGAAGATAATAACCAGGGAACTGTAATAAGAATTCGATAAAGGATAAGTAAATTTATGAGCAATAGAAAGAAAATGGCAGTGATGAATGTATTCTCTGCAATTATGTATTATGTGGCAAATTCGATTATTGGATTCATTAACCGTAAGGTATTTACCGTATACCTTGGTAGTGAATTACTGGGATTAAACGGACTGGTAGTCAGTGTGATTTCCATGTTAAGTCTATTGGAACTAGGGGTGGCAAGTTCTATAGGATACAGCCTGTATAAGCCATTAGAAGAGAAAAATTATGGCGAAGTGAAAGCGATTATGCAGCTTTTCAGCAGACTGTATCGTTATATTGGAATAGCGGTGGCAGTAATTGGACTGGTGCTGATTCCGTTTTTACCTTTTTTTGTCAGGACAACCATTGATCAGAATTATGTAATTGCGGTATATCTGATTTTTTTATTAGATGCTGTATTGTCTTATTTTATGGCATATCGCCGAACAATTATTGTGTCTGCACAGAAGGATTATATTAATAAAAATGCAGATACATTTCTTTATATTGTGACTGGAATTCTGCAGATCATCATTATTTGTGTTTGGAAAAATTACATTGCGTCTCTGATTGTAAAACTTGTTTTTACAGTGCTGAACAATCTGTATCTTTATATAAAAGCAGGAAAAATGTTTCCTTACCTGAATGATAAAAATCTGCATGGTAAGATTGAAAAAGAAGTCAAGGACAAGATTGTATACAATGTGAAGGCACTATTTGTAATTAAAATAGCAAGTTATTGTGTTGTTGGTACAGATAATATTCTGTTGTCTGCATTTGCGGATCTTACTGCGGTTGCAATTTATTCTGGATATACATTGATCATTGGAATTATTAACAATCTTTTTAACAGGTCGTTTGGCTATATTACTGCAAATATTGGAAATTATCTCATCGGTCATAATAAGGAAGAAATATATCAGTTTTATAATAAACTGAATTTCCTGAATTATCTGATAACATCTTATACTTCTATTGCATTGTTGGTTCTGCTCAACGAATTCATTGGAAAAGTATGGTTGGGAGAGGATTATGTTTTCCCCATGGCAGCAGTAGCTGTGTTAGTATTTAATAATTATCTTCGCTTTTGTACGCAGGCGGCTGAAGCATTTAGAAGTGCAGCGGGGTTATATAGTCCAAAACCATTCGTAAAATATATTGCACTTTTGGAAGGTGGAGTGAATCTTGTGGTATCCGTAGCATTGGCATACTTTGCAAAGATGGGAATTTATGGAATTTTCCTTGGAACATCGGTGAGTACGACAATATCAATTGCGTCAATTGCGTGGATTAATTATCGCTTTTTATTTGAAAAAAAAGTACATTCTTTCTATTTGAAATTTTTCTGGTATATGTTATGGGCGATTATCAGCGGATGTGTCAGCGTCTTGTTGTTTAAGAATTTGTATACGAGGAATGTATTGTTTAATATCATTCTTGGGCTAGTTGTAAGTTTTGTGATTCCTTTAGGGGTAAATTATCTTGTATTTGGAAGAAGTGTAGAATGGAGGTATTTTATTGATATGTTAAAAGGCATATTTCATAAGGTTATGCAAAAAGTGAAAAAGCAATAATAGGGATAAATTGACTTGGAAAATCAGCTATAGTATACTTAATAAAGTCTATAATTAATAGGAGATGACGAAATGAATATACCATTTGTATCATTTGAAAAAATGCATAATGAAATAAAAGATGAAGTACTTGCTAAAATGCAGGAGATATATGAGAAAAACTGGTTCATTCAGGGACCGGAGGTGACTGCATTTGAAGAAGAATTTGCCGCATATTGCGGAACAAAGTACTGTGTCGGATGTGGAAATGGTCTGGATGCATTGTTTCTTGCATTGAAGGCATATGGAATCAAAGAAGGCGACGAGGTAATCGTACCTTCCAATACATTTATCGCAACGGCTTTGGCAGTATCGTATACTGGGGCAACACCAGTTTTTGTAGAACCGGAAGAAAATTATTTTAATATTAATCCGAAAGGGATTGTGAATAAAATTACGGACAGAACCAAAGCAATTATGGCAGTACATTTGTATGGGCAGCCGGCAAAGATGGATGAAATCAACACGATTGCTAAAAAGTATGGACTTATTGTTATAGAAGATGCTGCTCAGGCACATGGTGCAGAATATAAGGGGAGAAAAACCGGAAGCCTGGGATATGGAGCAGGGTTCAGTTTCTATCCGGGTAAGAATCTTGGCGCTTTGGGGGATGCAGGTGCATTTGTTACAAATGATAAAAAACTTGCAGATAAGGTCAGGGCAATGGGGAACTATGGATCAGATTATAAATATCATCATATTTATCAGGGCAACAACTCCAGACTTGACGAACTTCAGGCAGGGGTTTTACGAATTAAGTTACGGTATCTGGATGATTGGAATGCAAATCGAATAGCTACAGCGGAAAAATATTATGCAGGTATTCGGAATCCAGAGATTATTTTGCCGGAGAAGATGGATGATGTAAAGCATGTTTATCATATCTTTGGTATCAGATGTGAAAGAAGAGAAGAGTTGGAAAAATATCTTCATGAAAAGGGAATAGGAACGAATAAACATTATCCAATTCCAATGCATCAGCAGGGGGCATACAAGAATTTGAATATTTCAAAAGGTACGTTGCCTATAGCAGAAGATATTTCAGCTACAGAATTAAGTATTCCAATGTATTATGGAATGACAGATGAAGAGATAGATTATGTAATCAATATAATAAATAGTTTTAGATAAATAAGGGGAGAAAATAAATGCAAATAGTAAAGTATGTGTTTCAACAACACGGAGATGAAAGAGGACAATTAGTTGCACTAGAGGAACATAAGGATATACCATTTGAAATTAAGCGTGTTTACTATATGTATGATACAGGTAAAGGAGTTACAAGGGGACAGCATGCACATAAATCATTAGAACAAATATTGATATGTATTCATGGCTCTTGCAAACTAATGTTGGATAATGGAAAAGAAAAAAAAATTGTATCGTTAGAAAAACCGTATGAGGGACTTTATATTAGTAATAATATTTGGAGAGAAATGTATGATTTCTCTTCAGATGCAGTTCTTATGGTTTTAGCTTCAGATGTTTATAAGGAAGAGGATTATATAAGAAATTATGATGAATTTTTAAAATTTGTGAATATGAAGTAGGTAGCTTGGTTGGTACAGAGTTTGGCAAAGAGGTATAAATAATAAATGATTTCAATATGTCGCTACGAAGCAAAAAAGAAAGAAGAGTGGAATGATTTTAATAAAACAAGTAAAAATTCGTTATTCATGTTTGATAGAAACTACATGGAATACCATAGCAATCGTTTTATTGATCATTCGTTAATGTTCTATGATGAAGATGATAGATTAATTGCATTATTACCAATGAATGAGAATGAAAATAAATTAATATCACATGGTGGATTAACATACGGAGGTTTTATTACTAATGAAAGAATGAAACAGCACATAATGAATGAATGTTTTGATGAGTTATTAAAATACGGGAAAGAGAATGGCTATAAAGAAATTAAATATAAAACTATCCCCTATATATTTTTTAATCAACCAGCAGAGGAAGATAGATTTTCATTATATGAGCACAAAGCAAAACTAGAGATAGTAGATGCTTCTACATATGTTAATTTAAAAAATCCATTAAAAATGCCAAAAGGTAGAAAAGCACAAATAGTGCGAGCTAAAAGAGAGGGAGTAAAAATTGAAATATGTACGGATATGGAGTCATATATTAATTTTATTAATTTAGAAAATAAGGTATTGGCAGAGCGTCATGAAACTAAAGCGGTACATACGGCAGAAGAATTAAAAATGCTTCATGATAGATTCCCTGAAAATATAGGTCTGTTTGTTGCTATAAAAGATGAAAAAATGATTGCAGGTGCAGTTATTTTTGAATACAAAAATGTTATTCATACACAGTATATGGCGGCAAATGAAGAAGCAAGAAAAATAGGCGGGCTGGACTTAGTAATTGCAACAATAATAGAAAAATATAAACAGGAAAAAATGTGGCTCGATTTTGGAATATCTACGGAACATGGAAGAATTTATTTGAATGAAGGTCTTATTTCACAAAAAGAGGGATTTGGTGGTCGAACAGGTGTTTATGAAACGTGGAAAATAGATTTGTAAAAGTCAAACAGGAGAAGAAAATGAATGGCGATATATTGGTCACAATAATATTATTATCGTATAATGCAGAGCGATATATAATTGAAGCGTTACAAAGTATAAAAATGCAGAATCATCCTAAGATAGAATTAATAATAATAGATGATTGCTCACAGGATAATACTGTCAACTTGGAGAAAGAATGGTTAAAGGATAATGGAAATATCTTTACAAATACAAAATTGATTGCACAAAGTAAAAACTATGGAACTGTGGCAAATTCAAATTTGGGACTTAAATATTCAAATGGCAATTATATAAATTTCCTTGCGGCGGATGATATATTAACTGTAAATAGTGTGGAAGATTGCCTGAACGCTTGTATAAAGAATCAATGGGAGATCGCAGTTGGAGAAGCAGAATGGGTACAGGATGATGGAAAAAGTCCTGCCATACACAAAGAGGATATAGAGAAAAAAAATAAATTCTATGCAGAAAGTGCACAGAAACAATATAAGCACTTATTAAAAGATAATGATATAATATGCTCACCAGCCGCATTTTATAAAATGAGTTTTCTAAAAAAATATCAAGGATTTGATGAAGCATATACATTGATTGAGGATTATCCCTTTTGGTTGAAGATAACAGCAAATGGAGATCATATTAATCATTTTGATCATGTAGTGGTGAAATATCGGCAAAGTATAACTTCAGCAACAAATCCGGAGAAAGCAGTTCAGATTTATAATGCCCGCATAACAAAAGATTCTAAGAAGATTTTTTACAGACAAAGAATGTGGGGACTTCTGAAAAATGGGCAGATTAAAATTGTAGTAAGAAATATTCGAAGATATTTCATACGTGATCTTGTGATTATGTTAGGAAATTCCAGTAAAAAGAAATTGTGTTATGCATTAACGCGTTTCGAGTAACCAGAAAAGAATTAGAGGAAGAAGAATGGAAGAAATAACACTTGTAACAGACTTTTTTGACATAGGAAGAGGGCAGGATAAGAATAAGGATTTACGAAGAACAGCACAGCGGTATTTTGATGAATTTAAAAGATGGGCAAGAATCCAAAATACGTTGGTAGTATATACGGATTCTGACAGCGCAGAAATCATCAAAGGAATAAGGGCAGAATACGGATTGGGAGAGAAAACGATTATTATACAGATTGATAATTTGTTTGAACTTGTACCAGGTCTTTTGCCAAAGCTGGAAAAAATATCTCACAATAAAGATTTCCTGAACTTCAGATATCTTCCGGAAGCATCTTCCAATAATCCAAAATATGATTATCTGTGGATGATGAAGTACTATTTCATGAATGATGCTTATGAAAGAGGATTATTATCTGAAAATGTTGTATGGATGGACTTTGGATTCGACCATGGTGGAATTACTTACAGTGATGCGGAGGACTATAATTTCCTGTGGAAATATGATTTTAAGAATAAGATACACATTTCCTGTTTACATGATCCTGATTCAGTAATTGGTATGCAGAGTCTGCAGTTTCAGGATGACTGCGTTATGGGATGTATGTATGGGTTATCAAGAGAGCTGGTGCCGACATTCTGGCATTTGGTAGAAGATGCGATGAATGCACTTCTTATGTTGGATTGTATGGATGATGACCAGCAGCTTGTTCTTATGGCATATAAGGCAAGACCGGAAATATTTGAGGTTCATGTTACAGATTGGCAGATGATCATGAAAGAGATGGGGGCAACACACATGAAAGTCAGAGAAAAGCTCCCAATGCAGGCACAGGCAGAGAATCCATATAAAAAAATGTTGAGAATCGCAGTTCGCAAGATTGTACCGAATAAGAATGATCCGAAACATGCTTTTGCGAAGCGATGTTATAATGCGGCAATCAGAGTGTATGGAAAATAACGGAAAGTGAATGAATAAGATGAAATTATCTTTGGTGGTACCATGCTATAATGAAGAGGATAATATCCGGGATTTCTATCATGCAGCAAAGCATGTTTTTGATGCGGAAGAATATGAATATGAAATGATTTTCATCAACGATGGAAGTAAGGATAAGACACAGGAAGCGTTAGAGAGCGTATTTAATCTTCACGAAGCATGTGTTGTCGTGGAAACTTTCTCCAGAAATTTTGGAAAAGAAGCCGCAATTTATGCCGGATTTCAAAAAGCAACAGGAGATTTTATAACGGTGATTGATGCAGATCTGCAACAAAGACCGGAAACAGTTGCCAGAATGGTGAAGATTCTTCAGGATAATGAAGAATTTGACTGTGTTGCAGCATATCAGGAGAAGCGTCAGGAAGGAAAGCTTGTCAGTAAGTTGAAAGATATGTTTTACAAAATCATTAACAGGACAAGCGAAATAGAATTCTTTCCCGGCGCATCCGATTTCAGGACATTTCGAAGACCGGTTGTAGATGCTGTTTTGAGTTTGCCGGAGTATCACAGGTTTTCTAAGGGGATTTTTTCCTGGGTTGGATTCAATACCTGCTATATTCCATATACTGCGGAAAAGCGTAATGCTGGAGAAACCAAATGGTCCATCAATAAATTATTCAGATATGCAGTCGAAGGTTTTATCTCATATACGACATTTCCATTGAAAATCGCGACAGGACTGGGATTATTTACTTCTTTATGTGCAATCATCTATTTATTTGTTGTTGTGATACAAAAATTATGCATCGGGAATCCGGTTCCGGGATACCCGACAATTGTTGTTCTGATATTATTGCTTGGAGGAATACAACTTACGATTCTTGGAATTATTGGAGAATATCTTGCAAGAATGTATATACAGGAGAAGCACAGACCAATCTATATCGAGAAGAAATTGTTGGATTATAAAAAGAACCAGAGCGAAGCAGAAGAAAAAGACAGGTAAGAAAAAGGAGTATACTTTGGGCAAGAGAGTATTGATTATCGGTGGAGCAGGATTTATTGGAACAAATTTATCGAAACATTTGATAAAGAGTAATATGGAAGTTTTCTGTTTTGATATGTCAGTACCTGCGAAAAAGGTAGAAGGTGTTCGCTATATATGTGGAGATTTTTTTGATGACTATTCCCTGATGGAGGCATTGGAGGGGATTGATTATGTCGTACATGCACTTAGTACAGTGAATCCGGGAAATTCTAATGAAAAGTATCTGCAGGGATATGAGAGAGATTTCATCCAGACTACAAAGCTTTGTAAAATGATCATTGATAAGAAAATTCGTATGATATTTTTATCTTCAGGTGGAACTGTTTATGGAAATCAGGAAATACAGCCAATCAGCGAGGATGCACTTCCACGACCAATCAATCATTATGGAAATGTGAAATTGTGTATCGAAAATACCATTCGGACATTTAATTATCAGGCACATACAAAGATTCTGATTGCGAGAATATCAAATCCTTATGGCCCGGGACAGGATTTCAATAAGGGAGTAGGTTTTATTGATGCTGCTTTGAAGAAAACGATTAAGGGAGAAAAAATTGAAATCTGGGGAGATGGAAATAACATCAGAGATTATATTTATATCGATGATGTGTGTAGAATGTTAATGGTTCTGTTTACTTATAATGGGGAATTTGATACATTCAATCTCAGCTCCAATGTTGGAACATCACAGAGAGACATTATAGAAATGTTACAGGAAATGGGGTTAAAACCACAAGTGGAGTATCTTTTAGCCAGAAGTGTCGATGCAAAAAAGATTATACTGAATAATGGACGGATCATGAGCGTTCATAAGAATGCATTAATACCAATCAGAGATGGTCTCAGAGAGTATTATGACTGGTTGTTACAGAAAAAAATCTAAACAAATACACCGAAACAATCCAAGTTAATGAACAGATTGTTTCGGTGTATTTGTTTACTGCATTTATTTATCAGAAGTATCTGGATAAGTGACATAAATTTTATTCAATCCATAGTATTTTGCTACATATACATTTGGAAATGGTTCGTTAGAATTCTGAGGATTGAGATCTAATAGTCCATATTTACAGCTATACTTTGTTGTAGAAGTGATGATGGGAACCCCAATCGTCAGTTCGCCAGAAACAATGGAATTCTCGATGCGTTCATTTCTGGCAGTCTGTTCTCTGTGCACACGGTAAATATCGTATGAACCATCCCAATAAGCCATAACACTGCTGATGAGAAGATATACGCATACACACAATGTGAGACATTCCAGATGACTGTTGCGCCGGAGAATCTGAAGCAGCTGAACAATACCGATAAGAAGGAAAACAACACTGTTTGCAATACTTCTTTCAGGTAAATAGCTTGCAATGATCAGCATTGCCGTTGCAACGAAGCTGATAAAAAGGTAGGCAATCGCAATCAGAATCTCATTTTTACCCATTTTGTGATAAACAGCAATGCAAAGTAAAATGAAAAACAGGATCAGAGGATATTTGCACATATTATAATAAGTGGTGAAAAGATCAATTCCATTTTTTGCAAGAACGGATAAGGTAAGGTTATCGGAAAACTTCGCACTGCCGGAGGGGCTGAGTAATAAAACCAGATAGCCCGCTGCTCCACAGATGATTGGGAACACATACGACAGATATTTCCGGATAGTCTTATGTTGATACATCGTGACGCACATAAGAAGAAATCCTGTGAATATAACTGAAAAGGATACATTCTCAGAATAATTACCAAAAAGAAATGTGAACAGGCAGAATAAAATCAGCTTCCACTTCTTATCCAATAGGGACTTTCCACGCAGTAACGAGATATAAATATTCAGAAACAACAGAGCAAACAGATAACTCCACATATAATTAATGCAGCCGGTCAGCCAGAGAAACACCTGACCGTATGCAGGCATATATAACCAAAACAGGGTAGGCACTGCAAAAAACAGAAGGATACTGAATGATTTCTTACTTGCAGTAATACGTAAAACAAAAGCGATAAAGAAAACAAAAAGAAAGGCATTCAGCACATCAAAAATGATTTTTGGTGCCGTAAGAAACAGCATTACAAAAAAGTGTGATACAATACGTCCATTGCCATATTGCATATAATGGACGGCAAGGGATGGAAAGATTTGGAATACGGAAGTAATCCGTTCGCCATTGCCGAGGTTATACATATAAGAATAATCATCGGCTGCATATGGTGTCCAGTAATTGAACAGAAATGCAGTCAGGAATAAAAGCAAAAAGGAAATAAGCTGCATCTTAGTCAGACATTTAAAATATTTTTTCATAGTATGATCCTCGTTTATTAATTATGATTTAAGATTAGATGGGAGCTGTTGAAGCCCGACAGAAATTATTGTAGCATATAGGTAAATATCTGGCAAATATCATATTGGCTGGAAGAGAAAACTATTACAAATATACAAAAAAGGCAACTAGCGTTGTAATCGATTTATATTTATGGTAAAATTGATAAGGTTATTTGTCGATAAAAGAACTTATCATAAAGGGGATTGTTATGTATCGGAAGAGAAATAAAGGATGGCTGAAACATCTGGATTTTGCTGTCCTTGATTTAATGTGTATGCAGATTTGTCTGGCACTGGCATATTTTGGAAGACATCGAGAGCTTAGCAGATTATATAGTGATTCCGTTTATCAGAATGTTGTGCTTTTATTGGCAGTATTTGAATTTGTATATCTTTTTTTTATAGATGGATATCGGGATATCCTAAAACGCGGTTATTATATCGAACTGGTATCTGCGGTAAAAGAAGTATGTCTTCTGGAAATGCTGCTTGCATTCTATCTGTTTGCAGTGAAGTCTGGAGATGATTTCTCTCGAACAGTATTGTTTTTGTTGGGAATCTATGAATTGATAGGTGGATATCTGGTGCGGAACTTATGGAAGAAGCATGTGATGCGCCGGCAGTCGAAAGAAGGAGAAAATTCTTTATTATTAGTTACCACGTCAGAGTATCTTGAGCAGGTGTTGGAAAATGTGCGCAGCAATAATTTTCAAACCTATTTTCCAGCAGGAATTGTGCTGATCGGCAGAGGAAAAGGAGTATCAGACACTTATGGGGGAATCCCACTCATTCCAGAGTCAGAGATGACAGAATGGGTATGCAGAAACTGGGTAGATGAGGCGTTGATCGTATTACCGCAGGAGCAGCATTTCGGTAAAGAATATATGGAAGCATTCTCGGAGATGGGAATTGTGACACATTATTCTATCATGCAGGATTTCGCTGATGCGGACAATCATCAGATCGCAGAGAAAGTATGTGGATATCTGGTACTGACATCAGGGATGCAGCTGGTCAGCAACCGGCAGTATCTGACCAAGCGTGTGATGGATATCGCAGGAGGCATCGCAGGATCACTCATCACAGTAATTCTTACAATTATTTTGGGACCACTGATTTATATCAAGTCACCGGGACCAATTTTCTTCACACAGAAACGTGTCGGAAAGAATGGCAAAATGTTCAAGATGTACAAGTTCCGTACGATGTATCTGGATGCGGAGGAACGGAAGAAAGCACTTATGGAGCAGAACCGGGTGGCAGATGGACTGATGTTTAAAATGGAGGATGATCCAAGAATTATCGGAAGCCATTTTGATGCAAATGGAAAGTATGTTCCGGGAATTGGAAATCTGATCCGGAAACTCAGCCTGGATGAGTTCCCACAGTTTTTTAATGTACTGCTTGGTGATATGTCACTGGTTGGGACAAGACCTCCGACAGTGGATGAATATGAGAAGTATAAGTTACATCACAAGGCAAGACTGTCGGCAAAGCCTGGAATCACGGGATTATGGCAAGTGTCTGGACGTAGCGATATCACAGAGTTTGAGGATGTGGTAAAATTGGATACGGCTTATATTAAGGACTGGAGTATCGGGAAGGATTTGCGGATTCTTGCTAAGACGGTACAGGTAGTGTTGATGGGAAAAGGAAGTATGTAATATTGAAAATAGCGATGTTTGGTCAGAAAAGAATTCCGTCTCGTGAAGGGGGAGTGGAAATTGTTGTTGAGGAACTTTCAACTCGTATGGTAAAGCAGGGACATGAGGTTACATGTTATAATCGCAAGGGGCATCATGTCAGTGGAAAAGAATACGATATAGAAAAACGAGAAACGTGTGGAGCAGTGAAAATAAAAACGGTTCCAACAATTGATATAAAAGGTCTTGCAGCAGTTTCCTCTGCTTTTTTTGCAGCTTTATGTTCTGCATTTGGGCAATATGATGTGGTACATATTCATGCAGAGGGACCAGCCTTTTTTTGTTGGATACCTAAAGTGGTTGGCAAAAAAGTTGTAGTTACGATACATGGTCTTGATTGGTCACGAGAAAAATGGAAAAATGGATTAGGATCTTGGTTTATTAGGCAAGGAGAAAGGAATGCTGTAAAATATGCAGATGATATAATCGTACTTAGTGAAAGGGTTCAGAATTATTTTTATAAAACGTATGGAAAAACTACATACTTTATTCCAAATGGGGTAAACAAACCGAATGTTCAAACTACAAAAATGATAACCAAAAAATTTGGAATTTTAAAGGATTCATACATATTATTTCTAGGACGATTAGTTCCGGAAAAAGGTATTCGATATTTGATAGAAGCATTTAAAAGAACTAATACAGATAAGATGCTTGTAATAGCTGGTGGTTCTAGTGATACAGATGACTTTGAAAATGAATTGAAGAAAATGGCTGAAAACGACCAAAGAATTATATTTACAGGATTTGTGCAAGGGCAAATATTAGATGAATTGTACAGTAATGCATATATATATGTTTTACCATCTGATTTGGAAGGAATGCCACTGAGCCTTTTAGAGGCAATGAGTTATGGAAATTGTTGTTTGGTTTCTGATATACCAGAATGTGCGGAGGTTGTAGAGGACAAAGCTCTGATTTTTAAAAAGTCAGATGTGCAGGATTTGTTTGAAAAATTACAAGATGCCTGTGAAAATTCGGAAAAAGTAATGAATTTAAAACAACAGGCGGCAAAATTTATTAGTCAGAAGTATAATTGGGATGATGTGGTGAAGAAAACAGTCGAATTATATAGAAAAGGATAAGCGAGAATGAGAATATTAATGATTAATAAGTTCCTCTATCCTAACGGGGGATCAGAAACATATATATTCAAATTAGGAAAAGCTCTTGAGGCTCATGGACATGAAGTACAGTATTTTGGAATGGAACATGATGGAAGATGTGTTGGTAATGCGGTGAATGCATACACTTCGAATATGGATTTTCATGGTGGTACAAAGCTTGCTAAAATCACATATCCTTTAAAAACTATATATTCATCAGAAGCACGAAAAAAGATAAGAATTGTTTTGGATGATTTTAAGCCCGATGTATGTCATCTTAATAATTTTAATTATCAGCTTACTCCAAGTATTATCCTGGAAATAAAAAAATGGAGCAAACTAACAGGACATGCATGTAGAATTGTGTATACAGCACATGATTATCAACTTGTGTGCCCTAATCATATGATGAATAATCCTATTAGACATGAAAATTGTGAACTATGTTTAGGGGGACATTATAGCAATTGTATCAAAGGCAGTTGTATACATTCCTCAAAGGCTAAAAGCATGATTGGTTGTATGGAAGCATTTTTTTGGAAACTAAAAGGAACATACCGAGATATTGATACAATTATATGTTGTTCTAATTTTATAAAAAGCAAACTAGACCAAAATGATGATCTCAGAGGCAGGACAGTTACATTACATAACTTTATGGACATAGATTTAGAAAATCAGGTTTTTGAATCCCCAAATAGGGAAAAATACTGCTTGTATTTTGGACGGTTTTCAGAAGAAAAGGGGATAAGAACTCTTATTAAGGCATGTAAATGTCTTTCGGATATAAAGTTTATCTTTGCTGGAACAGGTCCGATGGAAAATGAACTGAAAAATATTCCTAATATAAATAACGTGGGATTTAAAACTGGCTTTGAACTGAAACAACTGATCAAAGATGCAAGTTTTTCAGTTTATCCATCCGAATGGTATGAAAATTGTCCATTTTCGGTAATGGAAAGTCAGGTGTACGGAACACCTGTTATCGGTGCTAATATTGGTGGAATTCCTGAGTTGATAGAAAATGATAAAACTGGTATTTTATTTGAAAGTGGAAATGTGAATGAACTTACGAATGCAATAAATGATCTATGGAAGAACGAGAATAAATTAAAGAAAATGTCGGAAAGTTGCATGACTGTTAAATTTGATACGGTTGAACAATACTATGGCAAATTAATAAAGATATATAATGGAGATGTGTAATGTCAGATAAGAAGTTAAATGGAACAGTAATTGTAACATATCGTTGCAATGCAAGGTGCACTATGTGTAATAGATACAAAGCACCATCGAAACCGGAAGAGGAAATATCAATTGAGACAATCAAAAGATTGCCACAGATGTATTTTACCAATATTACAGGTGGCGAACCATTTATAAGAACGGATCTTAAAGAAATAGTAAGAGAGTTATATAAAAAAAGTGATAGAATCGTTATTTCAACAAATGGTTTTTTTACAGACAGAATAGTTGATTTATGTAAAGAATTTCCGAATATAGGAATTAGAATATCTATAGAGGGACTAGAAAAAACCAATAATGAAATAAGAGGATTAGATAATGGATATCAAAAAGGATATCAGACACTTAAAAAACTCAGAGAGATGGGCATGAAAGATGTAGGATTTGGAATGACTGTTCAGGATAAGAATGCACCAGACCTTGTCCCACTTTATAAGATATCGGATGAAATGGGAATGGAATTTGCAACGGCTTCTTTACACAATAGTTTTTATTTTGTTGAAGCTAAGAATATCATTCATGATAGACAAATGGTTGCGAAGAATTTTGAAGATCTTGTTAATGAATTGCTTGCATCTAAAAGTCCTAAGAAATGGTTTCGAGCATATTTTAATCATGGACTTATTAACTATATATATGGACAGAAGAGACTTCTGCCATGTGATATGAGCTTTGATACATTTTTCATAGACCCATATGGAGATGTTATGCCATGCAATGGAACTAAGGATAAAGAAGTGATGGGTAACCTAAATATTCAAACTTGGGAAGAGTTATGGAATAGCAAAGAGGCAGAAGAAGTTCGAAAGAAAGTACGCTGTTGTGATAGAAACTGCTGGATGATAGGTTCAGTCAGTCCGGCTATGCATAAGTACATTTGGAAACCAGCGTGGTGGGTTTTAAAACATAAACTTAAATTCTGGACAAAGGATAAATATAGCATGTATGAAAACAAAATTGTCAGGGATTTGAGAGATGGTAAGGTAACGAAAGAAGATCTTGATGAATGTAGTACATGTGATATGTGTGCAATTGCAAACAATGGACTCAGTGCGGCGTCAGAAGATCAACTTAGAAATAGAAGTGGAGAAGATATAGTTGATGAAGATATTGCCAAACAAATGAAATAGTAATGTGAAATGGAAATTTAAATGAGGCAATTTATATAATGAAAAAAATTTATACATCAAAAAATAGTATTGTATGCATGATATTGATTACACTGCTTATTTTTCAGGATTGGATAGCTCGGGAGATTGAAGTGTGGTCCTATTTTGATGAGATATTGGCAATTTATCTTTTTTTAATAGCAATAAGTGACAGAATATATAATCATAACTTTAATAGTAGCAAGTTTGATTTATATGCAGGTATGAGTATTGTAACATATTGGTTTGTAACGACATATTCATCATTTGTTTTTGGATTTCAATCATTTGATATCACAATTAAGGCATCTTTTTTAGGCATAAAATGGTTTATAGTATTTTGGAGTGTTAAATATATATGTAACTCAACTAGAAAAGTGTCTGTTTTTAAGTTTGGTTCTAGAATTATACATGAAGTCATTATTATATTTGGGATTATAGAAAATTGTTTTTGGCTTAACAATATTAATAATGTATTTAATGAAAAAAAATATTCTAATGCATTATCACCTATATATTTATGTGCAGTGAGCGTTATGCTTATCACAATTTTATTTATGGAATGGAAAAATTCCAAATTGGATTGGATTTGTTTTGGATTAATGTTAGAAAATCTTATATTTTCAACAAAAGCCAAAGGTTATGCAGCAGCATTGTTAGCAGTAGCAATTTTTGTGTGGGTTATAAGAAAAAAAAGAAAAATTAAATTTTTTCATTTATTTATAATGGGAGTATTAAGTATAGGGCTGGCATGGAAAAAAATATATTTTTATTATATATATGCTAGTGCACCAGATCATGATTATGCTAGATACCGTCTTACAGCAACAGGAGCTCAAATACTTAAAGATTATTTTCCGGTTGGAACAGGTTGGGGAACATGGGGGTCATATTATTCATCCGTGAATTACTCTCCTGTGTATTATCTATATGGATTGGATAAACATCATGAGTTAGGAGCTCAAACACAAAAATTTATGATGGATAGTTATTTAGCAAGTGTTATGGGCGAGTCTGGCTTTATAGGATTGTTAATGATTATTTTATTCATGGTAAGTCTTTTTGTAGTCATAAATAAATTGTTTGAAAAAGATAGGCGAGTATATGCGGCAGGACTGTTATGCCTCCTATATTTGTGCATAACTTTTGTTGAGGAAACAGGGTTTGCAAATCCGGCACTGATAGGGCTGGCAGTTGTGATGGGAATGATTGTGTCAAAATGGGAAATGAGTAATAGAATTGAAATGAACAAAAATTTAAAATGATATAATAGAGGAGAGACAAATAATGGAGTCACTATATATAGTTATGCCGGCTTATAATGAACAAGATAATATTAGAAATGTGGTAGAACAATGGTATCCAATCGTCGATAGAATAGGCAGCAATTCTAGACTTGTTGTAGCCGATAGCGGAAGTACAGATGATACGCATAAAGTGTTAGAAAAATTGAAAAACGAAAAACCACGATTGGAAATTTTATCAAACACTGGTAAGCAACATGGACCAAAAGTAATTGCATTGTATAAATATGCGATTGGCAATGGGGCGGATTATGTATTTCAAACTGATTCCGATGGGCAGACAAACCCGGAGGAATTTCATGACTTTTGGAAGGAGAGAGTGGAATACGATGGTATTTTTGGATATAGAAGTGTAAGAGGTGATGGAAGAACGAGAGCTTTTGTCGAAAAGGTTGTGTGTATATTGCTGAGACTTTATTTTGGAGTTAAAGTACCAGATGCAAATGCACCATTTCGGTTAATGAAGTGTGAGACGTTGAAAAAATATATTTATAATTTAAATGATAATTACAACTTGCCAAACATTATGATCGTTACTTATTTTGTTCATTATAAAGAAAAGGTGGAATTTAAAAAGATAACTTTTAAACCGAGACAAGCAGGAGAAAATTCGATTAATATTCCAAAGATTATAAAAATTGGGTGGAAGGCATTAGGTGATTTTCATAAATTTAAGAAGACACTGTGATTATATCTGTATTAAAGTTATTTTAATTAACGAAAGGGGTATGAATCAATAATCTAAATAGGTGTTATGGTTGGTTGATTTGAATAACTTAAATATAAGAGAAAAGGAAGAAGACGGATTTGAATGCAAATAATAAAAAGTTGATTACAAATATCGGTTTGATGTTCTTAGTGTATTTTTTGCCGAAGGTGTTTAGTTTTTTTTTGGTGCCGATTTACACATCTTTTTTAACAACAGAGGAATATGGTATTTCTGATTTGATCATCAATACGGCTAGTCTGATATCACCTTTTGTGGCATTATCTACCACGAGTGCTGTTATGAGATTTACGATTGAAAACAAGGAAGATAAAAGACCCTATCAGATTTCATTAAAAATTTATAGTGTGGGAATGGTAATTTTATTTGCTGGATTAGCTGTAGTACAATGGGTGGGAAAGATAAATCCAATATATTTATTCTTCTTATATGCAATCGTTGGAACATCTTTGTTATCTGATATTGATATGAACTATACACGTGGGCTGGAAAAAATGAAGGTGATAACCTTTTGTGGAGTCGGAAGTTCTCTTGTTGGTATCCTGTGTAATATTTTGTTTATAGTTGTATTTAAAATGGGATTATATGGTTTCTTGATTGCGTCTAGTTCAGGTTATTTATTTACGATTATAGTTCTAGCAATAAGCAATCGAAAGATGCATTTGTTTAAAAATATTATTTCTGAGAGAGAGCCTGAGTTGCAGAGAGAAATGTTGCAATTTAGTATTCCTTCAATTTTTTCAGGACTATCTTGGTGGGTTGTTTCATCATCTGACCGTTATTTTGTATCAGCAATGTGTGGAACAGCAGCAAATGGAATTTACTCTGTAGCATATAAAATACCGACAATGCTACAAGCAGTACATAATGTTTTTATTCAAGCGTGGACATATACAGTTTATGATTCTTATAATTCGGAAGATGGAAAAAAATATATTGCGAGGGTATATGATGTATATGTGTTTGTTCTTTGCTTAGGGTGTTCATTCTTAATTGCAACAGATATTTTTATATCCAAAATATTATATTCCAATGACTTCTTCGAAGCATGGAAGTATGTACCACCCTTATTGTTGTCAATCGTATTTAATAGTGCTGCAGGATTAATGAATACATTCTTGTCCGTATATAAGAAAACAAGAGTATCTATGAGAATATCATTCGTTGTAGCAGGGATGAATATTATTTTAAATTGGTTGTTTATTTCAATATTCAATGATGCTCTGGGAGCTGCAATTGCTACTGCAATAACTTTCTTTACGAATTGGATATGTTCAATTATTGTGGGTATGCGAGTCAGTGGGGTGAAAATTAGCTGGAGAAAACAATTTTTAATGTATGTAATTTTGACTATGCAGGCAGCAGAGATTATATTATTTAAAAATATGTATGTCGTGGCAATTGGAATAGTTGTTATAGTCATTTTGAATTGGAATACAATAGTCTGGGCTAGGAGTAAGTGGAATCAGTTAATTAAATTCAGGAAAGTGTGAATAAATGATTTATGTAGAAATTTTAGGCAGAATAGGTAATCAGATGTTCTCTTATGCGTTTGCAAGAGTATTGCAGGAAGCTTATCCAAGACAAAAAAAAGAGAAAATAGCATTTGATTTTTCTAATTTTGAATTTGGAAAAGAAGATAAAAATGCACTTATGCATTATGACTGTTCAAATAATATTGTAGAGGAAAAAAGAAAATGTAGTATAATACAAAGAATTTTATTGAAGATTTATTTTAGAGCACGTAGCAGAATGGTAATTAAGAATGAACGAGATATTAATGAGGTGGAAGAAAAATGGAAAGATTTACTTTCGATTTTTGGTATATATATAAATTCTTTTAATTATCATAAATTTAAATATAAACCCATTACTCGTAATTTTTTATTATTGGGATATTTTGAATCATCATCTTTTTTTGAGGAAATTGATGGTGAAATAAGAAAAGAGTTTCGTCCTATCAATAATGAAACACCAAAATATGCAAGTTCTATTATTGATAGTATTATAGAGGCGGGAGAAGGCAGCGTGTGCGTGGGTATACGTCGAGGAGATTTTGAAAGTGGTTCTAATGTGCCATTTTGTTCCGTATGTAGTGTAGGGTATTACGAGAGGGCAATAAAATTAATAAAAGAAAAAGTTGAAAAGCCAAGATTTTTTTTCTTTACAGAAGAACCTGAATGGGTAAGAAAAAATATATGCATACCTCCAAATTCATTAATCATAGGTGATGATAAAATAAAGTATTGGGACAAATTATATGTAATGTCTAAATGCACGAATTTTATTGTTTCTAATAGCACATATGTGTGGTGGGCGCAGCATTTATCAACGAGCCGAAAAATAGTGATAGCACCTGATAGGTGGAGAAACATAACACCTGAGATGCATAGAGCAATATATGAAACAGACTGGATAACAATTGAACCTTGATTCGTTGTTATAAGTGTAACTTGTAGATACTGCGTTATTAGTAACATATGTATAAAATGTATATAGGGAGCTAAGTATTATGGAAATTAGTGTTAAAGAGTCGAATTTATCAAAATTTGTGTTTTCAATATTGATTTTAGTGTATCATATTTGTATCTGGGGATATGATTGCACAAACCGTTGGTTTACATTTGTTTGTGGAGTCGCAATGTTTGGATTTCTTTTTTTGTCTGGATATGGTCTTACGGTATCTTACTATAAAAATGGAATGGATAACTTTTGGAATAAGAAATTTATAAAAGTATATTTGCCAGCTATAATTGTAAATGTGTTTGTGTTTATAGAATTAATATTAAAAAATGAAATTAGTTTTGAACGAGAATATTGCTTGACAGAAATTTTGATGTTGAATAAGACTCCTAATATAAACAGAGAATTGTGGTTTTTAAGATTACTTTTTGTATGGTATGTGGTGTTTTTTATTACATATACTTATATTACAAACATAAAAATCAGGCATGCGGTGTGGTTTGTGATAACCGCTTTTATGATGTATACAATACCAGAGGTATTTGGACTAGCAAACACATATTGTTTATCGTTTTCTATAGGAGTTTTATTCGCAGAATTACAAAATAATAGTAAATGTAAAAAAATATATAGCTATATACAACAGTGGCTAATTGCGTTAGTGTTGGTTGGAAGTTATATCTATGTTTATCAGTCAGAGAACAGTGGAATAATATTTGGCAGACATATTAACTTTTTTATATATATTTTTTTTACTAATATAATATTAGGGTGTGGTGCATTATTAGTAATAATATTATGTAGGAAATTATTAAGAAAGATTATATATTTATCTAAATTAGCGAATATGTTGGGTGGAATGTCTTTAATGATATATTATTTGCAGAGACCGCTTGTGTTAGATCCTATGATATGGAGTAATAATACAATGTCCAAGGTGATTTGGATGGTTATTGGATGTGGATTTGTGTTGTTTATATCATATATTTATATATATATGAAGGAAAAGTTTAATTTGAAAAAATAGTATGATATTTGTTTGCAGCACTTGAGTATTGAGTTATTAAGATACTCATAATGAGGTGATTATATTTTGCTAAAGGGTGATGGATTTAACACCGTGTTTATAGCATAGAAAATAGAAATGTGGGAAAACAAATGGGCAGGATAATAACATTGTTACGCAATATTAATTATTTGATGAAACACAGCTTGTGGGAGCAGAGAGAAGAAGATATTGTGTATTTGACAAATAAAATTTTAGATGATGGAATATATGAATATGGATTGACGGAAACGCGAGATTGTTTGAAAATTTTATCTAAGACCGAATCATTGAATATGATAAAAAACTCACCTAGGAGTTTTGTGAGAACTGGGGATGGTGAGATAAAATTGATGCTTGGAATGGATCAACCGTTTCAGAGATATGAAAAGGAAATAGATGATATTTTAAGGAAATTACTTAAAGAACCACGAGAAGATATTTACGTAGGAATTAATAGAGGCTATTTTCAAGCACTTGACAATAAATCAGATGATGAAAAAAGGTATTATAGGAGAATGGCCTATGAATGGAGAAAATTTTATAAGGAAAATTGTAATAAAAAAAGTGTATATATAGATGCGGCATTTACATCTTGTGATTTAGAGAAAAATGGAACAAATGAAGCAGACATATATTATGAAGAAATAAAAAAAATATTTGAGAACAAAAAACTTGCAATTGTGTCAGGAATCGGAATATTAGAGAAACTGGAGAATGATATATTTGAAAATGCAGAATGTGTGATTAAGATTGATGCTCCTAGAATAAATGCATGGGATGAGCATACGAGAATCATACAAGAAATCAATAAAAAAGTTCCTAAAAATTATGTTATTATTTTTATATTGGGGATGGCTGGGAAAGCTATGATTCCACAATTAACAGATCAAGGCTATATGTGTTGGGATGTGGGGCATTTGGCGAAGTATTATGATGAAAATAAAAAGAAAACAGTATTTACAAAGGAGGAGCGTGCAAAATTTTTTGCTCCAGATTAATATGAAAATAAAAGAAAAGTTAAAAAAAACAAAATTGCTATATCCTATTTGGCATTCATTAAGACTATATTTTAATGAACGTGCAGAAAAGAAAAAAATTATGGCATATCGAAGATATGGAAAAGATGCACTGAAAAAGGTTATGGATGTAGTAATACCAGGACAATATAATTGTATAGCTATTGCAGGCACTCTTTTAGGTCTTGTGAGGGAGGGAAAATTAATAGATTGGGATGATGATTTAGATTTTGTTATTATCGAAAATAGTAAGTTTTCATGGATATTGTTCGAACAAGATATGATAAAAAATGGATTTAAAAAGTATAGACAGTTTGAAGATAGTGGAAAAATAACAGGGCAGGGATATAAATGGAAAAATGTGTTATGTGATTTTTCATTGTGGTCAATGAATGAAAATCCAACAACAATATTATATAATTGTAGTCAAATAAAAGGGAAGAAGTATGAGTATAATAAATATGAGGAATATTTGGCAGTTTATAAGCAAGTTCCGTTGATTGACAAATTTGTGATTAGAGAGTTTGACATGGTCGGAAAAATAAAATTGCCACAAAATTACAAAGAAGTTTTAGCAGCATTATATGGAGAAAAGTGGAAAGTGCCAGATAAGAATTATAAGAATAATTTGCAGGAAAATATTATACTCAGAAAAGCAATATATTATTGATAAATGTATAGCGATATTATAAGCAGAAATTAAATTGAAATGGGGATGCGAATTGATAAAATATTGGAGCAAAATATTTTGAGATATTCGTTTTTGGGAAAATGAAAAGAATAGAATTTTTTGAAAAAAATGATAAGTTGTTAGCGGATGGGACTGGTTATCGTATGCCGGCAGTAAAAAATGAAGTTAACCTTAACTGGTGGCATATGAAATATAATCAGACTGAACAAAACTTGGGTGATATGCTTTCAGAAGTTATATATAACTTTATGTGTAATAAGTATGGTTTGGATGTACATACTAAATTAAAAAAAACATGTCATTTTTATGCAGTTGGTTCAATCCTTTTTTTTGAAAACCAGGATGCGGTAGTTTGGGGAACAGGTTGTACAAAAGAACCAGAAAAGAATATAAATAATATAATACATCAAAAGTATATGCGCAAACTAGACGTAAGAGCTGTAAGAGGACCAAAAACAAAGGGGGCATTAGATAAGTTGGGCATTAAATGTCCAGAAGTATATGGAGATCCGGCAATGTTAATGCCCTTAATATATCAGCCGATAAATAAAAAAACAAATATGACAGTGGTTATAACGCATTTAAAAGATGAAAAAGAAATGTGTGACAGATATGCTAGTGATATTGTTATAACAGATATGGTAACGGATGATTGGAGGAAAAAGATTGATTTGATTGTATCTGCAAAGCGAGTGATAAGTAGTTCACTTCATGGATTGATTTTGGCAGAAAGTTATGGTGTGCCAGCGATTTTGTTAAGACCGAAAGCAGAGAATAGTTTGTTTAAATATGAAGATTATTATTTGGGAACGGGAAGAAACAATCTTCCAATTGTTAATTCTATTGAAGAGGGTATGCAATATGATATGAAGAACTATTCTTTCCCTTTAATAGATAGAATTCAGAATAGACTTATTGAATCTTTTCCTATAGACATGTGGGATAATTAAAAGTAGGTGGCAATATGTTGTCAATTGTAATACCAGTTCATAACTCAGAAAAATATTTAAGAAGATGCATAGATAGTATTGTTAATCAGACTTATAGAGATATAGAAATAATTTTGGTTGAAAATAATTCAACTGATTCTTCGGCAAATATATGTGAAGAATATAAAATTCGAGATAAGCGAGTAAAATTTTTTCGAGAATATAAGGAAGGCGCAGCGGCAGCACGTAATTGCGGGATATATTATGCAAAGGGTGAATATATTACATTTGTGGATAGCGATGATTATTTAGTTGAAAATGCCTATGAACATATTATGCATAAGATTGAAGAAACAAAGGCTGATTTAGTATGTTATTCATTTATGTTTATTGATGAAAATGAAAGAAAACTTAATTGGTATACTCCAAATTTGTCACAATATAATAAAAAAAGTGATATTTGCGGAGCGGATGTTGCAAGCATATATTTGACATCTAGAGATATAGAAGGATTTGGATGGAATAAAGTATTTTGTAAATCAATTTTTATAGATAATGATATTAAATTTGATGAGACAAAAAAATCATATGAAGATATGGCAATACTTTTCGATGCCATTTGTTGTTGCAATAAGGCAGTTTTATTACCTGAAAGATTATATTTTTATAGACAGGTATCTAATTCTTTATCTCATGGAAAATATGTAAGAAAGGATATAGAGTATAATGACTCTGTGAATCATATTATAAAAAGAGCAGAAAGCATTGGGCTAAAAAAACAAGCAGAGGTTTTTTGGCTGAGTAGAAAAATTTATTCTTTGTACGAAGAATACAAATGTCATATACAAATAATGAATGGATCATTGATTAACAGGAGTGAATTACTATATGATATTTGGTTGATAGTAAGATATTATAGGTCAGAAAAAATAAAAATGATTTTTAAATTATTAGTAGTGGCAATAATATATTGTAGATGAAAAGTCTACTGCCCAAAGCTATATTAGGAAGAACGGAAAACAAAAAGCTGATATCGAAATGTTTGTGTAGTCGGTATAGGATTATAAATCATTTGAAACAGAAGTATTATATAAATAACGTTATTAACATAATTTAATAAAGGAGAAAGATGTTGTGACTGAAACATCAGAAAAATAGGAATGGATTTTACGTTTGGAGTTTGTACATATAATTCAAAAAAATTTATTGTTCAGACATTAGAAAGTATAAAGTATCAGACAGTTGCATACGGAGAAAAAAATAGAGTGACACTAATTGTTTCCGATGATTGTTCAAATGATGGAACTGTAATTATAGTAAAGCATTGGATGGAGTATAATAAGGAATTATTTGTAGAATGTGTTTTGCTAGAAGAAGACAGAAATCGTGGATTGGCGTATAATTATACGAAACTTCTTGACCATATTTATACTGAGCATTTTAAGATAATTGATGGAGATGACATGTGTTCATCTGTTAACATATTTGAACAATGCAAAGAAATTCAAAGAGACGAATTAAACATTTTTTTCCCTATTAGATTTAATGGTGATAAAGTATATATTGAAGAATCTGATTATATAAGTTTATTTTATTATCATATGATAAAGCATAAACACAAAGAAGATTTGCATATGTTAGAGATAATAAAATCATTTGCAACAGTAGAAGTATGTTTTTTAAAACAAGCATATTGTGAAGGAACAAGAGAATTTGTAAGACAATTTACGCATTTTCAAGATGATACGTCATTGTATTATATGTTTAAGCATAATAGTGATATGATAATGAATTTTGTATTGGAACCAATGATTCTATATAGAATTCATGATAAGGCATTAAGCCATGGAGAAGAAAGCAGTGCAAATATAAAATTTTTAGATGATTTACATAAATTTAGAAAATATACATTTGCGAATGAAAAAAATTTGTATATTAAAATGATTATATTTTTTCAAATAATTGACACTTTTAGAATGAAACATAGATTTGCAACAAAATTGTCGATTTATAAAAAAGTTATAAAACATTACGAGAAAAAACGAAAGAACCTTGTAGAAAAAAATAAAGATTTTTTGAAGTATAAATCCAAGATGGAAAAATATATGGATATCGAAAGCGAACATTTGAGACTGATAGAAGAGAACGCAAAAAAGTATTTAGAAAGAATGAGCGATATCAGCTAATGTAAAACACGAGGATACAGCAGTTGAAAAAAAAGTATTGATTATCGGTGGAGCGGGTTTTATTGGCTCAAATTTATCAAGATATTTATTAAAAAAGGGGATGGAGGTATATTGTTTTGACATGACAATGCCTACAAATAGAATAAATGATATCCTGTATATAAATGGTAACTTTTTTGACGATTATACACTCGAAAATGTATTGGATGGTATGGATTATGTGATTCACGCTTTGAGTACAGTAAATCCTGGAAATTCAAATGAGAAATATTTACAAGGATATGAACGTGATTTTATACAAACAGCAAAACTCTGCAAATTGATTATAGAAAAAATCAGGATGATATTTTTATCATCAGGGGGAACTGTTTATGGGAATCAATCTATAAAACCAATTAGGGAAGATGCACTTCCTAAACCAATAAATCATTATGGAAATGTAAAACTTTGTATTGAAAATACGATTCGCACCTTTAATTATCAAACACATACGAAGTTATTAATTGCTAGAATTTCGAATCCGTATGGTCCAGGACAGGACTTTAATAGGGGAGTGGGATTTATTGATGCAGCTTTGAAAAAATCAATACGGAAAGAAAAAATTGAGATTTGGGGGATGGGACGAATGTTAGAGATTATATTTACATTGATGATGTGTGTCAGATGTTAATTATGCTTTTGGAATATGAAGGAGAATTTGATACATTTAATCTTAGTTCTAACATTGGAACATCACAAAAAAATGTGATAGAGATGATTCAGAAATTAGGATTAGAACCGCAGGTAGAATATCTTCCGGCAAGGAGTGTAGATGCAAAAAAATCATTTTAAGTAATCAACGTATTAGGAAGATATATAGTAGGTCAATCATACCGGTAAACGAAGGAATAGAGTTATATTATCAATGGTTACAGAAAAAGATGATGTCAAAAGACATATCTTATCGAACAATTAAGTGGTAATGATTTTGAAATGGAATTAAGTAAGTATTTGTTTCCTATCCCTATTGATCAGCGATATACGTTAAAAGATATGAATGAAATAGTAAATATCATAATACAAAGTATTTAAAAGAGGAAAAGTCATAAAATTATGGTATTTGCATCTAGGATTTTTATTTATATTTTTACCAGTGATATTTGTTGGCAGTTGTTTATTGAGAAATAGATTAACATAGAAAAAATATTTTTACTTGTGATGAACATGTTTTTTTTATTTGGAAAGCGGAATCTTACAATATTGTGTGTTAGCCATGTATTCAGCATACGATTTTAATTCAGCAGGAGCAGAAACATTATACGAATTTGAATAATACATTGCGATTATATTATGCAAATTGATGAAGAGAGAAAGTGTGTTAGTGATGCAGGAAAAAAAATTAAAAGTACTTAATTTGATGACAGGCGGACAAGTAGGTGGAATAGAAACCTTATGTTATAATTGGGGGAAATATGCACCGTTTCAGAATGGGTTTGCTTTCTTGACAGAGAGAGGTGCTGTTTATGAGAAAATGCTGGAGGCAAATTTTGATACCTACGATCTGACTCGGGAAGGAAGCAAAATCAGTCTCAGCAAAATCAAAAAATTAGTAATGATCGCTAAGGATTATGATATTGTGATGGTTCATCATGGTGATCCGATTTTAAGATTGTATTATATCATTCTTTCCTATCATACAAAATGTAAAATGGTTTCTTATGTGCATTCTTGCTACGGTGACAACAGCCAGCTGAGTTATGGACGTATGAAAAACAAGATGTATGAAATAATATTTCAAAAAGCATTTGATGTGTCAGATGCAGTTATTGCAGTATCGAAAGCAGGAGAGAAAAGTTACGAACAAGTATATTCTGTGCCGCAGGGTAAGAAATATATTGTCTATAACGGAATTGGTAGTGAACTGATCAATACGGGAAAACAGAATGTTATAGATGGATGTCAGCCGTATAAGCTGTTATATATAGGAAGATTGAATAAAATCAAAGGTGTTGATTTGCTTTTGCGAGCAGTAAGTACTTTGAAAAATGATTATGAGCTGCAGCTGAGTATTGTGGGTGACGGTCCGGAAAGAGGGACGTTAGAAAGCCTGATGGGTGATTTAGGTCTTGAGCATATAGTCTGCTTTTGTGGGGAAAGTATGGATATACAGAAATATCTTTCAAATGCAGATATTTTTATTTATCCCTCAACGTGTCAGGAAGTATTTGGTATCTCATTAGTGGAGGCTCTTTCCTATGGTGTTCCATGCGTAGCCAATTGTCTGGGGGGAATCCCGGAAATTATTCAGGATGGATATAATGGCATTTTGACAGAAGAAACAAGCTCAGAGGGATTAACCAATGCAATAAAAAAATTATTAGACTGCTGTCAGAATGGCACAGTCAAACGATATAGTGATAATGCAAAAAAAACAGCTTTAAAGTATACGATTGATAATAACTGCAATCAGGTAAATGATATACTGGAGAAGATATAAGGATGGATAATAGACAGAGTCAGCTGAGAAAAGCACAATTGTATATATTAGATGAAATCAAAAGAATCTGTACATTACATAATATAGAATATTTTCTGGATGGAGGCTCCATGTTAGGTGCAGTAAGGCATCAGGGCTTCATTCCGTGGGATGATGATATAGATGTTGGCATGAAATTGGATCATTACAGAAAGTTTTTGGCAATTGCTGAGCGGGAATTAGGAGAAGATTTTTTTATTGATAACCATGAACATAACCAGGATTGTGCCTTAGTTTTTTCAAAGATCAGGCTGAAAGAGACCATGTATCTTGAATTAAAAGGAAATGAAAATGCTTTACACAATGAGATATTTGTGGATATTTTTCCGTATTATTATGTATCGGATAATATAGCGGTGAGGAATATAGAAGCTTTTCAGATGCGTATACTGTCACAGGCCTTATTAGAAAAATCCGGATATAAAGTGTGGGCTGGAGAAGGAATTATAAAAAGATTGAAGTTTATACCCATTGATCTGTTGGGTGCATTATTAAGTAAGGAATATATGCATCAGAAAATGAACAATATACTAACCAGACATACAAATACAAAATATATGTGTGTCCACGCAGGTGGAAGGTTTTATCAATTTTGGAATATGCCATCCGAGATATTTAGCCATTATATGATGGCATCTTTTGAGGGGAAATCATACCCGATTCTTGAAGATTATGATACATATCTGACAATAGGATATGGAGATTATATGACACTTCCACCTGAGAGTCAGCGGGTAACGCATAATATTGTTAAACTGGATTTGGGTAAATACACATTTTGATTATATTCATAAGGCTAATAAATGCTACAAAGAAAGAACTATTTAAGGAGGATTGGTGTGGAGAAAATAAATAAAAGAAGCAATGCATTTGAACTTTTGCGATTAGTTGCAATGTTTATGGTGGTATGGGGGCACTGTGTGATGGCAACAGCCAAAGATCAGGAACCATATCTTGGAACATTAGATAATATTGGATGGTTTATTGGAGCATTTACGGTGTGTGCTGTAAATGAGTTTTTTCTTCTGACAGGATATTTTGCAAGAAGTGATAATTTTAAAGTGGGAAGAATCCTAACAATTTGGTTGAAAACTTTTACATATTCAACAGTAATTTATATTGTGGCTTCATGTATACAACAAACTTTTTCGATACGTGAGATGATAACCTACATGTTGCCTATAACAACAAAGCAGTATTGGTATATGCAGGTGTATATTGTATTGTTCTTTTTAACACCTTATATATCCCTGTGCATGGAGCATTTGACGAAAAAACAGCACACATTTCTGATAGCAGTATTACTTGTATTCTTTTCCCTTCATCAGACGTTTATCAAGGTGGCAAGGACTCTGGATCAGAGTCAGGGATATGGCATTATATGGGCAGTGGTAATGCTTATAATTGGCAATTGGTTAAAAAAATATGGCAATGAGTATATAGAGAAAATTAGATCAGGACTATTTTTGATTGTTTATACACTTTGCAGCGTGGTAATATTTATTTCGAATTATTTGGTTGTAAGGCTTGATATTGCAGGAGGAATAACATCCAGAGGCAATTTTTATGCTTATAATTCGATAACGGTCTTAGTACAAAGCATATGCTTGTTTTGCTGGTTTATTCAATTATCAAGAACGATGGAAAATCACAAATATGTGAACTGGTTGGGCAAAAACACGCTTGCTGTGTACTTGATATCAGCACATCCGATGTTGTTGTATCCGCTGTGGACCGATGTGTTCCACATGAGTCAGTATTGGGATAAACCGGTATTATATGTGGCATTAAGTATTATATTTACGATTATCGTGATGCTATTATGTATTTGTGTGGATAAAATAGTAGATGGAATAGCTGGGAAATTGGGTGTGGTTTCGCAGATTAAGAAAGTAAACAGATTGATTGGGTTCTAAAAGCTTATGATGAGAAAAAGTAAAAAATATGTATATACAGTGCTTGCAGCAATTATTTACGGTGCTGTAATTATTGCTTTGTTTTGGAAGTGTAGGTATGGATATGCTCAGCTGGATGAAGCTTTTTATCCGACAATTGCATATCGTTTTTTACAGGGCGATTTGATATTATATGATGAGTGGAGCAATACACAATTATCAGCAGTCTTGTTATTGCCAGTGATAAAAGCATATACACTTTTTGCAGGAAGTACAGATGGAATATATTTATTTATCAGATATTTGTATGTTTTTATTAAAATAGGGATTTCTGTATTTATATATTTACGATTAAGGAGATATGGAAAGTTAAAAGCATATATGACAGCGTTGCTGTTTCTGATTTTTGCATCATATGGACTTATGGTTTTATCTTATAATACGATTGCCCTAGGTGGTGCGTTGGTTGCTTTTCTCCTACTGTTGAACGAGTGTACTGGTATGAGAGCAGGGCTATGTTATGTGCTATCAGGTGTAGCATTATCATCTAGTGTACTGGGCATTCCATACATGGCAATATTATATATATTGTATTTTGTTACTGTTATTACTGTAAATTTTTTGCATAATAAGAATGGTATACCGAAGAGGATATATGGTTTTTATTCATGGAAAGCATGCATTGGATTGACAGTGGGAGTTGTCATCAGTGTTATATGTTTTTGTGGATATGTATTTTCGCATACAACTTTGGAACAGATTATACAGACAATTCCACATATCTTATATGGTGATCCAGCGCATCAAGTAAAGTCTATATATGGAATGACTTTGGCGTATTTTGTGAGAATCCTGATAGGTAATGATCACAATTATGTTATTTTTACGGTATATGCGTTAATAGGAGTGTGTTTCCTGACCTATTTGATTGACAGTAATAAGAAGGAACACAAAAGCAGATACATATTGCTGGAAAGTATATTAGTCATAGGCTTATTAGTGGCATATATTATAACAGATAATTATATTAATAGTATTATTTTTGTCCCAAATGTGTTGGCATTTATATTGGCAATTATGTTCAATCATAATGATACGGTAAAAAGATTATTTTATTGTATGTGGATTCCTGGGATGATCGTTACATATTTAGAATATCTGGCATCAAATACAGGATTTTCTGGGATTGCAGCGGCATCATGTATTGCTTCGGTAGCTGGTGTAATGATAATCATGACAGTTGGAGAAGAATATAGAAAAGACTCAAAAATGATAATGGGATTGTCGCAAGTGATAATAGTAGGAACAATTTTAGTATGTTTTTATTATCGTATGACATATGTGTTTTGGGAAGATGGAGGATTGACGTCGTTAACTGAGAAGATTACAGATGGCGTGGCACAGGGATTGATAGTTTCTGAGGAAAAATATGAAGATTATTACTCTGTGCATCAGGATACAGAACAGATTAGAAACATGGATGCAGATACGAAAGTATTATATGCAGCAGATCAGGTGCTTTGGATGGCAGGAAACCAAAGATGTGCGTCATATTCGCCATTATGCTATTCAATGTCAACAGACAGGTCTATTTTGTACGAATATTACAAAGAACATCCTGATAAGCTGCCAGATATCATTTATATAAATCAGACATATGGAATAGAAATGGTTCAGGAGATGGCCAAGGCACTGGGATTTAATTCTACGGAAGGGGATACGGGCTGGATTTTACAGCCACAAGAGAAATAAAAATATGAAAAAAGTTTGTATATAGTTATGCAGGCGTATAATGAGGAAGAAAATATTGAACAAGTGATAAAATCATGGTATCCGCTTATTGAGGAGGAGGATAGAGCGGATACATCAAGATTGGTAGTTGCTGATAGTGGAAGTAGTGATAGAACACATGAGATTTTGATGGAGTTACAAAAAAACTATCCGAAGCTTCAGATATTGGTGGATACCGAAAAACAGCATGGACCAAAAGTGCTGGCACTTTACAAATATGCTATTGCTCAGGGAGCAGATTATATATTTCAAACAGATTCTGATGGACAAACAGATTCGATGGAATTTGAGAATTTCTGGAAAATGATAGAAGAGTATGATTTGATTATTGGAAATAGAACAGCAAGAGGCGATGGAAAATCGAGAGCATATGTTGAAAAAGTTGTATGTTTATTGCTCAGAATATATTTTGGAGTAAAGATTCCGGATGCGAATGCACCATTTCGATTAATGAGGGCGGACATTGTGAACAAATACATAAATCGCATGCCGGATGATTATAATATTCCGAATATAATGTTTACAACGTATTTTAAGTATTATGATGAAAAAATGTTATTTAAAGAAATTTCATTTCGTCCGCGCCAGGCTGGTAATAATTCAATCAATATTCCAAGGATTATGGAAATTGGCTGGAAGGCACTCGGCGATTTTAGAAGATTTAAACGGGAAATGATGGATTAATACAGATAAGTGCACAGTGCAACGGGGAAAAGATACTTTTTAGAAAGTGATGAGAAAAAAATAATCGAAGCGATTGATTGAATATGGCAGGAAATATAGATACCCGGTTTTGTATATCCGGGTATTAATTACTTACGATGTTCATAAAAATGAAAGGGACGATGTACATGAACAATCAAGAAAAGGATATTTTGAACAAACTGTTTACGGAACCATATGTAAACCAGAGAGCTTTATCTGAGATGACAGGACATTCTCTTGGAATCGTAAATCGCTCTATATCACAATTGATGAAAGAGGGATATATAAATGAGGAGATGCATCCGACTTTAAAAGCAAAAGACTATTTCGAAAGGCATAAAACCCAAAATGCCATTATTCTTGCTGCTGGATTTGGAATGAGGATGGTTCCGATTAATATGGAAGTTCCAAAAGGGTTGATTGAGGTGGGAGGTGAAACGTTAATTGAGCGTATTATAAAGCAACTTCATGAACGTGGAATACAGGAGATATATATAGTTGTGGGATTTATGAAAGAAAAATATGAATATTTAATTGATAAATATGGAGTGGAATTAGTTGTAAATCCTGAATATGCAAAAAAAAATAATATGTTTTCATTAAAATTAGTACAACAGCATTTAGCTAATACATATATTATTCCATGTGATATATGGTGTGATTTTAATCCTTTTAATAAATATGAATTGTATTCATGGTATATGGTCACGAATCGAATGGATGACAGTAGTAGTGTAAAAGTAAATAGAAATATGGAATTAATAATGATACCAAAAGAAGATGTGGGAAATTCAATGGTAGGAATTGCTTATTTAACAGAGGATACAGCCAAAATTGTTTGTCATACACTGGAACTTCTTTGTGAAGATAAGGGTAATGATAATGAGTTTTGGGAGAAGGCACTATATATAAAGAAAAAAATGATTGTTGCTGCGAGAGTGGTTCAGAATGATCGGGTAGTGGAAATCAATACATATGAACAATTAAGAGAAATAGATGAAAATTCTGATCAATTGAAGGTTGAAGCCATAGATGTTATTTGCAATGCATTGAAAGTTACACCTAAAGACATTCAGGATATAACGGTTTTGAAAAAAGGAATGACAAATCGTTCATTTTTATTTAGCTGTAAAGAAAAAAAATATATTATGCGCATTCCGGGTGAGGGAACGGACGAATTGATTGATCGAAAGCAGGAAGCATGCGTATATAAGGCGATAGACAATAAAAATATATGCGATAATATTGTGTACATTAATCCTCAAAATGGTTACAAGATAACAGAATTTTTGGAAGGAGTAAGAGTGTGCAATCCGGTAGATATAAAAGATGTAAAATTATGTATGAAATATTTAAGAGAATTTCATGAAATGAAAATAAAGGTTGAGCATGAATTTGATATGTTTTCTAAATTAGAGTTTTATGAAGACCTATGGGAGGGAAATCCTTCTGTATATAGCGATTATAAACAGACAAAAGAAAATGTTCTTTCGCTAAAGGCTTATATAGATCAGCATGTTGAAGAAAAGGTACTTACACATATTGATGCCGTTTCTGACAATTTTTTGTTTGTTAAAATAGATGGAAAAGAACAAATCAGGCTTATTGATTGGGAATATGCTGGAATGCAGGATCCACATGTTGATATTGCTATGTTTGGGATTTATTCTTTATATAATAAAGAGAAAATGGATCAACTAATTGATGCATATTTTGTTGAGGGATGCTGTAAAGAAGTAAGAATAAAGATATATTGTTATATTGCAGTTTGCGGATTATTATGGAGTAATTGGTGCGAATATAAAAGTAAACTGGGGGTTGAATTTGGAGAATATTCGTTAAAACAATACCGGTATGCAAAGGAATATTACAGAATTGCACAAATGGAACTGGAAGATTTGGACAATGAAAAGAGGAGACAATAAAAAATGCATAGGATAAAAAGAGCTATTATTATGGCAGCAGGATTGGGAAATCGAATGAAACCTGTGACATTAAAGACTCCAAAACCATTAGTAGTAGTTAATGGTGTACGGATAATTGACACGGTAATAGAGGCATTACATGAAAATGAAATATATGAAATATATGTTGTAGTTGGATATCTAAAGGAACAATTTAAAAGTCTTGAGATACAATATCCGGGACTTAAGTTAATCGAAAATCCGTACTACAATGTCTGCAATAATATTGCTTCGCTTTATGTTGCAAGGAACTATTTGGAAGATGTAATTATTTTGGATGGAGATCAGATAATTTATAATAGTAAGATTTTATGTCCGGAATTTGAAAAGTCTGGATACAATAGTGTGTGGATTGAGGAAGAAACGAAAGAGTGGTTACAAACTGTTGAAAATGGAATTGTAAGGGCGTGCAGTAGAAACGGAGGAAAACGTGGATGGCAGCTTTATAGTATATCAAGGTGGACAGGAGAAGATGGAAAAAAATTAAAAAAGCATTTGGAAATAGAATTTGAAAGTAAAATGAACCGGCAAATATATTGGGATGATATACCGATGTTTTGTCATTTTGAGGAATATGAATTAGGTATTTGGCCGATGAATAGAACAGATATTATTGAAATAGATAATATGGCAGAATTAATTGCTGTAGATAATAGTTACGAAAAATATTTGGAGGAAATGTAGAATGAATAGGAAAATACAGGATGGTGGTTCAGCAGATAAAAAAATTGATTGGATGATTACAATAGTTCCGCTTATAAGTATTGTTATACTATGCATTCTTTTTTTCTTGTTGCCTGAGCAATCAAATATTATTTTAGGAAAAATACGTTATTTCTTAGGTGATACGTTGGGAAGTTATTATTTGGTTATAGGATTAGGCATTTTTTTAATATCTATTTTTATGGCAATGTCAAAGTATGGAGATATAGTGCTGGGGGAGCAGGATGAAAAACCTAAGTATAATTTTTTTACATGGGGAGCTATGATGTTCACATGTGGATTGGCGGCAGATATTTTATTTTATTCGTTTTCGGAATGGATTTTGTACGCAACAGATCCACATATTACTGAACTGGGTACCATGCAAGACTGGGCAGGTGTATTTCCCCTTTTTCATTGGAGTTTTATTCCTTGGGGATTTTATCTTGTACTTGCAGTTGCATTCGGATTTATGCTTCATGTGCGAAACAGAACAAAACAGAAGTATAGTGAAGCTTGTCGTCCAATTCTTGGAAAATATACAGATAAATTGCCGGGAAGAATTATTGATCTCTTGGCTGTTTTTGCATTACTGGCAGGTACGGCAACAACATTTAGTGTTGCAACACCATTAATGGCAGAAATTATAGGAACACTATTTCACATACATGTTAGCAGGACATTAATTAATATAGTTATTTTACTTGTAACATGTTTTGTTTATACGTATTCATTATTACATGGATTTAAAGGAATAAGCATTTTAGCAAAGGTATGTATATATTTATTTTTTGGGTTGCTGTTTTTTGTATTACTTTTTGGCGGAGAGACAAGGTATATTATTGAGACTGGAATATCTTCATTAGGAAAAATGATCCAAAATTTTTTTGAATTATCAACTTATACAGACCCTCTGAGAACGACAGAATTTCCACAAAATTGGACAATATATTATTGGGCATATTGGATGGTTTGGTGTGTGGCAGCCCCATTTTTTATTGGAAATATTTCAAGAGGAAGAACAGTTCGTCAAGTGATTTTAGGTGGGTATGGATTTGGAGTAGGATCGACTTTGACAAGCTTTATTATTCTGGGAAACTATTCCATGGGATTACAGATGTCGGGTGTGACAGATTTTATAGCAATATATAATGAAACTGGCGATTTATATCAATTAATTGTTTCAATGATAAGTACTATGCCTTGTGCACCAATTGTGATGGTAGCAGTTTTAATAACTATGGTTGCATTTTATGCTACATCGTTTGATTCAATTGCATTAACAGCGTCATGCTATAGTTATCATAGTTTAGAGAATGGAAAGGAACCTGATAAAATAATACAGTTGATGTGGTGTATCTTGTTAATATTACTTCCGATAGCGTTGCTTTTTGCAGAAAGTTCGATGAGTAATCTGCAATCAGTGAGCATTATTGCAGCATTTCCAATCGGAATTGTTATTGTTATGATTACGATTAGTTTTTTTAAAGATGCAGGTAAATGTTTAGAGGAAAAAAACAAGAAATTTTAATGGTTGTTATAGTGTGAAAATTATAGATTGTATGTTATAGTCATGCAATATGAAAGGAAAAGAGAATACATGAACGAAGAAGTACAGTAAGCGCAAAATAATTCAACGGATTGCCCTGAATTCGAGAAGCTCTCATAATAAGCATTAGGAAATGCTAGTGTTTTACTATACTTCTGTTTGCTGGATGCTGGCATTTTACTCTAATTATCATGAGGTAAAAACTATGAGATTACCAAGAGTACCAGCCGAGGAACAATACCGCCTGATCATGGAATGCCGTAAAAGTAACAGCGTAGATATTCCTGATAAAAATCCGGTATCAGCTTATGTACCTGCTGATCAGGAAGTTGTAAAAATCGAAATGAATTCGCTTTCGGCTTCAAATGCCATTGATAAAAGCACTGATGCCTCCGTAATGGAGCTGGTGATAGGAAACACGGGGCTTCGCATTCCGAACGGAACTGATCCAATGCTTCTTGCCAAAACAATCCGGATACTTGCGGAGCTTTCATGCTAGGCGATATCACAGCTGCCGATGAGCTTTATATCGTGACCGGGTACACCGACATGAGAAAGTCGATCGACGGACTGTGTGCTATTGTTGAAGAACAGCTTCACATGGATACAAGACGCAGTGCTCTTTACCTTTTCTGTGGAAAACGCTGCGACAGCTTACCTGGCAGCAATTCGACTGGCTTATGTCAGGTCTTGAAATTGAACAGCCAAAAGCATTTAAAACTCCGTAAAGCCTTGGAAATACTGGATTTCTGCTTCTTTTTCAATACTCTTTGTGGTATAATAAGAGTATCGAAAAGGGAGCAGATACAGAATCTTCTTGCACAGGTTGATTATCTTACAAAGAAACTGTTCGGCACATCTAGTGAGAAGATGAAAGATGTGGAAGGACAGTTAAATCTTTTCGACGAGGCCGAACAGGAGACTGAAGTTGTAAACATTTATCGTGAGACATACAAATGCCCTGTATGCTCTACAGCGGATGCAATGGCAGAAAACATAAAGTTTGCAAATGCAATGCCACTGTACTGTCAGGAACAGGACTGGCATCAGCTTGGAGTGGACTTTACCAGGGCTATAATAATCTCCCCGGCATAAAACGCTGTTCCTGTTGGGCGCACACAAGAAGATACTTCATCGATGCGGTTCCTAAGGGGAAGCAGTACGATTACAGTAATCCGGCAGTACAGGGAGTCCAGTTCTGTTCAAAGCTTTTTGAGTATGAGCGCAGATCTCAGAACAAAAATCATACTTTTGAGCAGAGAAAAGCCTACCGCCTCGAAAAAGAGAAAACGATACTCGATGCGTTCTGGAGCTGGCTCGACGAACAGAAGCCACGTAAGGGAAGCCGTTTCGAGACAGCGGTGAAGTATGCCCAAAACCGGAAAGACACGTTGATGACATATCTTTTAGATCATCGTCCAAGTGAAGACATGTCAGATGAACAGCTTGAGGCTTTGACTCCGTGGAGTGAAGAAGTTCAAACTGTTTGCAAAAACTAAAATGTAGTAAAACGCTTGCATCTAGCAAAAGGTGCAAGCGTTAATTAAAATCTAGCGTTGTAATATTGAGCGCTTACGAACTAGCATGTTTTGCATGGGCATGATGACAGATAATATCGAAATAAGAGCAGCGTAGAGGGATATTATAGCCATCTGTCAGTCAAGCAGAAAAAGCAGCAATAAACTATCTGACAGCATTAGAAAAGAGCTGTGGTCACTATATGGTCTGGGTTATCTGCGTTTCTAGAGAGGATATCAAAAAAGAAACAGAGCTTTGCAGCCGTTACCAGATTGCTGTTTTAGGTAATGTTGTAGTTGATGGTAAATAGGAAAAAATAGGATTTTTAATGGCATTTACAAAAAAGAGCCTAAATGCTATTATATTTATAGGTGTGTAGCTTTATTGACATAAAACAAAGCCTGACGTATAATAATTTTTTTGGGGGTTGAAGTTTGTATAGTATATGTAAATATTACATATGATGAATTAAAATGGATGAATGGAGTGAATCATATGAATGAAAAGAATAGGGTGTTCGGGAATAATGTTAAACTGTTCATTTCTGACAAGAATTTAAGTGAACAGACGGTAGCAGAGCATCTTGGTTATTCCAAATATGATTTATGGAAGATTATGGATGGTCGTCTTTTTTTGGATGAAGATGAAAAACGTGATATTGCTGAGGAGTTGCAGACTACAGTTGAAGATCTTTATATGCCAAGGTCTGAGGAAAAGTATCATGCTGCAGGTTGTATAGAGTGTCGAGGTGAATTCAGTCATGCTGACACTAAAGCGTATATTTTAGATTTATTGGATGTATATTGCGATGTACAGGAATTGATAGCGGAGAATTAGGTCATTTTTTAATGGCCTTTTCTTTTTATGGAGGGAAAATGGACAAGACAATCATTGGTGCTATATAAGAATTTATTAAAGGAAAACGGGATGAAGCAAAGTAAGCGATGAATAACATACCGTTTCAAATTTAATTGAAGATTTGGGATAATACAGTCAATAAACAGTAAACGACTACTTTATCTATTTTCAGATCTTGATGTGGGCGTATCACTCTTCTTTTCTTAAGCAAAGGTAGCCGGTTACTGTGTTTAACTACTTTAGCTGACAGGAGGAGCAGCTTATGCGTAATAAGAGAAGAACAGACGAAGAATGGCAGTCATCCGTGACAATTTCCAGATGGATCCGTTCTCCAAAGCGGTCTTTCTGTTCTGTGGACGCAAAAAGAATACGATGAAAGCCCTCTATTTTGACCGGGATGGATTTGTACTCCTGCAGAAGCGCCTGGACAATGGAAAATTCCAATGGCCGCGCAATGCTTCAGAAGTCAGACCTCTGACAAGGCAGGAATTCCGCTGGCTGATGGAAGATATCCACAGATGTGGGATCATGGGGCGCGTTGTCCGGGGATAGTTGTGCATGACATCATCATGATGTGCATAACTTTACGGAAAATCCCGGAAACCGGCTGATTTTGAGAGAAAAAAGGAACTATCTGGCTTTCGGCATAATGCCAGTCTGATTTTGGACGGCATTTGCAACCATGCCTTCCTTTTCGTACAATAAAGGTAACGAAAAAAGAGGGAGGGATTCACCGTGGATCAAAAAGGACAGGACATACTTTTCAACAGTGAGACCAGTCAGTGAGAAGACAAAACAGGATAAGGAAACGGAAGAAACTGTGACAACGATCGTCAAAAGCCACAAACGGACAGCACGCAAAGCGAAAGCGACGCGTGAAGACCAGTATGGAAATCTTCCAATCCATAAGGAAGTCATCCCCCTGCCGGAAGAAGATAAGTATTGTCCTTATTGTAATTCCAAGATGGAGTATGTGACGGAAACATTTGTCCGGGAAGAACTCCGGATCACACCTGCGAAGGTGGAACGAATTCATTATTACCAGGAAAAATGGCAGTGCCCGGAATGCAAAAAAGATGGTGATGGAACATTCGCAGAATCCAAAACACCTACCGCTTTAATCCCGCACAGCCCGGCCTCTCCATCCATAGTCTCATATGTTGCAATGGAAAAGATCGGACTGGCAATGCCTTATTACCGGCAGGAGTTTCTGATGAACCAGCTGGGATGAAGAACTTTTAAAGCGTGATCTGGTGCATGCAGACGAGACAACATGTCAGGTTTTGCGTGAGAAGGGACGCACGGCGGAGCAAACATCCTATATGTGGTTATATACAACCGGCAGTGATGCGCTCACTCCAATCGTCCTCTATGATTATCAGCCAAGCCGTAAAGGATCCTGTGCACAGAACTTTCCAGAGGGATTTCGAGGACTGGTACAGTGTGACGGATACCAGGGTTACAACAAGCTGGGGAAAGCGGTGAACTATGCCCAAAACCATCACGACACACTGATGAATTATCTGTTGGATGGCAGATGTGAGATTTCGAACAATCGGGCAGAGCGAAAAGCCAAAAGTTATGCGATTGGGCGGAAAGCTTTCCTGTTCCACACATCAGAGACCGGTGCCGGTGCAAGTGCAGTGATGTACAGCATCGTAGAGACAGCAAAAGCAAACAATCTGAATATTTTCCAATACCTCTATACGGTACTCCTGTATATGCCGGATTACATGAATTCGTCCGCAGGTATAGAGCAGCTGATGCCATGGAGTGAATTTATAAAGGAACAATGTTCAGGACTAATTGATGTGGAATCTAATGTTCTGGAAAAAAGAATTCCCCTGCCGCATAGGTAGCAGAGGAAGTGAAAGTAAACGGTAGTCGTTTACTGCTTTAACTGAATTTAGGAATATGGTAGGCGGTGTGTTATTCATCGCTTACCATTTTGTGACGAGGAATATCAGAATAGCGAGTGCTTTATCTGTACAGCTAAGACGACTTGTGAGAGTGCGTGTGGAGAAAACTGTAAGCAATGCTTAGATGATATTCATTTTCATCATCATAAATACAGAGATGAATATGACTGTGAAAAACTACTTGACTATTATGTTTGTAGATATTCATATAAATATTGTTCGGAAATTATTTATGCATTAAGCCAGCTGAATCTATCTCACTATCCATATTTTCATATTTTGTCATTGGGATGTGGAGGTGCACCAGATTTGATGGCATTTGAATATATGAAATACAAACAGGGTATATCTTATATTGGTGTTGATAATAATGTGTACTGGAGAAAAATACATAACTTTATAAAAGAAAATTTTAAGGGTGGCGGAGTAAAATTTAAGAGGAACATAGATGTATTAACGTATTTTGAAAAAAATGAACTGCATAAGTGTAATGTTATTATTATTCAGTACTTAATCTCTTTCTTTTTTGAAACTATAGGAGAAGATGGAATCAGAAAGTGGTTTTCATGTCTTGCAGAAAAAATTGTTAAGAATAAACCGGATAATTCACCTTTATTGATAATCATTAATGATGTGGACAGTATCCATACTGGACGGGATGCATTTCCGTTGTTTGTGGAAGAAATCGAAAGAGTAGGACTCAATATTTCTTATGAATCGAGAAGAAGATTTAAAGAGCAAAATTATTATGAGGGATCTTTGAGGTATGAAAATAATCAAAATATATTTGAAGGAGAAATACCAGATAGATTTATTCAGGATTATTGTGTAGCCAAGTTTTGTGAGAGTGCGCAATTGATACTAGAGGTGATTTGATGATAATTAGTGCGAGTAGACGTACAGATATTCCATCTTATTATTCAGAATGGATGCTAAACAGATTAAAAGAAAAATACGTATTGGTAAGAAATCCCATGAATATTCATCAGGTAAGTAAAATAGATTTATCACCAAATGTGGTTGATGCTATAGTTTTTTGGACAAAAAATCCGACTCCAATGTTGGGGCGTTTAGATGAATTAAAGGATTATATATATTATTTTCAATTTACATTGACTGCATATGGACCAGATGTAGAACGAAATTTACCGTCGAAGAATAGGATTATTATTCCGACATTTCAAGAATTATCCAAGGAGATCGGAAAGGAAAAAGTTGTGTGGAGATATGATCCTATCTTTTTTAACGAACAATACTCAATGCAATATCATTGCAAATATTTTGAACTCTTAGCATCAAAATTAGCAGGATATACGGAAAAGTGTACTGTTAGTTTTATGGATTTATATCGAAATACAGAGAGAAATGTTAAGCCGCTTAATATTGTGAAAGATACTCGTGAGATGCAAAAGGAATTATTGAAACGATTTGTAGAGATAGCCAGACAATATGATTTATATATTGATACATGTGCAGAACTGGCAGATTTTCATGAATTAGGTGTTGAACATGCACACTGCATCGACAGAGAAAGAATTGAGCGAATTGGTGGATTTAAGCTTAATGTAGATAAAGACACAAATCAAAGAGCGGAATGTGGATGTGTAGCCAGTATTGACATTGGAGCTTATAATACATGCAAAAATGGTTGCTTATATTGTTATGCAAATTATAGCGAAAATACAGTTACAAGGAATTTTGGATTGCATAATCCTCAGTCACCATTATTGTTTGGTAAGATTGATGAATTTGATACAATCAAAGAGAGAAAAGTAAAATCATTAATTGAAACACAACTGAGTTTGTTTGATGATTAGTAAAATGGGCGGATTTATAGAATGTTAGTATTTTGCATCCGCAAAATGATGTCGGCATTTTTAAGATTTGAAATTATCAGGTAAAATGAAAACGGAAAGAAAAAGTGTAGAAAATGGCATTTGGCTATAAAATAATTGCATATAAAGAAAGGCGAGGCAATGAATCTGTTTGAACACTATTACTTAACAAAAGACAGAATATTGGATATATTGAAAAATGACGGTATCATTGTCTTTGATACATCAGCACTTCTTGATTTATACTATTATTCCGAAGACTCGAGAAACAGAATTTTTAAGAATGTGTTTCCGTATTTTGAAAACAGATTGTGGCTTCCAGCACAGGTATATTTTGAATTTCTCAAAAACAAGGATACAGTGGCTGCAAAACCAGAGAAAACGTATATGGCATTATTAGACAAGGATAATCGGGACATGGGGTATGTGCCGAAGCTGGTATCTACAGTTACAAAATTCGAGAAAGATACAAAAGAACTAAAAGGAATATTAACTACTTTGAAAGAGACAACTATCAGAGAGGACAAGCATCCATTTTTAGAGCAGGAAATTTTTGAACCCATAGACCGGGCAGTAGATATATTGAAAGAACAAATGGAAGCTTTTTCAGCAAAAGTGGAAGATTTTCAGATTGATATAACACAGAGGATTAATGATAAGATTCTGGATTTATCATCGCAAGGCGATGAAATACAAGATCAGATCGACGAAAAATTTAAAATCGGAGAAGAACTTACTTACGAACAAATGACACAAATATCGGTAGATGGAAGAAGAAGGTATGAAGAAAAAATACCACCAGGATACATGGATCAGGAAGATAAGACAGGTCTGCAAAAGTATGGAGATTTGTTTGTCTGGATGGAAATTTTGAATCATGCATCAGAGTGTGGAAAAGATGTTATTTTGATTACAAATGATGTGAAAGAAGATTGGGTTGATAAAAAATTTGACCGCAAACCGCGATTCGAATTATTAAAAGAATTTAGGAGTACTACACAGAAGAATTTTTGGATGTGCAATATGAAAGATTTTTTGTATCTTGCAAACGAAGTTATTGATGAGAAGAACCGGATTCCAGAAAAGGTTATGGAAGATGTTGATGAAGTTTCAAATCAGTTACCGGAAGAATCAGATGATGATGCTGTGATCAGAGAAATGGTAAGTGAGTGGATGGATACGGAAGCTGCGGTTATTATTGACAGACTTTTGCCAGTAGATTCTAATTGGAAAGTGTTCGGAAATAACAGAATTTATAATGGAATTGATTATCGTGGAGAAGAATGGATAGTGCTGGCACATCTGGTTGAAAAATTTGATTACGCAAGTATTTTGCATGCATTGACAAATTTGAGGGAGATAAAACGGGATTATGATCAGTTGGGGAAGGAGTACTATTATTCGCAGCTTATTATTTTGAAAGACAAAGCAAGTGCAGATAAGTTTATGAAGAAAGTGAAGGGAAATGCAAAGCTTAGTAGTATGTTTTCGAATGTGTATGTGCAAAATACAGTGCTGTATATGATGCGTGGCAGATTGTTTTTTGTGGATGCGAATCATGCGATGGGGTAAGAAAAGAAATATTGTCAGTTCTTCAGCACCTGATATAAAAGAAATCTATTCAAAATGGAGATGAAGTTTTGGATGGTGGAAGGTTTATTGAGCCAGAAATTATCGGAATAATAAAGAAACGTTCAGGCATTTGCAAGGGAGTAGGCTATTCCCTTCAAATTGATGCATCACCTCTATTGAGAAAATATATAGCTGCGGCGATATACAAATATAAAGAAGATAATGATTTTGAAGATATTTTAGAAAATATGGATATTGAAGATTTTTCAGATGAAAAAAGCTATAGTCAGTATGAAATGGTAAGACATGTTATTGTTGACTGTGCTGTAAGAAATACTAAAATTATTGACGAATATTTAAAAAGTAGTAAAGTGCAAAAAAGTAATAAAGATTTGTTTTTTGTTGCGTTGGGAAGATTAAGTACTAGTTTTAAAGCAGCAACATTATTATTAAATAATGGCTTTTTTGTAGAAGTTGTATTCATTTTACGATTAATTATAGAACAATTAGCATGGGGAAGTTTTTTATTGGTAGAAGAGGACGAAGAGAAAATTAGAAAAAATCGTACACAGAGTAATGTTGGGTATTTAAAGGAACAATTGGGCGAAAATTATGGAATCTTATATGGCTATTTATCAAGCGAAGCACATTTGGAACCAAAAGAGATAGAAAAATATCTTCGAAAGGATGAAGAAGAACAGATTGCAGTGCGTGATCGTTCGGGAAAAGAATGTGAAGGTGAAACCAACACATTATTGGTATTACTAGATGGATATTGTGAATTGTTATGGAAAGGGATGAATCATTTCGGTATTATGGAGGAGGAAATAGAATATTATACGGATTGTCATTGTTTAAATAAGAAAATTGTTATTTCAATGAAAGCAGTATTAGATAATAATGCAAAGTTTGAAAGGATTTGATATAATAACAGCGCAAGGGCAGTTATAGACCGTAAAGGTTTGTAGCTGCCCTTTTTGCGTTTATGGAACTTTTGGACAAAATGTCCAGAAGTGGAAGGAGAGCTTATGAAGTATTTACGTAAAGGTCAAACCACTCGCCTTTCACCCGGTCTATTTTTAGTGCATACTTGAAAAAAACAATAGATTTTTTCAAGTGATTATTCCGGGGCTCTCTGAGACACCTGTCCGGACTTTTGGGGTTCTTCCGCAATTGTCCGTCTTATCCCTTTAGCAATATAAGCTTAGCGGTCAATAACTCCTTGCCACAACGTCCATACATGGTACGTTTTATCATTTTCAATTTGCTGTTTGTACCCTCAACAAAACCATTCGATAGAGGGCTGGCTACAGCATTTTATACGGCAGATAAATCTTTTTCCAGTTGAATATTCTTGGAGGAAGCCCTTAAATGAAAAAGACTAAACTGCAAAAGAAGTTTAAAAACTGCGTTAGATTACGTCATATCGAATGGCTTTATCGAGCATGCGAGGGTACAATTAATTTTTAAGAAGTAATAATAGAACAAGGAGCAAATATATGGTCAAAAGTTTTCATTTATCAGAACGGATAACAAATAATATTCTAAAAGCTGAAAAAAGTAATTTTATAAGTGAAAATAAATTGACACATGAATATTCTAGAGAGGGAAAAAGTTTTCACCAGTTTGTGTCAGATTGTGTGAATCAGGGTGTGATTTCCAGAATGGATGTAGAAAATTTCTTGTTCGAAAGTTTGTTTTATGGATATCAAAGAGAGGTATATATCTATCAAGTCGCAAGTTGTAATGAAAACTGTATGAAACCGGAAATATTTTTAAATATATTACAGGATAAATATGAATATATAGATGATTGTGCATATAGCAATATAGCAAATATGGCTGCAGATGATGAAAAATTAGTTGCTGTAAAGACAATTTATACAAATGATTTACAAAGAATAGCAAAGATACAGCTGATTTTTAAAACAGAGGTTTCTATATTGAGAAAGGGTGGTATAGTAAAAACTTTAAGTTATATTCCAGTTGACTGGGACGTTAATAGTCAAATTTTGTCTATTAAATTTTCACCCAAACGGCATGTGTTTGATAAAGAAAAACAGCCGGAACGATTAAAAATACATTTTATTGATCAATTAAAAGAGATGTTTAACATACAATTTATTCCATTTGGAAATATACATAAAGAAGCATTGTGCGAAATGAGTAAATCTTTATATCGACAGATATATGAAAAAATGGTTTGTTCAAAACCGCAGAATTTAGACAGCTATGTTGAAGAAATTTCAGATGGATTGAAGAAGGTATTAGGTGTTGAAGCATTGGAATTGAAGGCAACAGGTAATAATATATTTAATATTAAGGATAATATTCAGAAATTTACTGAGAATATACTGATTTCAGATATTTTATTAGGTGCAAAAGAAGGTGCTACGCTAGAAGGAGTAGAGGGAGTCGTAACCTATTTAAAATTTAGTGATGGTAAGAAAATAAGTGCACGACTAAAGGGAAGAGAGTGTAGAGAGCCTATTTTCGGTTCGGAATCCTACATGGCTCTAAGATCTGCAATTGAAAATGCACGGCGGGTGAATAGATTAGAAGTCGTCTGGCTTGGAAAGTTTGATCGTTTAAGAATTACTTATGAAGCTGCAGAGACCGAATGTTTAAAGGTACATTTTTATAAGAATCTGAAAGAGGAAGAATATAAATATGGATTACAAATGTTTCGAAAATTTGAACGATACGGAAATGGCAAACTTATTAAAGCTGTTGAAATGGAAAGCCAGGCACAATGATTGCGACTTAGACTACGTACAAATAGCTAAATATTTAAATGTGGATAATCGTATTGCAGAAGAATATATTCAATATTTGCACAGAAAGCATTACATAAAGAAATGGTTTGACATAAAATGTCCATCTTGTGGGCACTACACAAGAACGGATGAAACTGAACTGAAAAAGGGAATTAATTGTTCTTATGTGGATTGTGATCAAACATTAGATGTACAGAATCTAAAATATAAATATGAGATTTTTTATAAGATAAATGATGAAAAAGTACTGGGGAAAAAAGGTGGAGAACAAACTGTTACGCAATTTAAAATAAGGGAGGATAATAGTTATATGGCTGAAGAAGGTTCTATAAAAGTATTTATGTCATATTCTCACGAAGATGAAAAGTATAAAGAAAAGCTTGATAAGCATTTGGCTGTGTTAAAAAGAAACAAAAAGATTAAAACATGGAATGATAGAAAACTTGTTCCAGGCAAGGATATTGATAAAGAAATAGGTAAGAGTTTGGTTGAGGCAGATATAATTATTTTACTGTTGAGTGCAGATTTTTTTGCATCTGAGTATTGTTATTGTACGGAGATGACGAAAGCCTTGGAATTATATGAAGAAGGACAGAACATGATAGTACCTGTTATTGTAAGAAGTTGTGATTGGTTAGGCTCTCCATTAGCAAAATTAGTTGCGCTGCCAAAGGATGGAAAGGCGATTAATAAATGGGAAGATGAAGACGAAGCATATATGGATGTGGTAGCAGGAATAAAAAAAGTGATTGAAGAAATAGGAGAATGATGTTGGCATTTTTTGAGATTTGAAATTGTTAGGTAAAATGAAAACGGAAAGAAAAGTGTAGAAAATGGCATTTGGCTATAAAATAATTGCATATAAAGAAAGGCGAGGCAATGAATCTATTATGCGAATTATAGCGAAAATACAGATTGTTTAAATCAAGAGTAGGATTTAAAACTTATAAAACAAAATTTAGAAGAGAAATCGTATAGAGGACAGGATGACAAAATGATAAATAATAGAAAAAAGGTTTTTATATCATATTCATGGGTGCCCGAGGAAAACAAACAGTGGGTTGAAAAGTTGGCAAAAAAATTAGAAAATGATGGAATAGAAGTGGTAATAGATTACAAAAATTTGAAGTTAGGTTATGACAAGTATACGTTTATGGAAAAAATGGTGAATGATTCTTCAATTGATAAGGTATTAATTATTTGTAATAGTGAATATAAAAAGAAAGCAGATGCGCGCATAGGTGGTGTAGGAGATGAAGCCACAATAATAACACCACAAGTATATAGACAAGCAGAGCAGGAAAAATTTATTCCAGTAGTATGCGAAAAAGATGCAAATGGAGAACCTTATCTTCCAATATATTTAGCATCTCGAATGTATGCTGATTTGACGAATTTTTCAGAAGGCTATAAGAATTTGTTGGAAAATTTAACTGGCAATTCAGAGTCACAAACAAATTTTGGAACAGCTTACATAAACAAAAATGAAGTAAAAAATAATGAAAAATGCATTGAAGAATATGTAAATATATGTATAGAGATTATAAAAGAGCCACGTATTATATTTAGTAAATCATTTGTTGATAAATTAATTGAAAAGCAAATTGCTTTATACAAATTGAATAATCAGGTTTTAATTAAATTGACAGGTGAGTTTTGTAAAGGGATACAGAATAGGTTGAATGCATTTGATGAGGAATCTGCTAAATCGTTATGGAATATTTCAGATAGAATGCATGAAATTATGGAAGAAGGTCTTGTTGAATGTGGAGAAATTATTGACCAAGTTGAATTTGAAACACAGGAGCATATAAGGAACGAGGTGATTGCGTATCAATTGGGAAATATAGTTGATGACAATATGGTTAGAGAACATATTGATGATATATATACATGTATAAATGGAGAGTTGACATCCACTTCAGAGCTATCTAATAGATATGTGAAAGCAAAAGAACTTGATAAAAAAGTTGTTCTAAATCTGGAAAAGCAAAAGACAAATGTATCTGAATCTAATGGGGTGCAGGATTTAAGACTCTTTTTCAAAAATGTAACAGATAATCAGGCAACAAGTATAAATATTATGCCAAGTGAAAATCTTGTAAAAGGGATGGAAGGCACTGTGTGGGGAAAAAATCAAGAATCAAAAGCAGGTGTAATTATTACAAAGTATGAAGCGATGATAGGTGATATTAATGTTGACGAAAATGGAGAATTTCAATATATGTTAAGATATAAAACATATAATAATCACTTCTTTTTGGTTTGTTTCTGCGTTGAGATCCGGAGTATATATGGAATTAAAACAGAACAACTATTTAATATTGTTATAATTAATGGGACAATTAATCAAGTTTTTATTGAAACAGAATACTAAAAAGTTAATTAGTATTATGTTTGGGAATCAAGTGGGAAAGTAAAATTGGCGTTAGAATTATGAAAATAATAATTGAATTTACTCTTGAATAATGGCATAATTCTATATAAGGGACAAACTTTAGAAGATAATTATTTTAACAAAATAATTAGTGCTCTAGCCTGGGCAGAGCCGGTTACTGTGATGGGAAAGATTGGAAAAGATCTCCAAATCAATTTGCACAAATTGATTTGAATCTCTTTTCCAAAAGTACTTTAAGTAAAGTTTTATTGGAGCAGATGAGATGATTTCATACACAGAAGAAAATATACAGAGAATATTACAAAACCTGAAAGAAAATATTCGTGAGAAAAAATTCTCATCCTCCAAGTTCCCTTTATTTGTTTTTATCTGTGGTGAGCAGATATTAGATGAAAATAGCCAGATTATGGCAGCAGAAGATTTGAGAAGTAAAAAAAATAAGCGACAATATATTTTGGATGCTATTGATGAAATAAAAAATAGAAAAGTTGTTGGTGTAATTGCAGAAAAGCTTATTGAGACATTTAGTGAACATGACAGTTTGACATTTGAGGGAATTTTAGCAGATATAAGTGATGAGATAATTATAATAGTAGAGAGTGTGGGCACCTTTTGTGAATTAGGTGCATTTTCTTTTTCTAAGGATTTGGTAGATAAATTGTATATTATTAATGATGAGCAGCACAGGGAGGATAAATCATTTATTAACAGGGGACCTATTCGAAAAATAAATGATTCACGTAGTGGTGAAACTAAGTATATTATATATGATACGGACGAATGGAAGCAGGATTTGGAATTAAAAAATCACTTTGAAAAATGGGAAAAGAAGAGGATTAGTTATACACCGCCTGAGAAAATTACAATTAACACAAAAGAAAAATGTCAGGTTGATATTAAAAATTTTGTATACGAAGTGATTAATATTTTAAGTATTTTTCAACCAATCACACAAAAAGAATTTTTGCTTATATATAAATTCATGCGGGGAGAGTTCTCTGTAAAAGATTCTCAGAATAAGGTAAAACAGATTAGCACAATATTTGATATGATGGTGAGACTGGAATTGATTACAAAAGAGAGTGAATTTTATACTACCAATATGGGGACATGCTGTAATAATTATATGTTTGATCTGACAATTAATGAAACCGAAGAGCAACGCGCAAAAATATTAAAAGAATATAATAAATATGATCCCGCACGATGTGGAGGAAGCAATGTATGACAATTTTAGAAAAAATGTCCAGGGATTTAGGATTAAGTGAAAAATACATATTGTCAAAAATAAACAGATCGTACATTTTTTATTCAAAACATTTCACTTATAATAAAAGAGGAAAGAAACGTGAAGTATATGAACCGAGTGCAGAGTTAAAATTATTTCAGACATGGGTAAATAAGAATATTTTAGTGCATTATCCCGTTAGTATATACGCTACAGCATATGAGGATGAAACGTCAATTCGAAAAAATGCATATAGGCATAAAGATTCCAGTTATATTTTACATACAGATATCAGGCATTTTTTTGAGTCGATTACATTTAAACAGGTATCGGAAATTTTTAGAAATGATTATTCGGAAGAAGATATACAGACAATTTTAAAAATTGTGATGTTAAATGGAAAAGTTCCAACCGGAAGTATTACTGCACCAAGAATTGCAAACCGAGTAATGTATGATTTTGATGAAGAATTAGTGGATGAATTATCAAAAATACAAAAAGTAATTTATACACGATATGCTGATGATATTGTTATTTCGTCTGAAGAATATATTAGAGAAGACATTCTTCAAAAAATAATCGAATTATTAAAAAAATATGGGTTTGAATGTAATAAGGATAAAACTTATTATGCAAATAAACGGTGCAGAAGGAATATAACGGGGGTAGTACTTGATAATAATCATGATTCCATTTCAATTGGCTGGCGGAGATATAAAGATTTAAAGTTGAAAATATATAAATATCTAAAATATGGGGATGGAAATAAAGAAAGCATAAGAGGTGAATTAGCTTTTTTAAAGGGAATTAATGGTAACAAATATCTTGCTATTAAGAACCATTATAAAGATATGGACTTAAATGGAGATATATTTTAAGTAAAGCATTTGTATAGTTGACTGGTAGAAGGCAATTTGGCACACTCAGTACGTCGCATAATAATAATTATACGACGTACTTTTACATTTACAGTTAGCAAAATTACTGTTATTCTTTATTTAGAAAAAATAGGAGGAGCGGTAGAGATGAAATTGTTGCGTATTCCAGTTGGGGTGTCTGATTTTGCGGAAATCCGCAGGAATGGTTATTATTATGTTGATAAATCAGGTCTGATAGGCGAACTTCTCGGTACAACAGGAACAAAAGTAACCTTGATCACTCGCCCCAGACGGTTCGGAAAAACGCTTGGCATGAGCATGCTGGAAAGCTTTTTTGATATCCAAAAGGACAACAAGACACTGTTTGAGGGACTTGAGATTGCAAATAGGCATGATCTGTGCACGGAATGGATGAATCAGTGGCCGACTGTGTTTGTTTCGTTCCGGCAGGTTGATGGTCTGAATTTTAACAGTGCATACGGTATGCTTACACTTGTCATCTCGGAGTTGTATAAGAAGCACCTATATCTGTTAGATAGCGATAAGGTAGATGGTTATGATAAAGAAATCGTAAAACAACTGATACAGGGTACGGCTTCGGCCAAGGATACGAAAGGAAGCCTGATGCTGCTTACGAGACTGATGTGTCAGCAATACGGCAAACCTGTGATTCTCCTGATTGACGAATATGATGTTCCTGTGGCAAAGGCAAACAGCAATGGCTACTATGAGGAGATGTTAGATGTCATGAAGGGTCTGATGCAGGCTTTGAAGGACAATCAGGCACTCTGCTTTGCAGTGATTACTGGCTGCCTGAAAATTGCGAAGGAAAGCATTTTTACCGGAACAAATAATTTTATTTCAGACACGCTTACGGATTCCATACTGAATGAGTATTTTGGCTTTGTTCAAAGTGAGGTAGACCAGATTCTTAAAGATGCGGACGTTTTGGATAAAGCAGAAAGCATCAGGGAGTGGTATGACGGATACCACTTCGGTGATTTTGATGTTTACTGTCCGTGGGACGTGATGAATTATCTGCTGGAGTTACAGCGCAATCCTAAAGCAAAACCTGTCAGCTATTGGAAGAACACGAGTGATAATGCAGTCATCCGCTCGTTCATTGATTATGCTGGAAGCAACATCACTGGGAAACTGGAAACTTTGCTGGCAGGAGGTACGATTGTTCAGCGCGTGGATGAGAACTTGACTTATGATTATCTGCATTCTTCAGAGGAGAATCTTTGGAGTATGCTGTATCTTACCGGCTATCTGACAAAAGCACGCGAAGAAGATTATAATGGTAAGCTGGCGGATGGTACAGTAGCGTTTATGATCCCAAACGCTGAAATCAAGGAAATCTTTGAAACGACTGTTGTCAAATGGTTCGATGACAGCACGAAAAAATGTGACAGGAGTACGCTGTTTCATGCCGTGTGGAATGGTGACAGCGAGAACCTTACCAAAGAGATGAATGTGTTGTTGCGAAGGACTATCAGCTACCATGATTATAAAGAGGACTTTTATCATGCGTTTCTTGCAGGTATTTTTACAGGGGCAGGATATATGGTAGATTCTAACAAAGAACATGGAGAAGGTCGCAGTGATGTGGTTGTGTATGATCCCATCAATAGCCGGGTGGCAGTTTTCGAAGCGAAGTATACGAAGTCTCTGGACAAACTGGAAAGTGAGTGCGATGCTGCCTTGCAGCAGATTGATGACAGGATGTATGCAAAAGAGTATGAGGATGATTATGACCAAATTCTCTGCTATGGCATTTCGTTTTTTAAGAAACGTTGTATGGTGAAGAAAAAGCTGGCGAAAACTTGAACAACGTAAGTTTACTACAGAGCAGTCCATGGAACTTGCAATTGCAGCAGTCAAGATTGCATGTGTGAAGAACGGTCTGGATCACGTCTGCCTGATGTGATGTAACTTGAAATAAAAGCGGGAGCAGACGCTGTATGTGAGAACATCAGACAGGCATTGCAGAAAGAACAGATTGCAGTGACAGTTCTTGATAACGTATTATATGATGCTGAGGCTATGGAGAAACTAGAACAGGAGAAAGGTGGCAGATTAAGGGCTTCCGAGGAGGAAACCCTTAAATAATAAATAATCGAACTACAAAAGAAGAATAAATATAATATAAATTACGTCATATCGAATGGCATTTAATGAAAAATAGTATACAATAAATTTGAAAATATTGTCACAGCAAGGAAACAGCATGAAAAAAGCACATTTGAAATGATAATGGAAGTAGTTTCAATATACAGTTCTATAGCAGCTTTAGGTGTATCGTGTGTTGCTCTTATGGTGTCAGCAGATAAAAAATCTGCTGAACATGTTGGAATAATAGTATTTATGGAGTGTAAGACAGAAGATTCGAGATAGCGTATTTAAAATGGAATAGTCATAAAAAAGTTGAAGGCAAATGAGGGAAAAGAAAATAAGTGAAAACTTAATAGAGTTGATTTTAAATAGCCAGTCCGATACAAGGAGTGGCTATTAAACGTTTTGAATAAAAAACAAATTGTTGGTAGAATGTGATAAAATTTAAGTTGTACAGCTTATGTCAGATGAGAACAAAATCAGCTGCAAGAAAGGAATATATAGTTTTTATGAATAACGATACATTATTATATTGGCATAAATTAGAGAATTTTTATCCTTATATACTGGAAGAACAGCACAACGAGAAAATAAAATCATTTAAGATAGCACGGGAATGTGACTATCCAGACTTGGAAAATCCAACAATTCAGGAAAATAATTGTGTACGGTATTATGAAGTGTATTTGGGAATTTTTAGGGTGAAAAGTGCATTAGATGTGATTGCTAAACAGATGAATGCAGAAAAAGAGTTCCGAGATGACAGTAATGAAACAAGTTGTTTTTGTAAGTTTAGATTAAAGGCAGATGGAAAATTTGATGAAACAAGTTTTAGAATATCGTCATTTCCATGGGCAATTAACAGGGTAAAACAAAAACAGATAGAACTTAATCAGTGGGATGATGATTTTCATGAATATGAAACAAGATTATTTATGCAATTGTTTGCATGGGATGAAGTGGTGGACTATGAAAAATGCAGGCAGATAGTAAATAGGATAAAGAGTGAATTATCCTGGAATATAGAATTTTCAGGGTGCTGGATGCGAATAGACAGGGTTGTTGGTGAGAAAAAAGATAATCAGTCTCAAGAACATACAGCGGTGGTTGAAGAGGAAGACCGCCAAATTGATGAACTGATCAAAGCAAATGATTTATTGAATAGTTTTTATGTGAGAGATCTGGAAAATGTAATTAATAACGTATCGAAACAAAATTATGGTCAGGCATTGGAACAATATTTGAATCATAATTCGGATAAGCGCATAGATGTAGAACATGATAAGGACGCTCTTTTTGCAATATTTGATCCGAAAACAATGCCATATGGTAAATGGCCAAGTGGCTATTCACTAAGAAGCATGCAGCAGCTAGCTGTAAATATTGCGATGAACCAAAAGGAAGGGTATACGCCGGTGTTTTCAGTTAATGGACCTCCGGGAACAGGAAAAACGACATTGCTAAGAGACGTTGTTGCAGCTAATGTAGTGGAGAGGGCAATAGCTCTGTGTGAATATGAGAAGCCGGATGATGTTTTTGTTAAGGAAATAGGTATAATTTCTTATAACAGATATAACAACACGATAAAAGAGATTGATGATAAATTAAAAAAATATACTATGCTGGTAGTGACAAATAATAATGCAGCAGCAAAAAATATTACGATGGAACTTCCAGATATCAAAAGTATTTCGAAAGAGTATCAGGATAAGTACACATATTTTAATCAGATTTCAGACCAGGTATTAAAACGAAAAACATGGGGAATGTGTGCTGCAGCGTTAGGAAATCGAAAAAATTGTTCAGCGTTTATTGATGTATTTTGGCCTTTAAAGAAAGAAGAAGATGAATTCTTTGATTTTAATCGTTATTTGAGGACTATCCAGACACAGAAAACAGCAATGCAATATAAGGAGAACTGGAAAGCTGCAAAAGATAGATTTAGTAGCGTGTTAAAAGAGGTGCAAACTGAATATTCGAAAATGGATGAATGTTATTGTACATTAAAGAAAATAAGAAGAATGCAGAGAAATATTTCAGAAAAAGAAAGAAAACTCAGGGCAGTACGAAAACGTCTAAGCAAATTATATATGGAAAAAGGGGAAGCTGAAAAAAGTGTACAGGAATTAGAAATGCAGAGATTACAAATGCAAAAACAAAAAGATGAAATAAGACAACAGGTATTATTTTTTAAAATTAGGTATTGGATTTGTCCTAAAAATGAGATGATAGTGGCATATAAAAATATTGAAAAAAAAGAGAATAAATGTCTGCATGAAAAGTTTGAAAAACAGGAAAAAATACGTATCTTAATAAAACTGATTAAGGAGAAAGAGGATACAGAAAAGCAGTATGGGAAAGAAATTGAAGAACAGAAACAAAAAATAGAACTACAAAACCAACAGATTGATAATTTCAAAAAGGAATATGATGAATATGTTCCAGACGATGATTATCTGATGAAATTGACTGAATCAGAAAAAGCACAGGAATATAAAACAGCTCAGGAAAAAGCACCGTGGAATGGAAAAGAAATAAATAAATTACGGGAAACTCTATTTTTAGAAGCTATGAATTTGCAGCGAGCCTTCGTAGAAAACTCATCACAGATGAGAGATCAATTGGATGCATTTAGCAAGATGATGAGAGGAAATTTGAGCAGTACCCAGCTGGATAAATATGCGGCTTCGTTATTTCAGGGATTTGCATTAGCTGTTCCGGTAATTTCAAGCACATTTGCATCAATAGGTAGTTTTTTACGATATGTAGGAAGGGAAGATATTGGACTTGTACTTGCAGACGAGTCTGGACAAGCAATGCCACAAGCAGCAGCAGGTGTGATATGGAGATGCAGGAGAGTGATTGCAGTTGGTGATCCATTGCAAATTGAACCGGTAGTTACAATACATGATAAGACAATTGAATTTTTGAAAAATTATTATAAGCAATCGGCGTTTATTGCAAGTAAAACAACAAGTGTACAAAGTCTTGCAGATGCAGCTAACAACTATATAGGAATCCGGGAATTAGATGGAACTAATTTTTATGTGGGATCACCATTGCTGGTACATGGAAGATGCCAGAAAAGAATATTTGACATTGCGAATATTATCGCGTATAACGAGACGATGATATATAATACAGTCGATCGAGAAGAGTCTGTATGTGCGTGGATTGATGTTAAAGGGCAGTCACAGAATAAACATTTTGTATTGGAGCAGGCGAAACGTATTTTGCCAATAATAAAGAACGAGTTTATTGCCAGCTGGAATAAGAATGGCAAGTCAGAAATTCCTTCCTTATTTATTATCAGCCCGTTTAGAAATGTGAAAGCAGGACTGGCTAGCTATTATAGGGATAACGATTTCTTGTATCATAATATTTGTGAAAGCAACGATGTTGAATGCAAACAAAATATAAAAGATTGGATAAGAGATAATATTGGCACAATTCATACATTTCAGGGAAAGGAAGCAGATACTGTAATCATATGTCTTGGAGTGGATTCTGGAGAAAAAGAAAATGGAGCAGTAGAATGGGCATGCGGCAGACCAAATATACTTAATGTGGCAGTGACTAGAGCAAAAAACAATCTGTATATTGTTGGAGATGCTGATAAATGGGCTTCAAAGCCGTACTTTTCAACTGCGTATGAGTTGTGTGAGAAATGTACTGATATAAAAATAAGTGTTTCTTAAGCATTTTTTTGATATAAAAATTGTAATTTGCATAAGCTGGTATGGCAGATTGGCAGTGTGGCGGTTAAACTCAAATTTAAATTGATATCACAAGATAAAATTGATGCTTTGCACAGACATGGTTCTATGCTATAATAGCGCATAATGGCAAAATCAAAGGATGAGAGGATTATCATGAACGAGGAAGAAGTACAGATTGATTTAATGACATTGCTGCACTATATATTACGTAAGTGGCGTAGCATTATTGTTGTGATGCTGATTGTGGCAGTTGCTGCGAATCTATATTCGGTAAAAAAAAGTATGTCAGTAGTGGCATCTGTAAGCGCAGCTGAAGAAGAAGTGGATATAGAAAAGCAGATTGAAAATGCAAAAGAGGAATTGACAGCGGATGAGCTGGAACAGGTAGAACGTGTATATTCCATGTATGAGTATAATTCGCAATTATATCAGGAAAATGACGAATATCTTGAAAAGTCGATGTTGATGCAGCTGAATCCAAATGAGATTCCGACTGTGATGCTGAACTATCAGTTTAGGAAAGACCAGGCAGATGAAGAACTTTCTAATATCTTTACGATGTATGAGAATGCATTATTAGATGAAGATACTTGTACAGCAATCATACAGGTATTTGGAGAAGAATATGCGAATACGTCAGTCAGGGAATTGATATCAGTTACAGACACAGAGAATGTACAGAATAGTGATATTATAAAGCTTCAGAATGATAAAAACTCTGGTATTCTGAGTATTCAGATTTATGCAGATAGCGAGGAACAGTGTGAGCAGGTTGCAGAAATTGTGAAGAAGAGGGTAATGGAATATACAGAGCAATTGCAGCAGATATTTGGAATTTATACAGTAAATGCTATTTCGGAGCAGTATTATATATCCAGTGACAGCAATCTCAATATGCAGAAGTCAGATGTGGTCAATGCAGTAAATGACGCATATACTGCATTGAAAAATATTTCTTCAGGGCTTTCGGAGAAGCAGATGACATATTACAATCTGCTTGTAAAAGGTATTGAAGATAAGACCACGTCAAAAGAAAATACAGATGAAACGGCGGAAATAACAGCTAATGTACAGTACATTAGCATGAAGTATATTTTGATCGGACTTCTTGCAGGTATGTTCCTTGCAGTATGTTGGTATGCAGTTGTTTACATTATGACACAGACAGTGAAAGATGTAGATGAAGTGAAGATAATTACGAATCTTCCGGTATTTGGAACTGTGCTTGGAAGCAATGAGAATGGAAAGCGTAATATTATTGATCGATGGATTGATTCCTGGTTTGCGCATGATAAGAAGAGTGAGAATAATGAACTTTTATTAACACGTATCAGTCATGAAGTAGCAATGCTTGCAGGACAGAAGGACAAGCGAAATCTTTTGGTTGCGTGTTCAGAAAGTGACCAGAATTTGAAGAAACAGGCAGATAGTCTTGTGGAGAAATTAAGAGAACTTGGAATGAATGTAACCAGTACAGATAGTCTGGTCTCTGATAATACGGAAGTACTGAAACAATTAGAGAGTGCAGATAGTGCAGTCTTTGTAGAGCAGTTGATGAAATCTGAAAGAAATCAGATCAGGGAGGCTGTAGAACTTTGCCGGCGCTGTCAGGTTGAGGTGCTTGGAAGTGTAATTGTCGGAAGCGATTCCTATTAGAATTGGAATAGTTGGTTTAAAAATGATATTAGTAAAAAAATATGCTTTTATCGTGGAATGTTTTTAGTGAGTGCGGTTATCAATGATTAATGAATTGTTGATACCGCATTTTCGTCTACATATTGCACAAATCAGAAATCCCTGCCTTTCGCAGGCTGTATCGCTTTCGGCTGGTCAATGGAAAGTCCTTCCATCAGCCAGCGGAATTCCTGCCTTGTCAGAGGTCTGACTTC
>ENA-OPWL01000004-OPWL01000004.1-human-gut-metagenome-genome-assembly--contig:-NODE-4-length-124699-cov-10.468855_pt1 | contig 124699 bp, 100 predicted proteins | sample MGYA00241508_ERZ502008 | MGnify/ENA primary metagenome ERZ502008 (study PRJEB25962, sample SAMEA2043046) | human gut metagenome | biome: human gut; feature: human-associated habitat; material: faeces... | reverse complement strand
AGAGCACAACCTTGCCAAGGTTGGGGTCGCGAGTTCGAGTCTCGTTTTCCGCTCTTTGACAGATCGAAGGTGGCTCTGCGATTTTATTTCGCGAAGCTGCCATTTTTTTTAATAAGGCTCTTCCTTTTGAAAACGTATATTCCCATTTTATTACTATATTAAGAGAACACCCACAGAGCCTCACACACATTTTATAAGATTCTTGTAATATGAATATCTATGCCCGTTACTTTGACCAAGAAGTATTAGTACACAACTATGATGAACTGATGGGATTTCTTGCATCTATACCCGAAATTCCTATCAATGCACGATTGGAAGAAGATGTACGCAGTTATGTCGAAAGCGACATGCCATATCCCAAACGATACAAAATACGCCCACGCGTTTATTTCATACTGATAAAGACCGCTGCAGAATCTATGGAGGAATTCAAATCCCACCATAAGGACAACAACAATGCACCTGTTACTGCAAGCAATACACCGTCAAGCGTTGAAGCTATTGTAAACAAAAAGGAAATTCGCGCTGCACAGCTTGCAGAAATTCATAGCGGTTGGTATCTTGGTACTGTGGTATTCAAACGTGTAATTCAAATAGCAGGAACCACCAAATTCCGTTACCAAGACACGACTTTTCAAGCCTATGTACGTGCCAACTCGGGAATGGAGTGCTACAACAGGATAATAGAACACCTTAAAAACAGGCCAGAGATTGACTTACGCAGTCAATTTCCTTCAGCTAGGGGGAATAATTTTACATACGAATTCGTAGGCAATGAATTGCCCACTGAAGGTGAAGAGGACGAATAAAAGCAGCGGAGCGCATTGCAACATATAACTATTGCAACGCGCTCCGCTTTTGCTGTAATATAGAAAAGACTCGCATTCATGAGAACGTGGCCATCTGGTCTATTCCACCCAATTTTTGTAGAATTGTATCGCATCGTGTTGCCACGAATAAATTACGCCGCCATTTTCGTCATAATAATGTTGTGGCTCATGTATGGGCAAATGTTTGTCCAAATCACGGTGATATTCATTATGGAGTGTATTCGGATTATACTCCAAATGCCCCACAATAAAAGTTCGACGCCCGTCATGTGTGGCAGCTACCCCCACCCCACTCTCATCGCTCATTGCTAAAAGACGCAAGCCATCAGACTTGTGCGCCACTATGTCTGCCACGCGAACTTCGGTGTGTCGAGAATTTGGCATTTTGAAACTGGGTGCAAGGTTACGCATCAGCACATCGTCTGGCTCAAGCACATTTTGCACGTAAATGCCAAACATCTTTTCAGCAAGTGCGAATTTTTGTATACCATAATGCTCATACAACCCCGCTTGCGCACCCCAACATATATAAAGCGTGCGTTCTACATGCGTGTCAGCCCAATGCATTATATGCTGCAGTTGTGACCAATAACGCACTTGCTCAAAAGGCATCTGCTCTAATGGGGCACCTGTTATTATCATACGCTCAAACTGGTATGGTTCGACCGCTTCAAAGTCCAAATAGAACGCGTCCATATGGGCCTGTGGCGTAGTTTTGTATTTTTGTCCTTTTATTTTTATAAAAACTACTTGTACCTCAACATCGCAAGCTGCAAGTGTACGTACGATATCTTCCTCTGTATCTTGCTTCACTGGCATTAAGTTCAGAATAAGAAGACGTTTCTTGCAGGAAAGCGTATTCCATTTAGCAAGCTCATGCGTTGACGTGTCTACCGTTGTAACACAGGGCAACCCCGCCGGCAACCAAATTTGTTTGTTTGCTATCATCTACTCAAAATCTTAATCCATTCTGTCACGATAATCCTCATAGTGATACTCGCGCAGTGTTTGTATGCTTCCGTCTAATTTTTCTATTTTCAAAGCAGGGTGATGGATACCATTAAACATATTTGTCTTGACCGTCGTATAATGTATCATATCCTCAAATATTACTATGTCGCCAACCTTGAGTGGATTTGGAAAGCGCCAATACCCCATGTAATCTCCACTCAAACAACTATTGCCCCCTAAACGATACACAGAGGCTTCTGCGGCAACACCCGTTTCCACCGCATCTTCCAAAGTTTCTGCACCTCTCACTGCTGGGTGATATGGCATCTCTAGACAGTCGGGCATGTGACACGTAAAACTTACATTGAGTATGGCTGTTTTTATGCCATGATTTTCCACTATATCTACCACTTGCGACACAAGCGGCCCTGTTTGCCAAGCGAAGGCCGATCCTGGCTCGAGTATGATACGAAGATTGGGGTATTTATTCTTGAAATCCTTAAGGATACTAACTAAAAGGGTCGTATTATAGCCCTTTCTGGTTACCAAGTGTCCGCCACCTAAATTAAGCCATTTGAGTTGCCCAAGCCACTTTCCAAACTTTCGTTCAATCCAGCCTAAGGTTGTCTGTAGAGCTTCTGCAGAACTTTCACAATGACAATGGCAATGGAAACCCTCAATACCATCTGGCAACTGTTCTGGTAATTGGGAAGCTAAAACTCCAAATCGAGAGCCCGGCGCACAAGGGTTGTAAAGCTCCGTCTCTATCTCACTATGCTCTGGATTGATACGTAAACCTATACTTGGCGCCTCAGACCCCTGTTCCTTAACCTTAGACACGAAATGGCTATACTGAGTAAGTGAGTTGAACGAAATGTGGCTTGAACATCTCAGTATTGTATCGAATGTATCATCCTCGTAAGCCGGAGAATAGGTATGCGCTTTAGTACCAAACTCCTCAAATGCCAGACGAGCCTCATAGGGTGAAGATGCAGTTGTGTGGCTTATATACTCTCTGAATATCGGAAAAGTGCGCCACAGTGCAAAAGCCTTGAAGGCTAATATGAATTCTACCCCAGCCTCATCAGCTATGCGTCTTATCAATGATAGGTTTCGTCGCAAAAGCGACTCTTGAAGTAAATAGTATGGTTGCAACTTATTGGAGTTTTGTTAGGCATTTGCACATAACGCAGTTACACAATGCTGCAAACTTGCAATGCCTTGTTATATAAAAAAAGAGGAGTTAATCTGCTTTTCCACTCGTCTAAAGAGAAAAGCATTATTGACTCCTCTATAAAAAATCACAATGTATTTTCGTCGGCTGATTACATCACACCACGCTCACGAAGCTTCTGCTGCCAGTTCCATGCAGACGAGAGAGCCTCCTCAAGTGTGTGTACTGCCTTCCAACCGAGTACCTTGTTAGCCTTATCAACATTGCCCCAAACCTTTTCGATATCGCCTTCGCGACGAGGAGCAATCTCGTAATTAAGTTTCACGCCTGTACACTTTTCAAATGTGTGAATGAGTTCAAGCACACTCACACCATTACCTGTACCGACATTGTAGATTTCTACAGGATCAGTGTTCTTACCATCTACGATACGGGCCATAGCTGCCACGTGTGCCTTTGCCAAATCAAGCACATAGATATAATCGCGAATGCAAGAGCCATCAGGAGTGTCGTAATCATCGCCGAACACCTTCAAGCAAGGACGTATACCGATTGCGGTCTGAGTCAAATAAGGAATCAAGTTGGCAGGAACGCCATTAGGCATTTCGCCTATGATGCCTGATGGGTGTGAACCAATTGGATTGAAATAGCGCAAGATGATTGCGCTGATATTGGCGCCACTATGCACGAAGTCTTGAATGATTTCCTCGTTAATTTGCTTGGTATTGCCATAAGGGCTCTCAGCCTTCTTGATCGGAGCTTGCTCTGTTACGGGCAAGTTCTCGGGATCAGGCTGACCATAAACGGTGCAAGAAGAAGAGAATATGATACCCTTAACATCGTGCTTTGGCATCAACTTAAGCAAGTTGATAAGAGAAAGCAAGTTGTTTTCATAATACTTCAGAGGCTTCTGTACGCTCTCGCCTACAGCCTTTGAAGCTGCAAAATGAATAATACCTGTTATTTCAGGATATTTATTGAAGACACCTTCCAACGCTTCCAGATCGCAGCAATCTACTTGTTCAAAAGCAGGACGAATGCCTGTAATTTTCTCAATGCCATCAACTACATCAGCCTTTGAGTTTGACAGATTGTCAATAATCACTACATTGTAACCTGCGTTCTGCAGCTCTACAGTGGTGTGCGAGCCAATGAAGCCCGTACCACCTGTTACTAGAATGGTCTTTTTCATGACACTTGTATGATTTATTTGTTTGGAGTTAGCCAACCAGCATTTCCCCATCTAAGGACAAAGTACATGCTGCTTAAAGCTATCTGTTAGATGTTTATTTCTATGTGCAAAAGTATGCTTTTTTTATGGATTATAAAAGCACAGACTACAAATTTTCTAAACTTTGAACGTGTATTATACCACGCGAATAGATAATTTTATTTTTTGCTGCTAAATCTGCAAGCATTTGCGACACACGCAAACGTGTCGCCCCCAGCTCGGAGGCAAGGTCTTCCATACGTATTTTTAATTGTTTCTGACCAATCGGACGCAAACAACGCCTCAACAGGAATGTACGGAAACGACCTTCTACCGTATCCGAACGTTTTGACCACAACATCACCTCTCGACTTTGTGCACAAGTGCTTACTGCATTATAAAAGTTGATTTGAAACGCAGGATAGGCCACCAGTAACTGCCTTACACTTTGCTTGTCAAGCATCACCAATTGCACTTCAGACTGTGCCCTATATGTACGGGTATATTTATTGTGTAGACCGAACAAATTTTCTATTTGAATGATATGAGGAGCACTCACACTTTCCGTCAAGCGATAAGTATGCTCAGGACTGTCTGTTTCGACACTCATCTTACCATTAAGAACCATACAAAGGCATTTGCATGTTGTACCTTGCGAGACCACTATTCCCTTTGGCGAAATTGTACGGAAATCGAATGGCGTCTTCTCTACAATGTCAATAAAGTCCAGTCTGCTGAACCCCTGAAACAAGGGCAACAATAATAATCGGTTTGAAAAGAGTGGCATTGTCATATACTCAGATATACTATAATTAGAGTTCAAGCGACTTCAACACACCCTTCTCATCTGCATAAATCAAATATGCGTGCAATCTCTTATTTTCCTTCAACACCTTTTTGGCCCCATCAACACCGAGCACCATAAACGCTGTGGCGTAAGCATCAGCTGTAGCACAATCAGGTGCAATGACAGTAGCTGAGAGCAAGGAATGTTGTACAGGGCGTCCTGTACGTGGATCTATAGTATGAGCATATTTGCGCCCATTGTGTTCGTAATAGTTACGATAATTTCCGCTCGTCGCCAAGGCTGCATTTTCAAGACTTAGCACGGTCTGCAAATCACAATTATTAGCATCAGCACCCTCTACTGGTTTACTTATACCAATCTGCCATGGCGATTTACTCTCAGGATTGCGGCCTTTTGTCACGACCTCACCTCCTATTTCTACCATATAATTACGCACCCCATGCTCGCGTAACAACTTGGCCACTCGGTCAACGCCATATCCTTTGGCTATTGCACCACAATCAATCATCAATCGCACGTCTGCACAAGTTATAGTACTATCTGGTGACAACTTGATTAGATTATAGCCAACAAATTTCCTTATTGAATCGACTTGGACATTCGTTGGAAATTGCCTACTCTTAAAACCAAAGCCCCAGGCATTGACAAGCGGCATTACAGTGACATCAAAAGCACCACCTGTAGCCACACTAACCTTTTGAGCCTTTTGTAACACCTCATAAAGCATGGCATCTGCACGTGATATTTGCCTGTTATTTACACGCGATATGGTACTCTGTGGGTTAAATACAGAAAGACTTGCGTCCACACGTCTTAATTCTGCAAGTATTGCTGTGTCAAGATTTTCTGAGAACTCATATTTTATATGGTACGTCGTACCAAATATAGCCCCCTCAGAAGTTTGTAGTTTTGCACCGCCACGACCGAACACAATCCATACCGACGCTAATATCAAAAATAAGAGAAATATTCCTCCTGCTACCTTTTTCATCATTATGACATTGATTCATTAAGTAGGTGTTCGAAATTATTTTTACATTGAAAGTGCGTTATCGAGACGCAGATGTTTCCTTCGCACGAAGGTTTCTGTCCCCCGATAACGGGGGAACCGAAGGGGGGTATAGCTGGCTATGTGACTGAGAGCAAAGGGAACAGATGCGCCCTGAGAACATGCTTTCAATGTGAAAATGACACCTACTGATTGTATAAAATAATTTTGAACGCCTACTTATATGTCTACTACCACATTAAAGGTACCGCCAATCGCATGCGTATCATTCTTTCCATAACCAGGTACATACCATGAGTTGTCTACAATAGTACGCTTGTTGTAGAAGCGCATACGATAGCGGATCGACCACCCCAAATGCAAAATGCCCCATACACGGGCTTCGAGGCCAAATACAGCTTCTCCCCAATGATTGGTACCACGCACGCCATGGTAACTAAAAGGCACATTACCGCCATAAACGGGATCAACCATATCTGGCCCATCGACATCGAACTTGTATGTTGAAAAGGCATAGCGCACCCCCACGAAAATGCGTCCTTGTGCGCGCACATTCTTTGCAACGTTATAGTCCAAACCTATCCTATAATAAGGAGAATGTACCTTGTAGTGCAAATCGGTGGCATCATTAGTATGATTGCTCACCCCCATACCCATTTCGAACACTGGAAAATATCGACCACGCAAATTAAGACGTGCCGCAGCCTCATACTGGCCATACGGTGTACAAGCGGCCATAATCGCCCCACACAAATCAGCACTAATACTCACACCCGCCAAGAAAGGCATACGCCTTTTGGCCTCGAGTGCTGCAGCAGCTTCCTGTGGAGACGAATATTGCACACCCTTTATATCTGTATCGGCACGCTTTGAGTCCGTTACACGCACCGTATCTGTAACCCATGCATCACAATCGGCATTTTTTATTTCTGCAGAAAGTGCTCTTGAGCTACTGACGAACAGTAGACCGAAGATAAATGCGTATATTCTCAACATCATCATAATTTACAATTGAGCGAACAAGTGCCACACTGTCAATAGTCAATGGCATATTGCCTAAAGAATGCGATGTAGCCCTCACACCTGTTATTGTATGAAATACCGAAGACGGACAATCAAGTGACTCAAAATGAGGTTGTGGAATGTGATCTACAAATAAGGTGTCGACTGCGTCTTGACCAGACAAGTTCGAAAAATGAAGCAACAAAGTATCGCGTGTCCCAGATTCCTTAAGCGGCAACAGAAAGGACGAGATCTCTGTAGCTTTATTCAGCAAAACTGTGTCACGTCCAGCTGGCGTGACGCTCAATTCGTCATACAACGTCATTGGGCTCTTTGTCTCGGCAGCGTACAAGTTGCACTGCATACTCACCACGTTATCAAGCGGGCAATCAATATTTGAGCATGCAGACAAAAGAACAACCACACACGAAACACACAGAATGAAGTGCTTACGACACAGCCGTTTTATTGCATTTGTACACAATTTACAAGCCACTGCTATATTTCCTTTTCTATTTGATAATCGTTACGTCCAGCCGCATTACGACTTACTAATTCGCCCAAGAATCCGGCCACGAATAATTGTGTACCAAGTATCATCATGGTCAGCGCTATATAAAAATAGGGAGAATCTGTTACAAGCGGCGCTGTACCACCTGTATAAAGATGCACCAATTTAATTGCACCCACAACAACACAAGCAACAAAACCAAGGAAGAACATAACTGACCCTAAAAAGCCGAACACATGCATAGGCTTGAGTCCGAAACTATTAAGGAACCATAGCGACAACAAATCTAAGTAGCCATTTACGAAACGATTTAAGCCACCGAACTTCGTCTTGCCAAATTTGCGCGCTTGATGGTGCACCACTTTCTCTCCTATTTTGTCAAAGCCTGCATTCTTAGCCAAATAAGGAATATAACGATGCATTTCGCCATATACCTCTATATTTTTGACAACTTCATTGCGATACGCCTTTAGTCCGCAATTAAAGTCATGCAAGTTGTGTATACCACTGACCTTACGTGCTGTGGCATTGAACAATTTTGTAGGTATGGTCTTTGACAACGGATCGTAACGCTTTTGCTTGTAGCCTGACACAAGATCATAACCGTCCTCTGTTATCATACGATAGAGTTCTGGTATTTCGTCAGGAGAATCCTGCAAGTCTGCGTCCATCGTAATCACGACTCTGCCGTTCGCAGCTCTGAAGCCACAAAACAATGCGGGACTTTTGCCATAATTGCGACGGAACTTTATTCCATGTACATGAGGATCGTCTGCAGCAATTTTTTCTATCACGTCCCACGATGTATCCGTACTGCCATCATTGACAAATATTATTTCAAATGTGAATCCATGCGCATTCATAACGCGTTTAATCCACGCATACAACTCGGGAAGGCTCTCTGCTTCGTTAAAGAGAGGCACTACAACCGATATGTCATATTTATATTCCATTATTTGAATTTTAGATACGTAACAAAGATTTTATCCACGACGCGCTATCAGACCTATTACAGTTGATATTACCGGTCCGAAAATCATCGACAGATACAAAGACATCGAAGCGTAAGTGGCCGCCCCAAGACTCTGCATGGCATCAACTATACCTTGTGCGCCCTTGCCACCAGAGATGGAATCAAATTGCGCTCCAACGCCAGACTGTAGTAGATACTGTTGCATTTCGGGCGTTTCAAGCGAATGGCCATAAGCGGCAAATATACTACCATTGTCAAAATACTGCAAATAGACGAATACTGCCAACGCTACCCAAATCGAAGCATAAACCCCCATAAAAAGTGCATGAAGAAACCCTCTGGCAAAGCCAAATGTGCCATCAGGACCTACTACATTGTTCCTAAATTTTATCGTCAAATATGCGCCTAACACAGGGCTGCCCAACAGCATAATTCCAAATAATGTGGAAAATGCAGGCAACGCAAACGACCACTTGAATATCAATAAAGACACTATGCCAAACAGTCCTAGCACCATGCCGTTACGCATGGCGTAGTTATTTATTTCTCTTACTAATTCGCTATTCTGCTTCATATTGATCAAGCCGCTAATCAGCCTCCAAACTTCGAGAGAATTGCACTTATGGCTCCATATTACCCCATATAGGGTGTGATTGCTTCTTTTGAGAATATTGAGCCTCATCAGCATCCTTCACGCAATTGTGTGGCGTATAGACATCTACAGCAGATGCTGCACCGGTCAAAATAGGACATTCTTGTTGCAAAGCCACAACTATAGTCGCTGGTTTAAGATAGAGTTTTCTTCCCATCAAAATCCGAACATTTCTCTTCTTAGTAAAAAATGCCAATGCCAAGGCCATACACCTGTATGGCCTCGGACATTGACACCTTATTCTATGAATGTAATTTAATTAAATATCTCACCTAAAAAACCTTATTACTTGGCAGCATTATTTGCGGCCTCTATCATTTCCTTACTTGGCAAGATATATACTTCGACACGACGATTTTCCTTTTGACCAGCAGCAGTTGAATTATCAGCCACAGGGTGTTCCTCGCCATAACCCTTCACACTCACCAAACGAGATGCGGGATAGCCAGCACTTACAATGCGATTCTTTACAGCATCAGCACGATTCTGCGAAAGTGTCACATTTTTAGCCTTGCTTTGCTCTGCTGTGCTGTTTCTCCAACCTTGATTATCCGTAAAACCACAGATTGCCAAGTTGTATGTATTATCTTCAGCTGTCAAATCGCTCACAAATTTAGCAATAGCGCTTGATGCACTTGCACTGAGCGATGATGAGCCTGTTGTGAAAAGCAAACCACTATCAAACGTCGCTTTTACATACTCTGTGCCATCAGCACCCTTTATTATCTCCGCTTTTGCGTTTGCAGCTTCTGCAGCTTTCTTAGCCTTGTCCATTTTATTGCCAATGATCACACCAGCACCGGCACCTACCGCCGTACCAACAGCTGCTCCAATCGCAGCACCTTTGCCATGACCGATAAGTTGGCCAACCAAGGCACCAAGTGCACCACCGCTGGCTCCACCAATCAATCCACCTTTTGCAGTGTTAGACATACCACCACAGCCGCTAAGCAACAAGGCTGCGCTCAAAGCACAAACTGTCAATTTATTACCTTTCATAGGAGTTCTTATTATTAAAAGTTTCTACAACTGCACACCTCACTCTAATATGCTATCGGAGGTGTACAACTATTTGCAAAGGTAGTGCATGATGACAGAAAAACAAAATTTCGCGCAAAATATATGCCATATTTCTCACAAAACGAGATAAAAGAGTCGCTTTACAGAAACGAATTAAAGCATTATTTGTAACTTTGCCTCCAAATACTTACTAACAAACAAAGCGAACTATTGCCGCCATTTGACAGATACGGCAACAAGTTCTGCGCGCTTTAACATACGCTATGGCAAAAGAATTAAAAGATTTGACAAAACGCAGCGTCGACTATTCTCGCTGGTACAACGAACTCGTGGTAAAAGCCGACCTGGCCGAACAATCAGATGTTCGTGGTTGCATGATCATCAAACCCTACGGCTACGCCATTTGGGAAAAGATACAACAAGAACTTGATGCACGTTTCAAAGAGACTGGCGTGCAGAATGTTTACTTTCCAATGCTTATCCCCAAAAGTTTCCTTTCAAAGGAAGCTGAACACGTTGAGGGTTTTGCTAAAGAATGTGCAGTAGTAACACACTACCGTCTGAAAGCTGATCCCGAAGGCGATGGCGTGGTAGTAGACCCCGCAGCAAAACTTGAAGAGGAATTAATCATTCGCCCAACATCTGAAACAACTATCTGGAACACCTATCGCAAGTGGATACACTCTTGGCGTGACCTGCCCCTCTGCTGCAACCAGTGGTGCAATGTTATGCGATGGGAAATGCGCACCCGTCTTTTCCTCAGAACATCTGAGTTCCTCTGGCAAGAAGGCCACACCGCTCATGCCACTAAGGAGGAGGCTGAAGCACGTGCTCAGCAAATGCTCCACGTTTATGCCGACTTCGCCGAGGAAATTATGGCAGTACCTGTTGTGCGAGGTGTAAAAAGTGCTACAGAACGCTTTGCTGGTGCGCTCGACACATACACTATTGAAGCAATGATGCAAGACGGCAAAGCCTTGCAAAGCGGCACGAGTCACTTCTTGGGTCAGAACTTCGGCAAAGCTTTCAATGTACAGTTTGTCAACAAAGAGAACAAAATGGAATATGCATGGGCTACATCATGGGGTGTAAGCACACGCTTGATGGGTGCACTTATCATGACACACTCTGACGACAATGGACTCGTGCTCCCCCCCCACCTCGCTCCTATCCAGGTTGTTATAGTTCCTATATATAAGGGAGACGACGAATTGGCTAAGTTCAACGAAAAGTTGGGAGAACTCGCCAAACGTCTGCGTAAAATGGGTATTCGTGTCAAATACGATAATGCCGACAATAAACGTCCGGGCTTCAAATTTGCTGATTATGAACTCAAGGGAGTCCCCGTACGCCTTGTCATGGGCGGACGCGACCTTGAAAATGGCACAATTGAAGTGATGAGACGCGACACGCTCGAAAAGGAGACACGCTCTTTCGATGGCATTGAAGACTATGTTAAGCAATTGCTTGAGGATATTCAGCAAAACATCTTTGACAAAGCCAAAAAACGTCTCGAAGAAAACACCTTTGAGTGTAACAATTACGACGAATTCAAACAACGCATTAAAAATGGAGGTTTCTTCCTCTGTCCTTGGGACGGCACGGCCGAAACCGAAGCCAAGATCAAAGCTGATACCCAAGCAACAATACGTTGCGTACCTTTCGGCATCGACCAAAGCAACCCTGGCACCGACATGGTAAGCGGAAAACCTGCCACTTGCAAAGTTATTGTGGCACGCAGCTACTAATAAACACCATACTCACGGATATGCAGATGTGCAGCTATGCAGATGTGCAGATTGGAATACTTTATGAGGAATACCTCCATCATAGCATAAAGTACAAATTCAATTACGCATTTGATTATTAGCGCCTCTGCATATCCGTTGTTATATATTTGAGATTGTTGCAAATTCTTGCAATATCCGCAAACGCAACAAACGTCACATTAGCACATTATCATGCTTTCAGTAGAACACCTTTCAGTTGAATTCAGCGCACGCCCCCTATTTTCTGACGTATCCTTTGTCATTAACAAGAAAGACCGCATTGCTTTAGTCGGTAAAAATGGTGCAGGAAAATCCACACTACTAAAAATACTTTCAGGACACCAAGAGCCCACCTCTGGAACGGTCTCTGTGCAAAACGATATCACCATTGGTTACCTGCCACAAGTAATGGTGCTGAGTGATGAGCATACCGTCATGCAAGAAGCTGAGAAAGCCTTTGAGCACATCAGCGAGATGCAAGAAAGCATTGAACGGCTCAATAACCAACTGGCTGAGCGTACCGACTACGAGAGTGCTGACTATATGGCCTTAGTAGATCGCTTTACGCATGAAAGCGAGCGTTTCCAAATGATGGGTGGCATGAATTACCACGCCGAACTTGAACGCACACTTCAAGGACTGGGATTTTCTACTTCGGACTTCGACCGTCCCACTAAAGAGTTCTCAGGCGGTTGGCGAATGCGTATTGAATTGGCTAAATTGTTGCTACGACGTCCCGATATCTTACTCCTTGATGAGCCCACCAACCACCTTGATATTGAGAGTATCCGCTGGCTTGAGAAATTCCTTTCCCACTCTGCAAGTGCCGTTGTCCTTGTCAGCCACGACCGTGCCTTTATCAATAATGTGACCAATCGTACACTTGAAATATCATGCGGCAAAATAACCGACTACAAGGTTAAATACGATGAGTTTATGAAACTCAGAGCTGAACGTCGCGAACAGCAACTCAGAGCATACGAAAATCAACAAAAGGAAATAGCAGACATAAAGGACTTTATTGAGCGTTTCCGCTACAAACCTACCAAGGCAGTACAGGTACAAAGCCGTATCAAGCAACTCGAAAAGATTGTCCCCATAGAAGTAGACGAAGTCGACAACTCATGTCTGCATCTCAAGTTTCCGCCTTGTTCACGCTCTGGCGACTATCCTGTAATATGTGACGAAGTCGAGAAAAGCTATGGAGGACATTGCGTATTTCACAACGTTAATCTCACCATCAAACGAGGAGAAAAAGTCGCTTTCGTCGGCAAAAATGGCGAGGGTAAATCAACCCTTGTCAAATGTATCATGGGCGAAATACCCTATACAGGCACGCTCAAACTCGGACATAATGTTGAGATTGGCTATTACGCACAGAACCAGGCACAGTTACTCGATGGCGAATGCACGGTATTTGACACAATTGACCGTGTAGCCAAAGGAGACATTCGTCTTAAAATTCGCGACATACTTGGCGCATTTATGTTTGGCGGCGAAGCCTCGGATAAGAAGGTCAAAGTGCTCTCTGGCGGCGAGCGTTCACGTCTTGCCATGATTAAACTATTGCTTGAGCCCGTCAACTTTCTTATTCTTGACGAACCAACCAACCACCTTGATATGCGCACAAAGGACGTTCTCAAGGAGGCCATATTATCCTTCGATGGCACCGTAATAGTAGTAAGCCACGACCGAGATTTCCTTGACGGACTTGTCAGCAAAGTCTACGAATTTGGAGGTGGACAAGTACGAGAGCACATTGGCGGCATCTATGACTTTCTACAGAAGAAAGAGATGGAGTCGCTTGACGAACTACATGCAACAGGGTCACCTTCTGCAAACACAACAAATTCCGCATATTCCAATAGCACCCAACCACAGATGTCAGAGGGTAAGCTTTCATATGAAGAGCGAAAGGAACAAGCCAAGACCCGCCGCAAACTTGAAAAAGAGGTTGAACGTTGCGAAACCGAAGTCTCTCGTTTAGAGAGTGAAAAAGCTGCACTCGAAGCCAAGCTTGCCACTCCTGAAGGTGCCGCCGACACTGCACTTTTTAGCCAATATGGCCAAATACAACAAGACCTGTCTCAGGCAGAAGATGCATGGGAAAAGGCTATGGAAGCTTTGGGAGAGTAAAAATGCAGAAGTTTAAGTAAGCATAATAACAAAACAAAGTCCCTATGTTATATACTTGGACGAGAGAGTATTGTTATTTGCCTACGAATAAAAGACATCAACCACATAAAGACCTATCCATAGCGACGCCACCTTTCTCACCCAAAGACACATTACACTGATAAAAACAATCCTTACCAATGAATATAAAATACATTTTACCAGTATTTGCTTTTGCAGCCACATCAGCTTGGGCTCAGCAAGACAAACTTTCATCTGGCATAGACAAGGTCAACATGGACCTGAATGCCAAGCCCGGTACAGACTTCTACCAATACGCAACTGGTGGTTGGACTGCCGCCCACCCGCTCACACCTGAATATTCGCGCTACGCACAATTCGATGCTTTGGCCGAAAACAACCGCAAGCAACTGCGCGGGCTTATTGAAGAAATGGCAGCCAAGCAACACAAGCAAGGCTCTTTAGAGCAGAAAATAGGATCGCTTTACCGTTTGGCTATGGACAGCGTACGCCGCAACAAAGAGGACTACGCCCCAATAAAAGCCCTGCTTGACGAAGTGCAAAGTATCAATTCCCGCAAAGATGTGCAATACGAAATGGCCAAGTTACAGTCACATGGCATATCAAACTTCTTTAGTTTTGGTTGCGACGCTGATCTGAAAGACGCCAAATGGAATTTGATGCAAATCAATCAAGGCGGCATTTCTATGGGTGAACGCGACTACTATCTCGAAAATGACGAACCTACAAAGAAAATTCGCGAAGCCTACCGCACCTATGTCAAAAATCTGTTTGTCATGACGGGCATGACGCCCGATAAAGCAGATAAAGCGATGGAGGCTGTATTAAAAATCGAAACACGCATAGCTTCCGCCTCATATAGTGCCACAAAGCAACGCGATGTAGAGGGGAACTACCACAAAATGTCGTACCAGAAACTCCTCTCAGACTTTTCAGGCATTGATTGGAGCACACTATTCTTGCTTAATGGTGTACCAGCCTTCAACGACATTTCCGTCAACCAACCTGAACCCATACATGAGGTTGAAAAGATCCTGCAAGAATGCAGTATAGACGAACTGAAAGCCTACCTTTACTACAAAATCGTTGACGATGCAAGCAGTTCACTGAGCGACCGTTTCCGCCAAGAGAGTTTCAACTTCTACAATCGTACGATGGCCGGTGCAGAACAAGACAAACCGCGATGGAAGCGTGCCGTAGGTGCTGTCGAAGGCGCACTTGGCATGGCTGTTGGCCGCTTGTACGTTGAAAAGTATTTCCCCGAATCATCTAAACAGCGCATGGTTGAACTGGTAAAGAACCTGCAAACAGCTCTCGGACAACGTATTGACCAACAAAAGTGGATGAGCACAGAAACTAAGAAGGAAGCCCACGAAAAACTTAACAGTTTCTACGTAAAGATTGGCTATCCTGATGAGTGGATGGACTATTCCAAACTCAACATTGACGAGTCACTGAGTTACTACGACAATATGGTACGCGCCACACAATTTATGAGCAACTACTATATTGACAAACATGTAAACAAGCCTACCGACCGTACCGAGTGGCTGATGACACCGCAGACCATCAATGCTTATTATAATCCGACGACAAACGAAATTTGTTTCCCCGCAGGCATACTGCAACCACCATTTTTCAACGCTGAGGCCGACGACGCCTGCAACTATGGCGCAATCGGTGTGGTTATAGGACACGAAATGACACACGGATTTGACGACCAAGGCGCACAATTTGACAAAGATGGCAATCTCAAGAATTGGTGGACACCTAAGGATAAAGCAGAATTTGAGAAGCGTACCAAAGTCATGAGCGACTTCTTTGACAATATAAAAGTTCTGCCCGACCTCAATGCCAATGGCAAACTCACCTTGGGCGAGAACACTGCCGACCACGGCGGTTTGAATATAGCCTATCAGGCACTGCAAAATGCCATGCAGCAGCACCCTCTTGACACAAAAGATGGCTTTACACCTAACCAACGCTTCTTCTTGAGCTATGGCTTGATCTGGGCTAACAATACACGCGAAGCCATGCTGCGCCAACTGGTCAAAACCGATCCGCACGCACCTGCACGTTGGCGCGTAAATGGTGCACTGCCCCACATTGACGCATGGTACAAAGCGTTCAACATTACGTCAAAGGACCCCATGTTCATTCCCAAGAAGAACCGCGTGGACGTGTGGTAAAACACAATAGTAACACCATATCACAACCATAACACATGAAAGAAGAAGTATCACTTCCCGACAACGCATTCCGCCCACTAAAAGAGGGCGAAGAATACGAACCTCTCATGAAGCCCAACAAGCAATACCGCGAGGTAACTCCATGGTCTATTGTGTGGGGACTGCTCATGGCCGTAATATTCTCTGCTGCCACAGCATACTTAGGTCTTAAAGTTGGACAGGTTTTCGAGGCTGCCATTCCTATCACCATCATCGCTGTGGGCGTAAGCGGTGCCACACACCGCAAGGACCCACTTGGCGAGAACATCATTATCCAAAGTATCGGTGCTTGTTCGGGCATGATTGTGGCCGGTGCCATATTCACCCTGCCTGCACTATACATCTTGCAGCACAAGTATCCCGAACTCACCGTCAACTTCCTACAGGTATTTCTGTCGTCAGTACTCGGTGGTATTTTAGGCATTTTGTTCTTGATACCCTTCCGCAAGTATTTTGTAAAGGATATGCACGGCAAATACCCCTTTCCCGAAGCCACAGCTTCAACCCAAGTCCTTATATCGGGCGAACGCAGCGGTTCACAAGCCAAGCCCTTGCTCGTAGCCGGTATCGTAGGCGGTTTGTTCGACTTTGCAGTAGCAGCCTTTGGTGCATGGAACGAGAATTTCACTTCTCGCTGCTGCGAATTAGGAACGACCATTGCCGATAAGGCTAAATTCGTATTCAGCATCAATACCAGCGCCGCACTGTTGGGCATGGGATATATCGTAGGACTCAAATATGCCGCAATCATCTGCTTGGGCTCCATTGCCGTATGGTGGGTTATTGTGCCAGGTATAGCCCTCATTTTCCCCGACATGACCATTGCCGATGGTGTAGTGGCAGCCAGCGCATCACCCGAGCAACTGTTTAGTTACGCCAAAAGCATTGGAATTGGCGGCATTGCCATGGCTGGCATCATTGGTGTTATAAAAAGCTGGGGCGTAATCAAAAGTGCATTTGGCTTAGTTGGACAGATATTCAAAAGTGGAAACGTTGAGAAGCATGTCGAGCGTACACAACGCGACATTTCAATGAAGATCATTGCCATCGGTTCATTGCTCACCATCATTGTCACAGCACTTTTCTTCTACTTTGACGTAATGGGAGGCAATCTCTTGTTCACCATAGTAGGCATTTTGATTGTAGCAATTATCGCATTCCTCTTCACCACAGTCGCAGCAAACGCCATTGCCATTGTTGGGTCAAACCCCGTCAGCGGCATGACACTGATGACACTCATACTCTCTTCCATCATCATGGTTGTTGTAGGCTTGAAAGGTACAGGTGGCATGGTTGCAGCACTCATCATGGGCGGTGTGGTATGCACTGCACTTTCATCTGCAGGTGCTTTCATCACCGACCTCAAAATTGGCTATTGGCTTGGTGCCACCCCCAAAAAACAAGAAACCTTCAAGTTCCTTGGTATTTTGGTATCAGCAGCCACAGTGGGAGGTGTCATCATGATATTGAACAAAGCCTATGGCTTTACACCAGATAATTCTGACGTGATGGCAGCCCCACAAGCACGTGCCATGGCGGCCGTCATCGAGCCACTCATGAGCGGCCAAGGAGCACCATGGCTGCTCTATGGCATCGGTGCAGTCATCTCCATCGTACTCACACTTTGCGGCATATCAGCATTGGCTTTTGCTTTAGGCATGTTCATTCCGCTTCAACTTAACTTGCCACTCATTGTCGGAGGTCTGATCAACTGGTACGTCAACACACGCTCTACCGACGTTTCACTCAACCAACGCCGCAACGAAAAGGGCACACTCCTTGCCTCAGGCTTCATTGCTGGTGGCGCACTAATGGGAGTCGTCAGCGCCGGCATGCAATTTGGCGGACTTAACTTTGCCAACACAACATACATCAACGCACCCATATCACAAATTGTATCGCTCATTGCCTACATAGCCCTAATCATCTACTTGACAAAAGCTTCGATGAAGGCATAAATAAGTAGCCAACATACCAACACCTGCTGGCAGTATTACATCACAACAGTAATGCTGCCAGCATTGTGTTTATCCACCCGACAAATACTGATATAATGCCACCAGTCATGCAGTTTTCTTAATAACATGACAAAAAGTTCACCACATCACTTTGCACTATGCACGCTTTACACTATCTTTGCATTACTTACATTTAAGATAATCCGGCACATAAGTAGCCGGCACATTACAATTGACAAAACACATCTCACATATAACATGGAAAGAGTAAATCCTTTTAGAGGACTTGGCATTGCACTTGTCACGCCTTTTAATGAAGACGGAAGTATCGATTTTACAAGTTTGGAAAAACTCACAAACGATCAAATCGAAAATGGCATAGACTTTCTATGCGTGTTAGGCACAACTGCCGAAACACCATGTCTTACAGCCAAAGAGAAACGTGCCGTCATGGATTGTGTGCTCAAAGTAAACAACAACAGAGTTCCACTGCTCTTGGGCGCTGGCGGCAACTGCACCGCCAATGTCGTAGAATACTTGAAAAACGAAGATTTGAGCGGATTTGAAGGCGTTCTGATTGTAGCGCCCTTCTACAACAAGCCATCACAAGAGGGACTCTACCAACACTTCGTTACCGTGGCAAAGAACAGCCCCGTGCCCGTTGTACTCTACAATGTACCTGGGCGCACTGGCGTGAACATCGAAGCAGCCACAACTTTGCGCATTGCCAACGAATGCCCCAACGTGGTTGCTATCAAAGAAGCTTCTGGCAAAATCGGACAAATCGAAGATATTGTGGAGAACGCCCCCAAGGGCTTTGAAGTTCTGAGCGGCGACGATGCCATCACCTTCGAACTGCTCACCATCGGAGCCAAAGGAGTCATATCTGTTATTGGCAACGCCTACCCCAAAGAGTTTGGCTGCATGGTACACAGCGCCATTCAAGCAGACTACACCAAAGCTTTGAAACTACACCGAAGCTTTAGCGCAGCATACAAATTACTTTCTGCCGACGGCAACCCTGCCGGCATCAAATCATTGTTAGCTGTTCAAAAAAAGGCTGCCAACATTCTACGCTTGCCCATTGTGCCCGCACGCAAGCAAACCTACGAAGCTCTCGAAGACTTCGTATGCAAATTTCAAGGATAAGGACATATAGCTAACAACCCGATATTCATACAGGAGGAATGCCATTAAACATGCGCAATCCTCCTTTTTTGTATTGCGCAAAAATGGGTTGAAATAAGGAATTGCGCTCTCTCGGAAGTGCAAATCACATTTCAGATTTGCAGAACTCTAAAAACAGAATTTTTAGAACCACCCATAAGCTTAATAACCGCGTGCAACAAAGAAAACGCACACATCAACGCTCGTCTACCAAAACAAAACGCCCATTCGTTTTGCTCTCTAACTTCATTATGCTAACTTTGAGGCATTAAAAACAATTCGTTATGCCGAAACCTACAATATCAAACCGTAGCATAAATGGAGACCTGAGATACCTCAAGCTCCTTGCAAGAGATTTTCCCACGATCTCGCAAGTTACTACAGAAATAATAAATCTGGAGGCCATACTACATCTGCCCAAACCTACCGAGCATTTTCTGGCCGATTTGCACGGAGAGTACGAGGCGTTTCAGCACGTACTACGCAATGCCTCGGGCAACATCAAACGCAAAGTAAAGGAAATATTTGGCAACACGCTGCGCGAAAAAGAAATACGTGACCTTTGTACACTCATTTACTATCCCAAGCAAAAGCTCGAATTAGTAAAACAAAATGATACAGACCTTTCTGACTACTACCAAACGACTCTTAACCAATTGATAGCAGTATGCCGGAATGTATCATCAAAGTACACCCGTTCAAAGGTACGTAAAAGTCTGCCCCCTGAGTTTGCCTATATTATTGAAGAATTGCTACACGAAAGCAGCGACGACCGCAACAAACAGGCTTACGTAGGCGTCATCATACAAACAATCATCGGCACCGGACGAGCCGCCGGTTTTGTTAAAGCCATCTGCGAACTCATACAGCGTCTGGCCATTGACCAATTACACATTCTTGGCGACATCTTCGACAGAGGACCTGGAGCCCATCTTGTAATGGACACTTTGAGCAAATACCATCATTGGGACATTCAATGGGGCAACCACGACATTCTGTGGATGGGAGCAGCCGCTGGCAACAAAACGTGCATAGCCAGCGTACTGCGTTTGTCATTCCGTTATGCCAACACACAGACACTTGAGGAAGGCTATGGCATCAATATGGTGCCTATGGCCACATTTGCCATGGAAACTTATGCCAACGACCCTTGCAGCATATTCCACCCCAAAATAGAGGACCCCTCACGACGGCCTAACGAAAAAACCTGCAAACTCATAGCCCAAATGCACAAGGCTATCGCCATCATTCAATTCAAGCTCGAAGGGCAACTGTATCAAAAGCACCCCGAATGGAACATGAATGACCGACGATTGCTTGAGACTATTGATACGCAAAAAGGAACCTGCACAATTGAAGGCGTAACCTACCCCATTACCGACTGCAACTTCCCAACCATCAATCCCGAGCACCCCTATGACCTCACGCCCGAGGAGCAAGAATTGATTGACAAGCTGCAACACTCGTTCTTAATTTCAGACCGTCTGCAAACACATGTACAACAGCTGCTACTGCATGGCGGCATGTATGGCATATACAACTCGAACCTGCTGTTTCATGCCTCTGTACCAATGAATGAGGACGGCACACTCAAAGAGGTAAACGTGGAAGGGCAAAATGTTGCCGGACGCGACCTGATGGAACGCGTGGAACAACTGGTGCGCACAGCATACGACGAAGAAGTCGACAGTCAGGAGCGCAACCTTGCGTGCGACTATTTCTGGTATCTATGGTGCGGCCCAGATTCGCCCCTCTTCGACAAAACTAAAATGACAACCTTCGAGCGCTATTTCATAGCTGATAAGGAAACGCACAAAGAGCCAAAAGGCTGGTATTACACACTGCGCGAAAAACCTGAAATATGCGATCACCTGATGGACGCCTTTGGCGTAACCGGCAAACACCGCCACATCATCAACGGACACGTGCCAGTACGCGCATCAAATGGCGAAAACCCCATTAAAGCAGATGGCAAGCTCATGGTGATTGACGGAGGATTTGCCAAAGCATACCACAACACCACAGGCATTGCCGGATACACATTGGTTTATCACTCACGCGGGTTCCAACTCGTACAACACGCCCCTTTCACATCTACCGAAGAGGCCATTCTCAATGGTACAGACATTCGCTCTACCACACAAATTGTTGAAATGATGGGACACCGCGCCATGGTAAACGACACTGACAAGGGCGCCGAATTGCGTGAGCAAATTGCTGATCTTGAAAAGCTACTCGTAGCCTATCGCCGTGGATTTATCAAGGAAATGTAAACCCATTGGCTTATGGTTGGCATGATAAGCAGGTGTTCAAAATTAATTTTGAACACCTGCCTAAAAAGACAACAAACACGCACATCTCATATCAGACAGACTATTAAACTGACGAACCGACCTGCGGTTTTGCCAATAAACGTCTGATAAATCATTCAACCAACATAGTATAAACGCACACTATATCCGCTACTATATGAAATCGCTTAAAGAATTATATCGCATAGGCATCGGTCCATCATCATCACATACCATCGGACCACGCTCCGCAGCCGAAGCATACTTAAAACGCCATCCCGAAGCCCTGGGATTTCGCGTCACGCTATACGGGAGCCTGGCTGCAACGGGCAAAGGACACCTTACCGATTATGCCATACTGCAAGTACTCGGAGAGAACCGCACAGAACTACTATGGCATGCCAATATTGTACTACCATTCCACCCCAATGGCATGAAGTTTGAAGCCAAAGCACACTCAGGTGACTTTGTCGACCCATGGACGGTGTACAGTGTCGGTGGCGGAGCACTTGTCGAAGAAGGCCAACAACAAACCGACACCCCCGACGTATATGAACTCGACCACTTGTCTGACATACAACAATGGTGTCATGAACGCGGCGTATCATACTGGGGGTATGTCACACAATGCGAAGGTTCTGAAATATGGGACTACCTTGAAAAGGTATGGCACACCATGTGCGAAGCAGTAGAGCGCGGTCTTGAACACGAGGGTGTATTGCCCGGTGCACTCAAGTTACACCGCAAAGCACCCGACTACTATATTCGAGCCTTAGGCTACCCCAGCAATTTACAATCACGCGCTTTAGTGTTTGCCTATGCGCTGGCAGTGAGTGAAGAGAATGCCTCAGGCGGCACCATTGTGACCGCCCCCACCTGTGGTGCAAGTGGTGTTGTACCAGCCGTATTGTATCATCTGTACAAGACGCGCAACTTCAGCGAAAAGCGCATACTTCACGCATTAGGCACAGCTGGTATCATTGGCAACATTGCCAAAAGCCGTGGTTCCATTTCGGGAGCCGAAGCTGGCTGCCAAGCCGAAGTGGGCGTAGCATGTGCCATGGCTGCTGCCGCTGCAAACTACCTGTTTGGCGGTTCGCTGGCTACCATTGAATATGCGGCAGAGATGGGACTTGAACACCACCTTGGTATGACGTGCGACCCCGTTTGCGGCCTTGTGCAAATTCCCTGTATAGAACGCAACGCCCATGCTGCAGCACGCGCGCTGGACGCTAATGTCTACGCCAACCTGTCAGACGGCACGCATCGTATACAATACGACAAGACTGTCGAAGTAATGAAACAGACTGGACACGACTTGCCATCGCTCTACCGCGAAACATCTGAAGGCGGCTTAGCAAAGGAATTTCACAAGGAATAGTCTTTCTACCCTATTCGCATATCACAAATTGATACGCATCTAAAATATTGCAGTCCGTTCGCATGTTTACGTTTTTCCGGACTGCAAGACATCTAAAAAAGGCTGTATGCAATTTACAATGCATACAGCCTTAATTTATTCTACAAAGTTAAGCGCTAACTTAGTTGGGGAATTCAGGAGTTGTACCGAAATTCTTGTAACCCGAATTGTAAAGGTCGGGAGAGTTTGAAATGTCCTCTACCATGCCTTCGGGCATAGCCTTGAGCGTTCCGTCAGCAACAAGTGCGTCCATATCATTCTTGAATTCTTCGTACATTTCAGGAGTAAATACGCTGAAGTAGTCACCATAGTCACCAATATAGAGAGCAATTGTACGGACAAAGCCCCAACGTTCAAAATACGGTAAGAGGTTATAACCTGAAATACGAGACACCTTGCGAATGTAGTTGAGAACGAAAGGCATGGTGTTTTGTTTAGGATTACTGCTCGCTGTAATGTAACCCTTCGTTATCCAACAACTATTAGGATACTTGGCTGCAAACACCGCATATTTACCATTCTTATTACTGTTCTGGACAGAAGCAAGTGCTTCGTACTTGTCAAGACCATCCTGCTTTTCAACTACCGAACCATTCTCATTATCAGTCTGGCGAAGTGCTTCATACCAATCTGGTGCAAAGTCAGGTTTGCCGTGCGTAGTGAAGTAATTGTAAAGCATGATGAAAGGACAAAGAACTTCGCCTACTCCAACCTCTACATTATGAAGAGCCCTACCAGGAGTCTTTGAATAATCAGCAACGACAGAGTCCTTCATCGTCTCGCAGAAAGCGCGCAAAGCTGCGTTAGGCTGAGCGCTTCTCTTCTCATATGCAAGATGACGCTTTCCGCTGTAACGCGAACCCCTTTGCCCACTTGTAGCTGTTTCAATATCAGTGTAATCAGCATCTACGAAATGTCTGCGAGCAGGTACCCAATTGTTGATTTTTTCTGATGAGTGATAACCCATCTTCATTATATTGTAGTACGAGTTCATGTTGTTAGTAACTTCGCCCATACCACCCCAACAGAAGTAAGGGTGCATTTGGTGCTGATGTCCCCACTCGTGAGAAAGGCCCCAAATGGCGTCATCGTCATTGTAAACAAGCGTATTGCAATCGAGCACACGTGGTTCCTGATTATGATGGAACGACACACCGAAACCACCCTGGAACATATAGTAGGTGTAGTTGGTATAAGCCATCGTACGGTTGTCGGGCAGGCTGTTATACTTGGTAAAGCCGAGCAAATCGTGCTCCCACTGAATAAGCGAGTCGAGCACATTCATATACTGGCGGTAACCAAGCACGCGTTCCTCCTTGTTGTTCTTCGGGTCTTTCTTTGTAGCACGGCAGTAGTCGTGCAAGCCCTTTGATGTCCATACCGAGTGAACCTTCTTGCCGAGCACGTCCATACAAACATTGACAGCCTTGCCCGTGAGTTCATACATTTCCTCATTAGTCTTGTCCGGGCTCAAATAGCCATTGATTTGGCCATCGATAAAGTGTACCTTGATAGCCGGCTGCAATTCAGGGTTGGCATCAGCATAATAGCATACATAAGCCAAACCGTCATAGTCGTAAGTGTAATCAATGGTGTTAAGACCATTCTTTACATTGTAAGTAAAACTTTGCGGGTTACCACCATCAAAGTTGCCACCATCCTTACCAACATACCAAGCGGTAATAGTTATGGGCACTGTCTGTCCGTCGGGCAAACCTGACACAGCTACGACCTGCTTACCTTTAGTGATATTGATACCTGTAACACCCTGGCGTTGGTCATACAATTTACCTGGCGCATTCCAGAGAGCAGACTGAACTGTTGGATTCAACTTGGCAGTGTAAGTCTGCACGCGGCAAGTTTCATCGTATGTGTTATTCAGAATCTTTGTAGCCAATCCACGATAATACTCATTGCTAATCTTTGAGTTAATCATGTCCTGGGTCACACCTTCTTTCAAAGTAGAAAGCGACTGATCCGTAAAGAGAGCAAAGATATCGTCTGACGGAATTTCGGCGGCACCCTCATTTTTGCTTTGAGTGATAGTAAGAGTTTCTTTCAACCCCTTCTCCTCATTAACAAACGTGACACGGCCAACGCGCTTAAAGTTACTTTCGTTATATGCAACATGAATATAAACCGAGCCATCGGCAGCCTTACGCACCGACAACCAGTCAGCATCAGTTGCCACTGTGTAGTCCACATTGCTTGTTATGTCATAGCAAAGCGTACGTTCAAGATAGCTGATAGACTGGCTATGAGGAGCTACAATGACGGGATAAGCATCGCTTGACAACTTGACCTGTGCCATAGCTGGCTGATAAGCAGTACCAGCGAAAGCCAATGCAGCACAAGCAAAAATTTGTTGTATGTAGTTCATTTAATTGTCAATTTATTTAGTGAATTGTATTAAAGGATTACTTTAGTACCATTTACGAGGTATACACCTGTTACAAGCTGAATATCCTGAGTACCTTCAACTGTACCCTGCCACATCAACTGACCAGCCGTGTTGTAAACCTTTACGCTCTGAGGACGCGAAGCAGTGAGAGTGAGCACGCCGCTACCCGCCTTAATATCAAGACCATTGGCAACAGTAGTCACATTGTTTATACCAGTGAGCACTTCATCTTCACTGTTAGCCACTACAAAGTGGGTTGTCTGCTGCTTCAAGTCAGGGTAATCAGAATTTGTAAACTCAACGTACACCTCTCTGAAAGGCTTTTTGAATGCCACAAGGCCCTTATAGGCAATCTTAATGTACATATCAGACTTGGCTATGTCGCTCACTTCGCCATTTTCGTCAACCGACTTGTAAGTATAGCTTGCTGAGTTATCTTCTACCAACTCCTGGATATTAAGCACATAGGGGAGCTTGAATGTGTTGTACTCAGAAGCTTTTTCACAAGTGAGCAAATAATAAACCCACTCGCCCTTGTCGTTACGCACGCGCTTCAATTTGCTCGTAATGTCTATATCGCTCTGCTGATTAGCATAAGACAAGTACTTAACTTGTCCTTCCTTCGGCAACGAATTGAACGAAAGTTTGTTATTGTCGCAAGTGTAAGCGTAAAAGTTTGTGCTGGGCAAGTTTACAGTCTTGAGTTGGTTGTTCTCAACGGCCAGATAATCAAGATTGTCTGCATTTTCCACATTCAACTTTGACAATTTGTTGTTCTCGGCAAACACGTCGCGCAATGAAGGCATTGTTCCATTGATTGTCATCGAACTTACCGCACTATTGCCACACATGATAACAGAGATGGCATTTGAGGTAGTAGCCACAGACTTTACAGATGTTTCGGCACACTTCAACACATCGAGGTTGGTGTTGGAGTTGAGGTTAACTCCGGTGTAAGCATTACCACTGATGTTCAAGTGCTGCAAAGTACTGCTCTTGTAAGCAAACGTGCCAGTCAATTCATTGTCTGACAAGTTAACTGTTTCGAGCACAGGTGTTGTGGCAAGACTGATTGAAGACAACTTATTGTTTGCACAATTCAAATCGGTAAGCAGTTTGCAACCACCGAGATCGAGTGTTGTCAATGCATTGTTCTGGCAGTAAAGAGAGCGCAAATTGGGAGTTGCAGACAGGTCGATTGCCGTCAAGCCCAAATTGTCGCAAATAAGAGTTTGTAACTTAGCAGGGCTCTTAATGGTAATGGTTGAGCCTCCCAAAGTGCCAGTGAGGGTCAAACCAGTCGTCCCTGTATTTTCAACAGCAACGGGTGTACCTGTACCCCAATCAACTGTCACACCATCTGCATTGTTTATCTGCAGTGAAACAGTCTCGCCTGCTGTCTTGCTGGTAGTAAGTTTTACCACATCGTCTGCCATGGCAGGCGAAATGGCCAGCATACCTGCTGCCAGCAAAGAAACAAAGAGTTTGTTTTTTTTCATAGAAAGTATAAATGTTTGTAGATGTCTGTTCCATGCACCGCCGTATTTGCTCCCCGTTTAACGAATAAAGAAGCCACAAACGACAGCGCACAATTCGTGTAATGTCAGATTCATCAGCAAAGTTGCAGAAAAGTATTTAAGTACACAAATATTTGCCCTTTCTTTTGAAATATTGCGAGTTAAATATATCGAATTGTGCTCAAAAAACACACATCGCTACCTAATATTAGCATAACTTATGCAACAAGCACCTTGCAAAACAAAGCAAACTTTCTCACCCTACAAAAAAACTACGGGCAATATAGACCCGTTCAAAGTTGCTTCCCTCGTATTCATGTTTGAATCCATATTTTTTACGCTAACGAATACAAAACATGAAAAGATTGCACAAACGGCAAAAGTTAATCGGCAAGCAAACTATTAGCCAAACAAGCAAGCTGCCGTACCCCCCAACCATAACAATGAGGTCACACACACCACACACAGCACTTTTTGCGCAAACTGTCTACACTCTGCACTTTTGTCTACACTCTCATTGATTTTCAACAACTTACGCAGTGCATATAAGCCCGTTTTTTATATGCACTACCGTTTGCACTCTACACTTTTGTCTGCACTCTCTACACTATCTGCACAGCTTCGTCCGCACAGGTGCAGCACACACCCATACCACTACGACATAACGACATAGGGAGGGCGTAAAAATTGTCGGAGGGACAGAAAAACCGCTCTCCCTATATCCGCCATACGCTCCCCCTATGACGTAAAAATGCACTGCCGCCTACAACGAGTGCAGACGGCAGTGCATATAAAAATCAGACTTATCTACACGCTTTTTATCATTGATTATCAATCACTTTTACGCACAAAGTGCAGAGTGCAGACAAAACAGTAAAAAACATCTTAACAGTTGGACACACCTACCTTTCGCCCACCGGCACATAGTCGCGGATATCGGCCACGCAACGATATGCGGGACGAATAATGCGGCGACCAACAAAGCCGAGTTCCTCATTACGGTGTGCACACCAACCCACTATACGAGCCATTGCAAAAAGCGGGGTATAAATTTCGATGGGCAATCCTATCAGGTCGTACACAAAGCCTGAATAGAAATCGACATTAGCACAAAGTTTCTTGGCCGTACCTTTTATGTCGTAAACAGCCTCAACAGCCAATTTCTCAATGCGCTCCATGAACTCAAACTCTTCCATGCGGCCCTTTTCCTCAGCCAGTTTGCGTGCCATCTCTTTGAGCAGTACTGCGCGCGGGTCGGAAAGGGTGTACACGGCATGACCTATGCCATAAATCAAACCGGTACAGTCGTAGGCTTCTTTCTTGACTATTTTGTGCAAATAGCGACTTATTTCGGCTTCGTCGTCCCAATGTCTGATGTTTTGCTTGAGATGCTCTATCATGTGGTGAACCCGAATATTGGCTCCACCATGTTTAGGGCCTTTGAGCGAACCTATACCTGCGGCTATTGATGAGTAGGTGTCGGTACACGTTGAAGAGGTGACGCGCACTGTAAATGTAGAGTTGTTACCACCACCATGTTCTGCCTGCAATATCAAGAGCAGGTCGAGCGTACGTGCATCAAGCGGTGTATAATGATTGCCCAACAACATGTACAGGAAGTTCTCTGCCAACGAGAAACCTTCCCTGGGGTGGCGGATATGCAGCGAACGTCCGAGAGCCTTATGACGCAACATATTATATGCGTAGGCTATTATAGTGGGGAACTTTGAAATAAGCTCGACACTCTGACGCATGAGATTTTCGCGAGAAATGTCATCAGGATTGGCATCATAGGTGTACAATTCGAGCACACTACGGGCCAATATATTCATTATGTCATTGCCTTCAAGTTCTACAATGTTCAAAGTAGTTTTTGACATCAATGACATGTTATCTACCAAGAGGTGGCGGAACTGCTCAAGCTCTTCACTGTCAGGCAAACGCCCCGACAAGAGCAGATAGGCTATCTCTTCATATCCAAAACGCTGCTCGTGCAACACAGCGTGCACAAGGTCAGACACCTCATAGCCTCTGAAGTAGAGTTTACCCTCGATTGGGCGCAAGCCATCTGCTGTACGCTCGTAACCCACCACATTACCAATATTGGTTAATCCGACAAGTACGCCTGTGCCATCCTCATTACGCAAGCCACGCTTTACGTCGAGTTTACGGAAAAGGTCTGCATCAATTTTGACGCACCCCTTCATGTTGTCAGCCAATTTATATATGAGGTATTCTTCTTTCTTATTTATTGTCATAGCCAATTGATTATTTGGTTATTACATCACACAGTGCATCTGCAAATTCCTTTGTGCCGAGAGGTTTGCCATTATCCATAAAACGTGCCAAATCGGCAGTAGCATAACCATCACCAAAGAGCGTTTCGAGCGCGGCAGTCACCAATTTTGCAGCCTCGGTCCAACCCAGATGCTCAAGCATCATCACGCCCGAAAGTATCAACGAGCAAGGATTGGCCTGATTGGCGCCCGCAAGGTCGGGAGCCGTGCCATGAGTGGCTTCGAACACAGCCCTACCCTGCTCATAATTGATATTGGCACCCGGCGAAATGCCTATGCCGCCAACCTGTGCGGCCAACATGTCTGAAACGTAGTCACCATTCAAATTCATGGTGGCAATCACATCGTAGGCTTCGGGCTTGAGCAGCGCATTTTGCAAGAAAGCATCACAGATGCAGTCGTCCATGCACACATTGCCGCCAAAGCATTCGTCGTTCACTTCGTAGCCCCAATTTTTGAAACCGCCCTCGGTAAACTTCATGATGTTGCCCTTGTGCACCAATGTGACATGATTGGAGCCTTGGCTCTGTGCATACTGGCAAGCAGCCTTGACAAGACGTTTGGAACCCTCAATAGAAACAGGCTTTACGCCAAACGCCGATGTCTCGGGGAAACGCACCTTGGTTACGCCCATTTCATCGTGAAGGAATTCGTAAAAAAGACGTGCCTCACGCGAACAAGCCTTCCACTCTATGCCTGCATAGATGTCCTCAGTATTTTCACGAAATACAACCATGTTGACCCTTTCGGGGTGTTTCACCGGCGATTCTATGCCCTTAAACCACCGCACCGGACGCAGACAGACATAGAGGTCAAGCCCCTGGCGCATGGCCACATTAAGCGAACGTATGCCGCCACCTACGGGGGTGGTAAGAGGGCCCTTTATGCCGATATGATAATCGGCAAAATCCTTCAGTGTGTCGTCGGGCAGATAAGTGCCCAACGTATCAAAGGCGTGCTGCCCTGCCTGCACCTCTTTCCAAACAATGCTTCTTTCTGCACCATAAGCCACTTGTACGGCTTTATCTATAACCTGCTGCATGGCCGGAGTTATTTCGGCACCAATACCATCACCCGTTATAAATGGTATGGTCACATGGGCTGGCACTGTGAGCGTGCCATCAGATGCAACCTGTATTTTATTGTCAGTCATTTTGTTCAATTATTAAGTAGGTGTTCAAAATCATTTTATACAATCAGTAGGTGTCATTTTCGAACACCTACTGATGTGAGACGTAATTCTTATCCTTTTCAAGTTCAGGCACAAACAACGCGAATTGAGCAAGTAGCATGAACTGTGTCTTACAGAACCGTTCGATTACGATTGTTCGTGCTGAAAAACATCATGGGTTATTACGAGGCCGCCAGAGCCGAGCCAGCCTTGAACCATGCTATTTGCAAGTTGTTATAGGTGTGATTTGCCCAAATGGTGTCGGTTTCTCCATTGGCATGATGTATGTCTATTTGCACTTGTTTGCCTACTGCCAACGAGCTGCACTTCACTGTGAACGCATCACCCTCTTTAACCTTTTCATAATCGGCAGGGTTGGCAAAAGTCAGTGCCAATACGCCTTGTTTCTTGAGATTTGTTTCGTGTATACGGGCAAAGCTCTTTACCAACACGACCTTAACGCCAAGATAGCGTGGTTCCATGGCAGCATGCTCACGACTTGAGCCTTCGCCATAATTATCCTCGGCCACGATTACGCTGCCACCTTTTGCGTCGCGGTAATGTGCTGCAGCCTGCCACACTTCACTGTCCTGCCCCGTTGTCAAATCTTTCACACAGCCGGTCTCGCCGGTAAAAGCATTGACAGCGCCAAGCAGCATGTTGCGCGAAATATTCTGCAAATGACCACGGTAGCGCAACCAAGGACCAGCCATTGATATATGATCGGTAGTGCATTTGCCCTTTACCTTTATCAGCAATGGCAACTGTTGGAAGTCTTCGCCATTCCAAGCAGCAAATGGCTGCAAGCGCTGCAAACGTTCGCTGTCTGGTTTAATTTCAACCTCAACTGACGCATCGGGTTGTATGTTGTATGCGGGTTTGATAGCCTGCACGCACGCTGCATCTGAGGCATAACCATTGGCGGGCAAGGCCTCACCTTGCGGCATGCAGCAATTTAGCTCGGGCATGAAAGAGGGGTGTTTGGTCAAATCACCCGTAAAGGCATATCCTACGGCCGTTTCGGGCGAGGCCACAAACGCGTATGTATTAGGATTGCCATCGGCACGCTTAGCGAAATTGCGATTAAAACTGGTAACGATGCTGTTTGGGCGCTCAGGATGTGGATTTTCACGTTTCCATTGGCCAATACAAGGACCGCAGGCGTTTGTCATAATGGTGGCACCGGCCTTGACGAACACATCAAGAATGCCATCACGCTCTGCTGTAGTGCGCACGAGTTCTGAACCCGGACACACTATAAGCTGCGACTTCAAGGCGTGCCCAGCTGCGAGCATGGACTTGACAACCGATGCCGCACGTGCCATATCCTGATACGAAGAATTGGTGCATGAACCAATCAAGCACACATCTACCTGTTGAGGCAAATTTTCATTCTTTACCTTGGCAGCCATTTCCGACACTTGGCAAGCCGCATCGGGGGTAAACGGCCCATTAACGTAAGGTGTCAATTCGTCAAGATTTATGGTAATGCACTGGTCGTAGTACTGTTCGGGATTTGCCTCCACCTCTGCATCTGCACGCAAGTCCATTGCCACTTCATCAGCCAATTCGGCCACGTCTGCACGTCCTGTACACTTGAGGTAAGCGGCCATTTGCGCATCATAAGCAAACATTGAAGTAGTTGCGCCAACCTCGGCCCCCATATTGCAAATGGTGGCCTTGCCCGTGGCGGGAATTGTGGCAGCTCCAGGACCAAAGTATTCTATAATGGCATTGGTCGCGCCCTTTGTGGTGAGTTTACCAGCCAGATATAAGATAACATCCTTTGGCGATGTCCAACCAGAGAGTTTGCCTGTCAACTTTACACCTATCAGTCGAGGGACTTTCAACTCCCATGGCGTGCCTACCATCACATCTACAGCATCAGCACCGCCCACTCCAATGGCAGCCATGCCAAGTCCACCGGCATTGGGCGTGTGTGAGTCGGTTCCAACCATCATACCGCCAGGGAATGCATAGTTTTCGAGTACGACCTGATGTATGATGCCAGCACCAGGCCCCCAAAAGCCCATACCATAGCGCTTGGCCGCCGACTGCAAAAAGTTGTACACCTCACTGTTTACCTTGCGAGCTGTTGGCAAATCGACTTCACTCCCCTTATAGGCTTGTATCAAATGATCGCAATGAACGGTGCTTGGCACTACAGTTTGCGCCCGGCCAGCATTCATGAATTGAAGTATGGCCATCTGTGCCGTGGCATCTTGCATGCACACTCTGTTAGGCTGAAAGGTCGCATAATCTGTGCCGCGACTATAATCATAATTGTCCGCATCGGAACTTGCATGCGAAAAAAGCACCTTTTCGGCATAAGTTAGCGGACGGCCAACTTTTGAACGTATCATATTTACCTTCTGTGCGTATGAAGCATAGAAGTCTTTGATCATGTTGATGTCGTATGTCATAGATTGATTTGTTTAGTCACTTTGTATCATTATTCACAAACACGCTTACATTCAGCGCGTCACACGGGCAAAGATACAACATTTTGTTTGTATAACGACTATAATTATTACATAAATAATCATTAAAGCGCATTACACTTTCTAATTAACAAGTTTGAAGCATGCCCAAACAGTCTTGCGAATACGTTAATTGCCCCACACAGTTTTTGATTATAACACGCTTTCTTGTAAATTTGCATACCGAATTAAATACTTCCCAATATCATGTACTATATATCAAAGCGCATTGAAATAGCCTTTGCCCACCAATTACACTTGACATATGAGAGTAAATGCCAAAACCTGCACGGACATAACGGCATTGTCACCATATATTGTTGTGCTGAAACGCTTGACGAGAATGGCATGGTGATTGACTTCAGTCATGTTAAACGGCAAATTAAAGAAAAGATGGACCACCAACTTCTCAACAACCTTTTTGACTTTAACCCTACTGCTGAGAATTTGGCTCACTGGATTTGCAACGAGGTGCCTAAATGCTACAAGGTCACGTTTCAAGAATCAGAGGGAAACGTTGCATGTTACATTAAACCAGGATTTGAATCGGCTCCTTTTTAAGCCATGTTCAAAGTTCCTGTTGTAAAATATGCTTCATAAGACACACATGAGGATTAACGAGATATTTTATTCATTACAAGGCGAGGGCTTCTTTACCGGAACGCCCGCTGTGTTCATACGCTTTTCGGGGTGCAACTTGAAGTGTCCTTTCTGTGACACGAACCATCAGCATGGACAAGAAATGAGTGAAGACGAGATAGCCGGCGAAGCTGCAAAATACCCAGCCAAGCATGTCGTGATAACAGGCGGTGAGCCCTCACTGCAACTCACAGCAAGCCTGGTAGACAAATTGCACGAATGTGGCAAGTTCGTGGCAATCGAAACAAATGGTACACACAACATTCCCGAAAACATTGATTGGATTACGTTATCGCCAAAGGACACTTTTGTGAACACGAACACAGCAGAAGTGATAATCAAACATTGTAACGAATTAAAATTAGTGTACAACGGAATGCAACCTGCCCCCTACCCAACTGTACATTCCGATCACTATTTTTTACAACCTTGTGACACAGGAGACGACTTGCGTAACAAGCAACTAATTAAAGACACTATCGAATTTTGTAAAGCAAACCCCAAATGGCGTTTATCCCTTCAGACGCACAAAATTCTGGATATCAGATAAATGTATTACGGGCAATGAATATCATATAAGGGTGGTTCTAATAATTCTGAAAACAGATTTTTAGAACCACCCATAAAACGTCATATGCCATGAATTTGCCTCCCACAAGAAGCGAACTTTATTGTTTAACTGATTTACAATTCTTGCCGGTGGCTTGCTTGCGCAGTTGGTACGTATTGTACAAATTATGCCAAATGCTATAAAATCCGCCTGCAATGGAAGTTACGGGATTGAGAAACGTATACCCCAACCAAATGGCAAAGACTGTATTTTTTTGTCCTAAAGCCTGGCAACTACTTACAGGGGTTTGATAATGTCGGCCTATCAAACGCCCTAAACCAAATTGTAAAGCACAACAAACTAATGACACCACAGCTATGGCAGAGAGCTCGCCAATCGAATGATTGGTATGTACTATGCTGCGCACCGTAACTGCTATGGCTATGCCTAAGGCCACAGCCCACAAATAAAAAGCAAGGTCATGGAACGATGTCAGCAACTTGTGCAAACGCGGCAAAAAGTGTCTTACAAGTTGCGCGGCTATGAGCGGACATATAAGTAGCGGGAACACCTTGGCCATTATCTGCCAAAAATACTGCAAAAAGCCCAAATCTGATGAATGATGGTTGATTAAAGGCACGAAAATTGGCACAACTAAGGCTACCATGAGATTGATTAGCAATGTATACATGGTTATGTCTGCCCCATCACCCTTCAGTTTCAAAGTAACAACCGATGCCGAAGTAGCCGTCGGGCATATCAAACACAATGCTGCTGCTTCGAGCACGACACCACATTTGATGTGCGGGAATAAATAAAGCGACAAACATATTGCAGCGAAACTGGCTATTTGTATGAGCAACAACCACAGATGCGACATTTTGGGACGCAAATCGCACACATCAATTTTACAAAACGATAAGAATAACATTGAAAATATCAGCAGCGGTTGCACTATTGATACAACCGGCATAGCATAAGGTTTTGTAAACTGAAGATAAGGACAATTTGAATAGGCGAAATAAGCCAAAGCTCCTGCCGTGATAGCCACGGGCAAAGTCCAATTTTTCAAAAAACGTACCACTGCATTCATACCTTCGTACATTTTATATATTTACGGGTGCACTCTCAACAACGGGTGCACTCTCAACAAAAAGCCACAGAAACTATTTATGATATGGCTGAGAAGTTGATTTGCGTCTTTTTTAACCGTGCCAACTGTGCCCATACCACCTCATTTTGTGGCAAATTATGATGAGGGTCACCTGCCAGCACTTGTGAGGCAGCCTCACGTGCTACCTCAAGCAACTCTTGATCTTTGACAATGTTGGCTATTTTAAGGTCAAAAGGCATTCCACTCTGCGCCGTACCTTCGATATCACCAGGACCACGCAATTTCATGTCTTCCTCTGCTATCACAAAGCCATCTGTGCTGTCAACCATCACACGCATACGGCGACTTGACGTATCACTTAGATTGTCCTTGGTCATCAGTATACAGTACGATTGTTCCGCACCACGACCAACACGGCCACGCAACTGGTGTAGCTGAGCCAGACCGAACCGTTCAGCATTTTCAATCACCATGACAGAAGCATTGGGCACATTCACCCCAACCTCGATAACCGTTGTTGACACCAATATGTGGATATCGCCCTTTTTGAATGCCCTCATCACATTCTCCTTGTCAACAGGTTTCATCTTGCCATGAACTATGCCAATCTTGTAGTCTCTGAACACATCTACCAGTTGGTTATAACCTGTTTCGGCATCGCGTAAATCGAGCTTTTCGTTTTCTTTTATTAAGGGGTACACCACATAAACTTGTCGTCCTAACTGCAACTGATAACGAATTCCCTGATACAATTTACCACGGTCGGTTTGCCTGTAATGCACCGTTTGCACGGGTTTACGGCCGGGAGGCAATTCGTCTATCACGCTCACGTCCAAATCTCCATATACGGTCATGGCCAATGTGCGCGGAATGGGAGTGGCGGTCATTACCAATATATGGGGCGGCCGTACATTTTTTCCCCACAATTTGGCACGTTGTTTCACACCAAAACGGTGTTGCTCATCAATTACAACAAAGCCCAAATTAAGAAACGACACCGATGGTTCAATTAGTGCATGCGTACCTACAAGTACTTTGACACTACCATCAGCCACACCATCGAGTACAGCCTTACGGCGCTTGCCCTTTACATTACCTGTCAACAAATCAACTTTGATTGGCAATTCACCAATCTGTTCTACTATTGACTGATAATGCTGTTCTGCAAGGATTTCTGTTGGCGCCATTATGCAAGCCTGAAAACCATTGTCGAGCGCTAAAAGGCAGCACAACAATGCCACCATGGTTTTACCACTGCCAACATCGCCTTGCAACAGTCTGTTCATTTGGCTACCTGTAGCCACGTCCTTACGTACTTCCTTTACCACACGCTTTTGCGCATTTGTAAGTTCGAAAGGCAAGCGCTCATTATAAAAGCGCATAAAGCAGTCGCCAACCTTGCTAAAGACGAACCCGTCATAATGCAACTTGCGATTTTGCGTATACTGCAAAATGTCGAGTTGCAGGTAAAAGAGTTCCTCAAACTTCAGGCGTCGGCTTGCCTCAGGCAATTCATTTGCACACCGCGGACGATGCACCTTGCGTATGGCCTCGTCCACCCCCATCAAATGATATTCGGATATCATATATTGAGGGAGCGTCTCAGCAAGAGGTTTGCCATGAAGCATGTCAAAAGCGCGGTCTACGAGTTCACCCATTGTGCGTGAACTAAAGCCTTGACGCTTCATACGCTCTGATGTGTGATAGTGAGGCTGCATGGTCAGAGGCTGCGACTCTGTTGTCTGTGCGTCCTCCAATTCGGGGTGAGCGATACTAATTCGGCCATTAAAGCTCGTGGGCTTGCCTAATAACACATAGGTATGGTTGAAGGCAAGTTTCTTTTCAAGCGTTTTGATGCAATTGAACCACACAAGCTCCACATAGCCCGTACCGTCCGAAAACAGGGCAACGAGCCTCTCACGCCGCCCTGTTCCTTCGATATTTTTTGACACAATTTGGCCACGCAGCAGTACATAAGGCATGCCATCTGTCAAATTCTTTATTTGATGAATGACACTACGGTCTATATACTTGTAAGGGAAGTTGTACAACAAGTCACGAAGGGTGAAGATATTCAAATCCTCACCCAACGTCTTTGCCCTTAAGGGTCCAACACCCTTCAAGTATTTAATATCTGTCTGCAGCGGATCAAACATGCGTGTTTATCATCAATCAGAACCGAAGCACCTGCTCTTGCGACTTGTCATATCCCTCAAACAGCATATCGCTTTCAATCTGCTCTACTATCGTTGGATTTGACACAAGACGACGTGCTATGGCACAAGCAAACAAACGCGTGGCTGCAGGGCCGGCTGCAGTGATTACATTGTCGTGCTCTATCACATAAGCCTCTCTATGACAAATTGCGCCTTCGATATGCTCCTCCATGCCTGGATATATGGTAGCGTGCTTTCCTTTCAACACGCCCGCTGTGCCCAGTACCATCGGTGCTGCACAAATGGCCGCAATAATAGTACCCTCATGACACTGCTGACTAATAGCCAAGCGCAACACCGCATTTTTATTCATCGTTTCAGCGCCCTTCAAGCCACCTGGCAATATTAGCGCATCACAATGTATCAAGTGATTTTTTCGGAACAAACTATCAGCCTTAACTATCACGCCACGTGCGCTTACAACCACACGTTTGCCAGTTATACTCAAGGTCTGCACCTGCAAACCGCAGCGACGCAAAATGTCAATAGTGCCTATGGCCTCCATTTCCTCAAAGCCATCAGCAAGAATAAGGTAAATCATTTTGTAATTTTATGTTCAACACCGTTGGAACGCGGCCTTAGCGGCATTCACAACTTCTGATATTTAATATTTATAGCAAGCTTTTATGACTTGCCGAAAGCAACCGCTTAGCTTATATTTTTATCAACCATTCAACTTGCAGGTCATTTCAAGCAAGCCAAATATTCACTTATCGTTTCACGCAAGCCCAAATACAAGGCATCGCAAATCAAGGCATGCCCTATACTCACCTCATCAACCCATGGTATCTGCTGGTGAAAATAGGCAAGGTTTTGCAAACTCAAGTCGTGTCCGGCATTCAAGCCCAACCCTATTTCACGGCAATGAATAGCTGTCTGTACAAAGGGGGCTATTGCTTCCTCCCTATTGGCTGCATAATTGGCCGCATAAGGTTCTGTATACAACTCCACACGGTCAGCACCGACTTTTTTTGCATAATCTGCCAGCACTGGTTGTGCATCTATGAAGATACTCACCCTGATGCCCGCAGCCTTAAACCGTCCTACCACATCGCGCAAAAAAGCCTCATGCTTTATCGTATTCCAACCATGATTTGAGGTAAGTTGGTCTGGCGCGTCCGGCACAAGTGTCACCTGGTCGGGTTTTGCCTTTAACACCAAAGAGCAAAAATCATCACTCGGATTACCCTCTATATTAAACTCAGTGGACAATCTTGGGCGTAAGTCAAACACGTCTTGATGACGTATATGCCGCTCATCAGGACGGGGATGCACGGTTATGCCTTGAGCACCAAATTTTTCACAGTCCAGCGCCACACGCACAACATCAGGATTATTTCCGCCACGCGCATTGCGGAGCGTGGCCACTTTATTGATATTTACACTTAACTTTGTCATGGTTACTATTCGTTATATCCAACGAAAAACGTAAATTTGCGCTTGTTAGTTTTTGCTTTGAATTACAAAAGTACTGTTTTTTTGCCTTTCAAGCGGCATCGCAATACTAACATTTAATAGAATTAGACGAACAATTAAGATATTTTATCCATATATGAAGTACTCTCATCTTAAAATAGCTATTTTCGGCAACATATTCCAAACCAAAAAGAACCAATATGTGACAGCTATCTTAAAGAAATTGCAGAGTCTTGATGTACACATTTCTGTTGAAGAACAATTTGCCCTATTTCTACGCGACAAACTTGGAATAGACCTTGCACAGACCGAAATATTCAGCAACTGCGAGCTATGCGATGCAGACGCAGCCATATCTATTGGCGGAGATGGGACATTTCTCGGTACCGCCTCTATGATTGGCACACGCGGCATACCCATTTTAGGTGTAAACACCGGACGGCTCGGTTTCCTTGCCGATGTCTCGCCAGATGCTATTGACAAATCACTCGAAGCATTGTGCCAAGGTGATTACGTGGTGGAAAATCGCAAAGCTCTGGCCGTACTTAAAAACGGAGAGCTCTCAAACTTTTACCCCTATGCCCTAAACGAGGTAGCCGTGCTTAAACACGACAATTCATCGTTAATCGAAATCAGCACATACGTCAACGGCCATTTTCTGACCAACTATTTGGCTGACGGCCTGATTGTTGCTACCCCCACAGGGTCAACAGGCTATTCACTGAGTGTGGGCGGTCCTGTATTGGTACCACAATCGGGCACATTCTGCATAGCCCCAATTGCCCCACACAGCCTGTCGGTACGCCCCGTTGTGGTGCGCGACGATGTTGAAATCAGACTTGAAGTGCGCAGCCGCACCAAGAATTTTCTCTTGGCATGCGACGGTCAAAGCGAGAGTCTGCCACACAGCACCGTCATTAGTATACACCGTGCACCACATACCATTAACGTTGTCAAAATCAAGCACAAGCACTTTTTCGAAACGCTACGAGACAAACTCATGTGGGGAGCGGACCAACGCAATTAAATAGACAGGCGAAACGCAAAGCAACCCCACAAGCACACACATATAGCCAGCATGACACGCCCCATACCACACATCATACGCTACTTGCTCACACAGCTTAAAGGATATAAAATGCAAGCGACACTCAACACTATAGTTGGCGTGCTGCTCGTTTTCCTTGACCTTGCATTCGTGTGGGCCACAAAATTGGCAGTTGACGCAGCTACACATCAAACACAAGCATACACATTGAACCAGGCATTAGTGCTTATTGGTACTATCATGATACTACGCATACTGACAAGCCTTTCGTCACGTTGGATCAGCGCTATACTGGGAGTAAAAGCCCAGAACCGCATGCGCCAACACATATTTACCAAATTGTTGCAAGGGCAATGGGCCACGCTCAAAACATTTCACACGGGCAACCTTACAAACAGATTGGAGCGCGACGTCAACGACGTGGTAATTTTTGCCACCGAGAGCATACCTTCGTTCATTACCACATTCACTCAATTTGTCGGCGCATTTTTTTTTCTATTCTTTATGGATAGCACACTCGCTATCATTATCGTATGCGTAGTGCCATTCTTCATCATCAGTAGCAAACTCTATTTCAAAAGAATGCGCAACCTTACTCACGAGGCTCGTAACGAGGAAAGCTGCATTCAATCCATACTCCAAGAAACACTACAGCATGTATTGATTGTCAAGACATTACAACGCGTCGACTTTTTCATAACAAAACTTTCGTCGCAACAATCACGTCTGCACGCAATAATACTCAAACGTACCAAACTTTCAACCATTTCATCAAGTCTGCTTAACTTGGGTTTTGCCACCGGTTACTTTGTTACATTCGCATGGGGCGCAACGAACTTGTCAAAAGGGCTCATAACCTATGGCGCCATGCTTGCCTTCATACAATTAGTTGGACAGATACAAGGCCCCGTACGCAATCTTTCAAAGTTCATTCCTGTATTCATTGCCTCGTTCACCGCGGCAGAAAGATTGATGGAATTAGAAGAACTGCCTCAAGAAGAGCAGTGCCCGCCACTCAAGCTGACGCCACCACTGCAACTCAACCTGACTGATGTAAAATTTCAATACACGCACAAATCACGACTGATATTCAATCATTTTAATTACAAATTTCCCGCGGGCAGCGTCACTGCCATCGTGGGAGAAACTGGAGCAGGCAAGACAACACTAATCCGCTTGTTACTCTCACTCGTTACACCCATCGAGGGCAACATTGTCATCACCGACTCACAAGGGAATAACTCCCCCATGATGCCCCACATGCGTACAAATTTTGCGTACGTGCCGCAAGGCAACACACTCTTTTCCGGAACCATTCGCAGTAACTTGCTACAAGGCAACCCCTCAGCCACCGACGAGGAACTGAAGCAAGCACTGCACATTGCTGCAGCCGACTTCGTGTTCAAAAAGGCTGACGGACTCGACACCATCTGTGGTGAAACTGGCGACGGCCTCTCCGAAGGTCAGGCCCAACGCATTGCAATTGCCCGAGCATTGCTGTCCGATGGCAATATATTCATCTTTGACGAAGCAACTTCATCACTCGACCCCACCACCGAGGAGATTGTGCTGCAACGCATCATCACGCACTACCCACACCGCACATTGATTTTCATCACACACCGGCCACAAGTGCTCAAGTATGCCACTCAAAAATTAGAGTTGTAATAACACCACCCACCACTTTGAAGTCCTTAAAAATTCGCAACATATTACGCACGCTCGTATGCACCATTCTTGGCGCATACATTTTGTTGTTGGGCATACTTAACTATGCTCCAACCAACAAAATGTTGTCCAACTATGTTGCACAAGAGCTAAGTCATAAGATAGGCAGCAAGGTTAGCATTGATAATATACAAATAGGGCTGTTCAATCGCTTAATAATCAACAATATTTGCATAAGCGACAGACAACACGAAATATTATTGAAAGCCCACCTCGCTACCACAAAAATAGAATTGCGTTCCCTCTTCAAGCAACAACTGTCACTGCGCACGGTGTCGTTGCTTGATGCCGATGTCAACCTTTACCAACAAAAAGCTGACAGCGCAGCAAACTACCAATTTCTGATAGATGCCTTTGCAAGCAAAGACCGCAAACCGAAATCGGGCATCAACCTGCGTATCAACTCCATTATTCTACGCCGTGTCAACATTCGTTACGACAAGCGTTTCTTACCACATACTCCCCACAAGTTCAACCCCTCGCATATAGGTCTGGCTGACATCAACGCCAATATCAGCCTCAAGAATATTACTACCAAGCAACTTGACCTGCGTGTACGTGCGCTATCGTTTAAGGAGCAATCAGGGTTATGTCTGAACGATATGCACTTCAAATTCTCAGCAACCCCTACTGCCGCCGACATCGAAGATTTCAGCCTCGATATGCCCCATACGCACATACGCCAGGGTTCACTCCTTGCAACCTACAACATTCAACGTGGCATAGACAAACTCCCCCACACATTGCGCATAGGCGCGACACTCAACAAAATACAAGTTTCGACCGCTGACATTCGACCGCTGTTGGGCAACACGCCAAAAGGGAAAGACCTTACTCTGCGCATTTCTACAACATTACTGCTAACTCCAGGCAAGTTGCAGCTCAACCAACTTACCGTCACAGACAAGCAACATGACAGCCGTTTGAAAGCTGATGTCACGTTGAAATACGCCCCCAAACGTGTACAAGAACTTTACCTCACGCTCAGCCAATGCCACGTAAGCAAAGCACTTACATCCAATCTGCTGTCGTGGGTTAAGCTTGACAACAAAAGTCAAAACATCATAAAGGCGGTCGGAGACATTGACATTAAAGGGAATGCAGCATACCAGGCAGGTGGAACAACCCAAACAACCCTTGACGTGCAAACTGCCATTGGGCATCTTACAGCCAGCGCAAGCATCAAAGGACAACATGCCAGTTCCCACATCAACGTCAAATCATTCGCTCTCGACAAGTTGCTCGCCAACAAGTCGCTGCCGACGCAAATAGATGCAATGGCCGACATACGAGCCACCATTGTTGCAAACAAGCGTCTTGAGAGCGTTAGCATAAAGCTACAAGCACCGGCGTTTACATGGAACAATTATAAATTCCGCAACATAGAAATCGAAGCAGACCACACACCACGAACCACCCAATTCGACATAAACAGTAACGACCCCAACGCAAAATTCAATGCCATAGCCAAGCTTTCGTTGGTTGGCAAGCAAATTGTTGGTGGCAACGCTGATATAAACATACAAAACCTTCACCTTGCCAATCTTGGCCTCAAAAGTACCCCTTTGCACCAAGCCCAAGTCAGCGCACACATCAAAGCAGACCTGGATAAATGGCAAAAAGGGGCACTGCCACATGGCACGTTGCAGATTAACAACCTCGACATACAAAATGGGCCACGAGGCAACTACAGCCTCAACCAATTTAATGCTTCCATCACTTCCGACAACACCAATCGGCAAACTCTGAAAATACAAAGCGATTTTGCCGACGCTTACATTGAAGGTAACATGTCATTAGAGCGCATCAAACAAAGTGTGACCGATGTGCTCAACCGCAGTTTGCCCGGACTTGTCGACAAAGCACAACCATACCCGCCCCTCACCCCGCACGATCAATGGCTAATCAACGCCAAGCTTAAAGATGCCGAAGCGCTCTACAAATTGGCAAATATAAAATTTACTACAGACGGTCCACTCCACATTCATGGCACCTTTGCCCCCATGGGCCGTACATCTATTGTAGCCTTCACCAACCAGTTAAACGTATCCTCGCAAGCGTTCATACGTCCAAGCATCTATCTGTCGGGCCAAGGCCAAGACTATCATTGCCTAATTCAGACACAAAAAGCCATTGCCAATAGCAACTACCATATTGCAGCCAATCTCACGACCCGTCATGGCGCGCTACACACACAGCTAAGTTGGAGCAACCAAGAGGACAAGGACCAATACTACGGATCAGTTGAAAGCACTACCGAATTTGTGCCTTCACGTAATGGCGTGAACCTGAACATGGATATCAGTCCCACGCAATTCGCCCTGTCCGACACAATTTGGCATATTGCTTCCGGACATCTGTCATACATCAACAAGCGCCTTGCCATGTCAGGCATACAACTCAGCCACGCCAGCCAATCACTCACAATTGATGGCACGATAGCCCCCGGCCAAAACGACTCTATTGTAGCCAGCCTCAACGGCATTGACATTGACTACATACTCAATCTCATAAATTTCGACGCTGTATCGTTTGGCGGCAGAGCTACCGGGCAGGCCATCTTCACACAAAAGGAACACCAACCACAATTCCATGCCAATCTGACCATTCCCCATTTCACGTTCAACAACGGGCTTATGGGGCATGCCAACATACATGCCAATTGGAACAAGGGTGAAAACCGCATCAACATCGATGCAGACATGAAACTGCCCCACACCCCCAACTATGGCACACAAGTGCATGGCTACGTATCGCTGGCCGAAAAAGGACTCAGCTTGAACATAACCCCCCATCACACCGATTTGGCATTTCTCAACCGCTATATCGATGGTATCTTTGGCGATTTCAAAGGCGACGCCACAGGCCATATACACCTTTATGGCCCATTCAAAAAGCTCGATTTCGAAGGCGAAGTCACCGCCAACTGTCAAGCCAAAGTATTAGCCACAGGTGTCAATTATAAGGTGCAAGACGGCAATGTGCGTTTCGAGCCTGGTGCTTTCGTTTTCAACGATTTCAACCTCTACGACAAACATTCTGGAAAAGGCAAGGCCAATGGTGTACTCAGACACACTCACCTCAAAAAACTCAACTACACATTCGACATCACCGCCAATCACATGTTGTGCTACGATCAGCCCCAACAGGCAGAACTACCATTCTTCTGCACAACATCTGCCACAGGCAACATTCACCTGGCGGGGTGGCCATCACACTTCACGGCCGACATCGCACTACGTCCTGATGCGCCAAGCCAATTTACATACAACCTCGACAATCAGACAGCATTATCAAAGGACGACCGCATGATACGCTTCCACGCTATGCAGCAACAAGCACCCGCCGGCCTCATCATGCCAAATGCTGATACCCTTCACATACACCAAGCCCCCCCAACCACCGCCGGCAACGAGCCTACCGACATGCAATTAAACTTCATGATCGACCTCACGCCAGCCACACAAATAAAAATAATTACCGACGGCAAATCTGGCGATGCCATTACAGCCTGGGGCCAAGGCCCGCTTCGTGCACGATGGCACAACAAAGGTGGCTTCGACATATACGGCAGCTACACCCTCGTGCGTGGCGATTACAACATCAGTCTGCAAGACATTATAAAGAAGAGCCTAAAGCTGCAGGACGGCAGCAGCATCACATTTGCTGGCGACCCACTTAACGCCCGGCTCAACCTCAAAGCACTATATACCGTGAATGGCGTCTCTCTCAACGACCTCAATTATGGTGCGGGGTTCTCTAACAAGATGGTAAAAGCCGACTGCATACTCAACATTGGAGGCGTGGCGCGTGCGCCTAAGGTAGACTTTGATTTGGACCTGCACAACATCTCTGACGACGAGAAACAAATGGTACACCAACTCATATCAACAGATGAGGACATGAGCAAACAAGTGATGTGCTTGCTTGGTATGGGACGTTTCATGACTACCACAAACACCGCAACAGGAGCCAACATCAACAATCAAGCACAGCAGCAGTCAAGCGCAGCCATGCGTTCGTTCCTGTCCACCACCCTCACAGGGCAACTTAACTCTGCCATATCCTCCATGTTAGGTAATAACTCCAAATGGAGCTTTGGCACAAACTTTATGCCTGGCACTGAGGGGTGGAACAACAGCGAAGTTGACGGCCTGGTACAAGGACGCCTATTCAACGACCGTCTGCTATTCAACGGAAACTTCGGCTACCGCGAGAGTTCCACCTATAGCACAAACTTTGTAGGCGACTTTGACATACGCTACCTGCTAACTCCACGCGGCAGCGTCAGCCTACGTGCATACAGCGAAACAAACGACCGATATTTTACAAAATCATCGCTTACAACCCAAGGCATTGGCATCACCTTGCAACGCGAGTTTAACAAGCTGAAGGAACTCTTCAAACGAGACTCTAAGAAAAGGCAGAAATAACCCATACTCTATACGCACAAAATGAGGCGGTGGCAACAGCATTAAAAAACGCTGTTGCCACCGCCTCATTCGCAATTACAACATCAAGCCCCTATCCAATTCAAGAACATTGTAATAAAGCCAGTGTTGATTAAATCCACAAACATGGCTCCAATAATCGGTACAATCAAGAAAGGCTTTACCGTATAATGATACTTGTAACACACAGCACTCATATTGGCCATGGCATTAGGAGTAGCTCCAAGCCCGAAACCACAAATGCCTGCTACCAGCACCGCCGCATCATAGTCGCGGCCCAATATGTTGAACGCCACAAAATACGCAATTAAAGCCATCGCCACAACCTGCGCCACAAGCATCACTACCAGCGGCAAAGCAAGCGATTCGAGTTCCCACAGCTTTAACGACACCATGGCCATACCCAAAAATACAGACAAACATATATTGCCAACACTAACGATTTTATCAAGTTCCATTTTGGGCGTCAATTTACAGGCTTCTGCCACATTGCGTACTATAGCTGCCACAATCAATGCCCCAAAGTAGGTCGGGAAAGTCACCCCCGTCTGTTGTAACAGCCAACTCATCAGCGAACCCGCAGCCACTACTATAAGCAACGCATACGTGGCCTTGGCGTACTGTTGAAATTCTTGTTCGTTGCTGCTTATATGCTTTGCACGCCCAGCGGGTGATGCCTCGTCGCTTTCAAGTCCCGCCATAGCAGGATCCACCTCGTAGTCTTTCGGTTCAAGATGCTCTGCCGTCAATTTTGTGCGTATCAAGCGTTCTGCCAACGGGCCACCCGTTACCGAACCCATTATCAAGCCGAACGTGGCTGCCGCCATAGCGATGGTGCCCGCACCAGACAGCCCCATACCCTCAAGCACAGCACTAAAGCCACCAGCCGTGCCATGACCGCCGGCCATGGAAATTGACCCCGCAGCCATTCCCACCAGGGGGTTGACGCCCATAATCCACGCTATGCCCAACGGCAATACGTTCTGCACCACTATTATAAAGGCTAAAACACCCAACATCAGCAACAACGTACTGCCACCACGACGCAGCACCTTCAAGTTTGACTGAAAACCTACCGAAGTAAAGAATACAAGCATAAACACATCCTTCAGCGTGCCATCAAAGACCAGCTCTACGTTCCACAATTTGTAAAGCATAAGCGACACTACCGAAAACACAATGCCTCCCGACACAGGAGATGGTATGCAAAACCGTTGCAACCATTTCACCCTACGCGTCAAACACATGCCCAACACCAATGCCAACGCGCCCAAACCAGCCGTTTGCAGCATATCAAGCTCCAACACACTTTTCATCTATTTACTTTTTGTCTTAGTTAGAATTTAATCTTGATGATAATTTTCAACAAACGCTACAAAAGCCTTATCAAGTTCATTTGTTCATTGGCACGAACAATGGCCAAACCCCGACGAATTGTAAAGCTATTTGAGCTTTCATTTTACAGGTGTGCAAAATTAAGCATTTCATCTATATTTGCTTACAAAAAGCTCACCTAAAGTTGCCACATCAAAACTATAAGTTTTACCTTTGCACATATCACCATACCAAACACCACACCCAACACTATATTATTTATGGAAGATTGGAAACAAAAATTAGCTGCACTCACAGGCAATCACACCACACAAATTGATGCCACACCAACACAGGCATCTCCCACACCCACAAAACGCAAGCAACGTACAGGAGTTGTATATTCTACCAATCCGCAATATAGCTACGACGAGGCACACGACTCAGAACCCTCAACACTGCCCCCGCAACAACAAAAGTTGCGTATCAGCATGGAGCGTGCCGGCCGCGGCGGAAAAACTGTAACCATTGTGCGGGGCTTTATTGGTAATGAAGCCGATATGCTTGCACTCTGCAAACTATTGAAACAGCAATGTGGCATAGGAGGCAGTGCAAAACAAGGCGACATCATATTACAAGGGGACCACCGCACGCAAGTGTGCGAAAAATTGAAAAGCCTTGGTTACTCGCAAACAAAATAAGGCACGCCCCACCCCACAACAAGTATAATTTGTCATGACAGGCATCGGCTAATAACTTTTTTAGTTTTGTCTGCACTCTGCACTTTTGCATCTAATGAATTGATAATCAACAGAGAAAAGCGTGTAGACGCCTCTACATTTTACATACACTGCCGTCAGCACTCGTTGCTGGCGGCAGTGCTTTTTTACGCCATAGGGAGAGCGTTTATCGGGCATAGGGAGGACAGATTTTGTGTTGCTCCAACTATTTTTTCGCTCTCCCTATGACGCTAAACACTGCCAGCACACCGCTTGCTTCACCTGCACATGTATGACAGTGTAGATAGTGCAAACAAAAGTGCTACGTGTAGATGATAGTGTATACACAAACCTGGTTTATATACACTACGTAACAATCTGAAGATCAACAGAATACAAACAAAAGTGCAGAGTGCATTGAAATCACGTATTCCCATGTCAACGTTCTCACTTTCTACATATAGGAATCCTCTCCAAGGAGTATGGTCAAGAAAATTCAATATGACTTGCAGTGGCGATGGTGCTTCTCATTGATAAAAACGTCCCTGTCTTTGTCATACACTAATTCGCCATATTTTATCCAACACTTTGTCATACGGATTCTTTGTTTCTCCTATTTGCAATCCATAATATCTGGTTCCTTTCGCATGTTTCGTTTCCATACGTTTGTGCATCTTGTCTATGGGAAGTGGGAAAAAGAAGTCACTTATAATCCAAACATCTGCCAGGCAGAAATCTTTTGTCTGCAGTGCATCTATCGCTTGCAATGCCTGCGACCAGATCAAAATGTCACTCTTCGGCCGTTCACTCTCGTCCTGCGCGCCCCTTATCACACGCCCCAGTTCTTCCGCATCGGCCGTAACGCGCTTGGCACTGCCGTTGTCGTTTATCTTTTTTACAAAACTGACCTCTCTCGCCATCTTATCCTACTTTTTTATTGATTACCTTTGTAGCAAATACATTTCCGAACGACATATGACCACAAACCTCAAACCCATACACAATCTCATCGTGCAGCACCCATTTGCCACAGTGCTGACTGTTGCATTTTGCCTTATAGTTTGCCTGCCTTTATTACTCTACATTATTACCAAAATCACAGCACTTATCAAATTCTTCAAAGGAAAATAACAGCAGCACGGGGCTGAAGTCATTTCAAACCCGACGCAGCCTTTGCCTCCCTGTATCTGCGCAGAGTTTTCACTTTCGATTCCACTTTTACGTCCTTAAGCCCGTCTCTCACCTTCGTCACCGGGCCACAGTTCTCCAGCTGAACACTGTACTTGGCATTATCACCTGCCTGACCATCAAGCTCCAGCAAGGTAATGATATATTTCCCTTTGTACCCACCAGTCGTCTTACCATTACGGCCCTTACCATCACGTATGCTATAATTCGCTTCAACTGACTCGCCGTTAAGCTGCATGACACGTTCTGGTAGGAATACTATCCACCCAAAACGGTTGAAACTACCGTTGCACAGTAGTCCAGGTGCGCAAATCCAAATATCCTGCCACACCGCACGACGAGGCAATGGCACTGGGCGAAGAAGCCCGTCAACGTGACACAAAGGGTATCTTCCATTTCAATCCAGGAAGCAGGACAAAACCGTTTACAATAATCAGGGAATAGAGTTCAAAGCAAAGTCAACAGAAGGCCTTATCGTTTATATGATGCGGTTACTCTAAATAAAAAAAGACTTACGAACCTTCCGAAGCCTGCGCCCATAAGAGCCGACATGTGAAACGCTGCATAAGTCTTTCTGCAAAGGTAATAACAAATTTTCAAAACGCAACAGAATATGGAAGAAAAATCATACTACGATGAGATTGCCACTAATGGCGTTAAAGTAAGACAGGCAGACTTGACATAATCAAGACTGCCTGAATGTGGGGTCCAAACCTCTTACGAGGAATGATCCGATGCAAAGGTAGTAACAATTCTCCAAAACACAACAAGTCGTGAACAATATTTTCTCATTACTAAAGAAAGCCAGACTATGAAGCAGTGCATTATGATTGATGGAGTGGAAGTACAAAACTCTATACGCGTTTATATCTATTATACCAAACTATAATACAAAAATAAAAGGGGCTATGCCAACTGTGGTCACAACTCCATTGTAAGCATCTCATGCAGACCGTAATACCCAAAAGGGACAAATACCAATTCAATGGTACTTGTCCCTTTTCTGTATTTTATAGTAATATATATGTACTACTCGTTGCTTTTCTTACTTTCTTTCTCTTCTTTTGGCTGCAAACGGAGCACGACTGCTGAACGCGCAGGTAGATAAAGTTTGAGCCAACCTTTGTGCTCGCGTGCAAGCAACGGATCAAAATTGGTAAAGTGGCAAACACTGTCGTCGGCAAGGCCGTTGCCGCCAAAAGCATGAGCATCAGTGTTGAGCACTACGTTATATGCTCCCTCTGGCACTCTGAAACCGTAGCCTTCATAAGAACGGTTGGGCGAGAAATTGAACACGAACACGAGCGGACCTCGCATATATGCCAACACTTGGTCGCCATCATCATGCCATACCTCCTGCACGGGGAACTTGCGTAAGTCTCTTACTGAGTTGCGCAACAGATGCACCATTTGATTGTCGAAATCGCCAAGATAGTGGTAACACAAATTGTGATTGTCTACAAGGTTCCACTGGCGACGCGCATACTTGTAACTCCAACCATTGCCCTCGCGTGGGAAATCTATCCATTCTGGATGGCCGAACTCGTTGCCCATAAAGTTGAGATAGCCGCCATTGATTGTAGAGGCCGTTACGAGGCGTATCATTTTGTGCAATGCGATGCCACGGTGTACGGTTTCGTTCTCATCGCCTTTTTGGAAATGCCAATACATATCGGCATCAATCAAACGGAATATCAGTGTCTTATCGCCTACAAGTGCCTGGTCGTGGCTTTCGCAATAAGAGATGGTTTTCTCGTCGGCACGGCGGTTGGTAAGTTCCCATAATATAGAAGATGGATGCCAATCTTCATCGCGACGTTCCTTTATGGTCTTTATCCAATAATCCGGTATATTCATTGCCATACGGAAGTCAAAACCATAGCCACCATCAACAAAGGGGGCTGCAAGACCTGGCATGCCACTCACTTCCTCAGCTATAGTAATGGCATGAGGATTGACCTGATGTATGAGTTGGTTGGCCAAAGTTAGATAGCAAATGGCATTGTCGTCTTGATGGCCGTTGAAATAATCGCCATATTGGCAAAAGCTCTCGCCAAGCCCGTGACTGTAATAGAGCATAGACGTGACGCCATCGAAGCGGAACCCATCGAAATGGAATTCGGTGAGCCAATACTTACAATTAGAGAGCAAGAAATGTATAACCTCGTTTTTGCCATAATCGAAGCAGAGACTATCCCATGCCGAATGCTCACGACGTGAACCGGGGTAGAAGAATTGGTTAGGGGCACCTGCGTAATTGCCTAAACCCTCGACTTCGTTTTTCACAGCGTGGCTGTGCACGAGGTCCATGATAACTGATATGCCAGCTTGATGTGCGGCATCAATGAGTTGCTTGAGTTCATCGGGGGTACCAAATCGACTGCTGGGCGCAAAGAAAGAGCTAACGTGATAGCCAAAACTACCATAGTACGGATGCTCAGCTATGGCCATTATCTGTATGCAGTTATAGCCATCGGCTATTATGCGCGGCAACACATTGAGACGAAACTCGTTGTAGGTGCCAACTTTTTCTGCATCTTGAGCCATGCCTATGTGGCACTCATAGATGAAGAGCGGACCACGCTTAGGACGGAATTCGGAATTTTTCCACTCATAACCCTGCTTGGGATACCAAACTTGTGCGCTGAATATCTTAGTCTGCTCATCTTGCACCACGCGTCGTGCCCAAGCTGGCACACGCTCACCTTGTCCGCCAGACCAATGTACTGAGAGCTTGTAAAGATCAAGGTGGTGCAATGCCTTTGCAGGGAGTTTTAATTGCCAATTATCTGTATTGGGTATGCGCGTAAAGGCGTATTCGGGGGATTCCTGCCAATTATTGAAGGTACCTACAAGGTAAATGGCTGTGGCATTGGGTGCCCACTCTCGCAATATCCATTGACGAGGAGTACGATGTAGGCCGAAATAGAGATGTCCATCGGCAAAATCGCTCAAAGAGCCTTTGCCGCCGGTAAGTTCTTCAATTTTGTGCAAAGCATGGTCGTGGCGACCTTGTATGGCGCCTTCAAAGGGGCGCAACCATTCATCGCTCTTGACTATTTTCAGCTGGCGCGGAAGCGCGGTACGCTTAGCTGGCGCTTTTGCCTTCGCTGTCGATTTAGTTGTTCTCATGATAATTGAATTTTTATAACGGGTTAACTGGTTGACTGGTTAATGAACTGGGGAGTTAGATTGACTTATCGCCGCCACTTCGTAAGTAGGTGTTCAAAATGTGGAAGTGCGTTGTCGGTAAACAGATGTGCCCGAGGACGTACTAACTACGTGAAGTTGACACTTGCCGAGTGTATAAAATCATTCCGAACACCTACTTGCTATATTTATTGCACAACTCTGCCGTTTGAATATTCACCTTGTTTGGTCATATTGCCATTAGCATCATACTCCTTGTATTTACCATGCTTTTGTCCTTCACGATAAGTACAGTCTATGCGTGTGCCGTCTGCGCGAATCTCGACTGAGCGACCATCACGCTTGCCGTCGCGGAAAGTGCCTTTGAAACGACCTCCTGCCGCAAAGCGCAATGTGCCCTCGCCGTCCATGCGGTTATTTTTCCACTCTCCATTGTACTCATCACCATTTTTCCATTTATATACACCATGACCACTCATCATGTTGTTTTTCCACTGTCCGGTGTATGAAGCAACACCTTTCCACTGGAATGTTCCTTGCCCACTTTGTTCACCATTGAGGAAAGTGCCCACATAGGAATCACCATTTGCGAAGCGGAAAGTTCCCTCACCTGTGCGCTCACCCATTACATACTGTCCCTCGTAGGTATCACCATTGCGGAATTTGTAAATGCCACGCCCATCTTGCATGTCATTTTTCCAATCGCCATTGTAGTAATCACCGTCAGCATAGATGTAAGTGCCACGACCATTGCGCTGATTGGCAGCCCAACTTCCTTCGTACTTTGAGCCATCATTCCAATCGAAGATGCCCTTACCGTCCTTTTGGTCGTCCACCCAATCGCCTTTATAGTAGGCTCCACTTTGGTATGTATAAGTGCCGCGACCGTTGCGTTTATCACCTTTCCACTGGCCTTCGTAACGATCACCATTGTAATAGTACATGGTGCCAACGCCCTCTTTTTGGTTACGATACCATGTGCCAACATAACGGTTGTTGTTGACAGCATAGAATGTACCCTTACCGTTTTTCTCGTTTTTTGTCCAATTGCCCTCGTAGCGTGAGCCATCTGCAGCTGTAAATGTACCCTCACCCTGGCGCAGTCCTTTGACAAAGGTGCCCTCGTAAGTATCGCCATTTTCGTACTGGACGCGACCCTTTCCACCAGGCTTGCCTCCTATAAGTTCGCCTGTGTATATGCCGCCGTCCTTGAGCGTACACGACCCTACTACTATTTTTTGGGCTTGTATTGGCCCACACATCAAAAGTGCCATCATGGCACATACATATATATGTCGTTGCATGGTTTTCTGTTATTTTTGAGTTTTCAAAAAGGCTTCGGCCCGTTCAAGGTCCTGTGGCGTGTCAATACCAATCGTTTCGACATCTGTTGTGCCGACTTTAATTCGCAAACCTGCTTGCAACCAACGCAACTGCTCTAACGACTCGCACTGCTCTAAAATTCCCTGCGGCATGTGCGTGATGTGCTCGAGCACGTCAGCTCGGTAGGCATAAAGACCAATATGCTTGAGATAAGTGTGCGCTGAAGGCCATGAAGCTCGGTCTATACCTCGAAGATAAGGTATGACGCTACGTGAGAAATAAAGGGCATAGCCATCATTGCTTACTACCACCTTTGGGCTATTGGGATTTTCAATCTGTTCGATTGTAGCGTCGGGGCCAAAGGGCTTGACCAAAGTGGCTATCTGTGTCGAGGGGTCATCAAAACAAGCCGCTACAGCCTTGAGTTGTGAGGGAGCTATAAAGGGCTCGTCGCCTTGTACATTAACCACGATATCGGCGTCTCCCCCCATTTTGCAGAAAGCCTCATAACAACGGTCAGTACCACTGCGATGAGTGGTGGAGGTCATGACGGCCACACCACCAAAATGTTTGACAACAGCCTCAATGCGAGCATCATCGGTTGCAACGCATAAATTGGGAAATACTTGTGCCACGCGCTCATACACGCGCTGTATGATTGGTTTTCCACCCAACATAGCCAATGGTTTGGCGGGGAAACGCGTTGAAGCGTACCGGGCGGGTATTATTGCCATGAATTTCATGATGCAGGATATATTATTTGTTGCGTTAGTGAATGGAGTTGGTCGGTGAATATGCGTATAGTCATCAACCCTTTTATCGTCTCATTCCGTCAACGGGTTATTCTATATTTGTAAAGGACACCTATGGCAATCCTTACATATTTATAAGGGATATTCCTCTAACTACTCAAAGTATTTTTCGCCAGATGGCTTTGGTTTTGTAGCCACCTTGTCCTTATTTTCGTTAATTTCTTGTTCCGGCGATTCAGAACCGCCTGATGTGCCATCGCTGTCGTGTCCCGTTTGACGATGTGTCCCACGCGACGACACGCCCTCAGGCGGAGATGGTTTGTCAAAATCTCGCTCAGGATCATAGCCAAGAGCTTTATTGGCATATACGCGACGCATATACAAGGCCCAAACTGGCAATGCCGATGCAGAACCTTGTCCTATAGCAGTAGAGTTGAAATGTATGTCGCGTTCGTCACCGCCCACCCACACTGCTGTGACTAGTTGGGGCACACAACCTACAAACCAACCATCAGAATTGTTGTTTGTCGTACCTGTTTTGCCAGCTATGGGGCCTTTCATGCTATAGACGGACCGCAAGCGGCGGCCTGTACCCTCATCTATTACCGCTTTCATCATATCTATCATGTCGCTGGCTGTTTGCTCATTATACACTTCGTTGGTACGAGGCACGAAGTCCGCTACCACATTGCCTTCGCCGTCTTCAATACGCGTAACGAGCAACGGTGCACGACGGATGCCTTTTTCAACAAAGGCTGTATAGGCCGAAGCCAACTCTGCTGGAGTTATGTCGCACGTACCCAAGCACAAAGGCAACGAGGGCTGCATGTTGTCATTGGCCACACCAAGTGCATGGAGGTCACGCACGAGTCCTTGTCCAGTAGGGTCTATTTGGTACATCAAACCTGCCGTCACCCAGTTGTTAGACCTGCTGAGGCCCCACTTGAGTGTAACGTGCGCACCATAGGACGCCCGACTTGCGTTGCGAGGACACCAACCGCCGTAGCTGCGTTGCACATTGAGAATGGTTGTGAAAGGAGTCATACCCCCTTGCAGCCCCATGGCATAAACGAAAGGCTTCATAGTTGAACCGATTTGTCTGCGGCCCACCATGGCCATATCGTATTGGAAATGCGAAAAATCAGGACCACCCACATAGGCTTTTACCTGGCCCGTCATGGGGTCCATTGACACCAAAGCCGCTCGCAAGAATTTTTTATAATATAATATAGAGTCTATTGGCGTCATGACCATATCGACATCACCATGATAGGTGAACACCGTCATGGGCACCTTGGTGTGAAAAGCCTTGTCTATTTCTTCATCACTTGCACCATCAGCCTTCATCGTTCTGTAACGATCAGACTGCTTGATGGCACGTTGTATGCGTCGTTTCACATCGCTACGTTTAAGGTCGGCACTATAAGGGAAATTAGGCGATGTACGACGTTCTGCCTCAAACTTTGGCTGCAAGTTTTTGCCCATTTGCGTGTAAACAGCCTGCTCAGCATATTGTTGCATACGAGAATCGATGGTTGTATATACCTTCAAGCCATCAGTGTAAATGTCATACGTACTACCATCACGTTTATAATTCTTTTTGCACCAACCATACAAGGGGTCTGTTTCCCACATGAGAGAATCCTCATAGTACTGTTGACGCTGCCAATCTTTATAATTCGATGGGTCGGGTTTCTCGGCCATCATGATACGTCTCAGATATTCGCGGACGTATGCACCAAGCCCCTCTTTATGGTCAATACGATGGAAGTTCAATTTCAGAGGTTCCTCGCTCAAGGTTGCATACTCTGTTTCAGAGAGTTTGCCAGCCTTTACCATTTGCTGCAGCACTACATTACGGCGTTCGCGACAACGATCCGGTTCACGAACCGGATTGAAGTAAGAAGGGTTTTTACACATGCCGACCAACGTGGCGCTCTCGGTAATGGAAAGGTCTTTGGGCGATTTTCCGAAATAAACGTTCGCCGCCGTCTTTATGCCTACTGCATTATGCAGAAAATCGAAATAATTGAGATAGAGTGTCAGTATCTCTTCCTTGGTATAATGACGTTCAAGTTCTACTGCAATCACCCATTCCACTGGTTTTTGCACGAGTCGCTGCATGGTACTCTCAGCCGACGACGAATACAACTGCTTTGCAAGCTGCTGTGTAATGGTACTACCACCACCAGCACCTTTATGCCCCAAAATACCGCGTTTTATCACCGCACGGAACACTGCTCTTGCATCAATGCCTGAATGATCGTAAAAGCGCTCATCCTCAGTAGCCACAAGTGCGTCAAACATATGCGTCGATATGCTGTCATATCCCACAAACACTCGGTTTTCATTTCTTGACCATGTGCCCATCAACCGGCCATCGGCACTGATTACTTGTGAGGCGTATTTGCTGATAGGGCTCTGCAACTCATCAATTGGTGGCATATAACCTATCCAGCCACGCTCTACACAAAACACGGCTATCACTATCAGCAAGAGTACTGCGGCGTATACGGTCCACAGTATTTTTGTAAATTTCTTTCTCATGAATATTATCAAAAGAGCGCAGCAACATACCACGCTGATTGAGTATCTTTCGCAAAGTTACGTAAAAACGCTGAATTGTCCGAATGCAATCGCGCAAATACACAGACCTACCACTCCACTTCCAACCCGTCATAAGCCAAATGTACATGAGGAGGCAGACTTTTATCGACAATAGCATGCAACCCCATCTCGTGGCTCATGTGCACCAAGTACGCAGTTTGTGCATTTGCCTTATCTATCACTTGCAACGCCTGCGACAAGGATTGATGGGAATGATGCATCGTATGTCGCAATGCGTTTATAACCAACAGCTTTACACCATCCAATTTGAGCATTTCATCAGAAGATATACTGCTCATATCTGTAATGTAGGCCATGCCGCCTATGCGATAGCCCCATATAGGTAACTGATCATGTAACACCTCTACAGGAACAACCTCTACGCCTGCCACACAGAACGGTTTTAGTTCTGACAAACCATGCAAAGATATGTTGGGAACACCTGGATATTTTTTTTCGGCAAAACAATAGGGTATCCGCTGTTTCAAATTATGCGCACAGCGTTCGTTGGTATAAACATCTATAGACTTCCGGAATGAGAACGGGCGAAGGTCGTCTATGCCGCCCACATGATCATAATGCTCATGTGTAATCAACGCCGCATCTATTTTATCATACGGCCACCTCAACATCTGCTGCCGAAAGTCGGGGCCACAATCAATCAGAATATGTGCTCCATTATCTAAAGAGAGCATGGCCGAAGTACGCAAGCGTTTGTCGCACAAATCTGTAGAACAGCAAACCTCACAATGACAACCTATTTGCGGAACGCCTGTGCTCGTACCTGTGCCTAAAAACCTTAATCGGGGCATAAACTATTTATTCAATAAAATTGGCTTCGGGATATATGCGTATGGCGAATTTATCATACACATCCTTGCGTACTGCGTTACTCAAATTAACTATATCCTGCCCTGTTGCACCGCCTAAATTGACCAACACTAACGCTTGTTTGCTATAAACACCAGCCTGCCCCATTTTCTGACCCTTCCAACCGCATTGGTCTATCAGCCAGCCCGCAGGAATTTTCACTCCACCCTCTACATTGTAGTGTGGCATATTAGGATAACTCTTCAACAAACGCTGCAAGCATTCGTTATCCACAACCGGATTCATAAAGAAGGAGCCTGCACTACCCAAATCCTTGGGGTCGGGCAATTTTGACTGTCTTATTTGAATTATCATATTCCGCAAATCCTGTGCTGTGAGTGTTGCAGGATTCATGCCACGCTGTTCTAACTCCCTGCGTATGGCTGCGTAATCTAAATCGGGAGAAAACTTGAGTGACAGTCGATATGTTACATATGTTATGATATATTGGCCACGCAAAGCATGCTTAAATATACTGCTACGGTATGCATACTGACACGACTGATTGTCGAATGTTCTCAACGTCCCTGTCGCAACGTCTATAGCTTCAACCTTTTCAATATATTGGCAAGCCTCTACGCCATAGGCGCCAATATTTTGAACGGCACTTGCACCAACCTCGCCGGGAATGAGAGATAAATTCTCTAATCCATAAAAGCCATGTTCCACGCAATAGGCCACAAATTCGTCCCACACAACACCTGCCCCCACGCGGAGCCACACGTTGTTTGTATCACGATGCACTTCATCACACCCCACGATGCGTGAGTGTAACACCACGCCGTCAAAATCTTTTACAAACAACAGATTACTTCCACCACCAATTTGCAGCCACCGTTTTCCTTGTAACGACGGCAAAAGTGTCTGAAGTTTTTCAACAGAGTCATATTCAACAAATTCCGCACATTGAGCATCTATGCCAAATGTGTTATGATGTAGTAATGAATACATATTTCCTATTCTTAATTATAAAGGTTGGTTATTTGACACGGAACGTTTTTACGCCAGCATCACAACCACCTCATTGCATAATTTAGTTTTCAAGCCGTACCAGTCTCCAATCCTTGCCATAGCGTTCAAAGGTCAAAGAGCAACCCATTCCGCCCGACTGACTGCAGATCATGAGCACCCTGCGTCGCGAATTAGCATAACTCTGGCCATAATTGATATTTGTAATTGTGCCCGATGGTAACTTCGGCCGGTAATCAGGCCATTGTTCTACATCGAGCAAACCCTCGATACTCTGAAAATTCTCATAATCATACGTTTTGAAAGTGAAAGGCTCCTTGATATGACTCTTCTGATACTTTTTATCAACAGAGAAACGACGATAAAAGTCATAAAAGTCGCTATTCACATTACGACTCATATCATGTGATTCCAATCGTGTCAAACGCCACTGTCCATCGACTTTATCAAAAACATACTGCTTTACACGATGCTTCTCGAGATAAACCCACTCAAACACTACATGACGCAACGAGGTATCCTTCTCCGCCTTTATCGAACGCGAACTATCGAATATGAGCGTGTAGACATCCAAATTCTTGTACATGGGATCGAATTTCCACGCACTCTTTGCTATCGGTCTGTTTTGGCCATCAACATAATTGGGCAAGGGAAAAACGGTGCGCTCTAATTGAAAACGACGCACACGCATATACGAATAAATAAAATCGTCAAACAACCCATCTGCAGCCTTTGGCGGCAATGGCAGACTGTCAGCAGCAGTACTGTCTGTATCAGACTCCACACAGGGCTTCTGTTTTTCTACCGGATCAGAAACCTTTCCTCCTTTACAAGAGGCCAACACCACTACAAACAGAAGAACATAAACAAATCCTTTCATTGTAAATACTACTTATTTGAACAACAAAAGTAAGGCTTTTCTTGGTAAGAAGAACATATTTGCAAAGAAATATTTATCTTTGCACGAAAAATAAGCAATAACGCAATGTTAACAGATAAAATTCAATCATTACTTGGCGAAGTGGCAGACTTACAAGCCGCCGACGAAAAGGCGCTTGAAGAACTGCGCATCAAGTATCTTAGCAAAAAAGGCGTGATAAATGGCTTGATGGGTGAATTTCGCGATGTCGCCCCTGAGAGCAAGCGCGAAATCGGCATGAAGCTCAATGAGTTGAAGACTGCATTACAGGACAAGCTCAACGAGTTGCGCGAGGGTCTTGCCACCAAAGAGGACGATCACTCAGACCTCGACCTTACACGTACGCCCTACCCCATAGCCATGGGTACCCGCCACCCTCTTTCTATTGTCAAGAACGAAATCATCGACATATTTTCGCGCTTGGGCTTTTCTATTGCTGACGGCCCCGAGGTTGAAGATGACTGGCACGTATTCTCGTCACTGAATTTCCCAGAAGACCACCCTGCACGCGACATGCAGGACACATTCTTTGTAGAACAGCACCCCGACATCGTGCTACGTACACACACCAGCTCTGTACAAAGCCGTGTGATGGAAAATTCAAAACCACCTATCCGCGTTCTCTGCCCTGGACGCGTTTATCGCAATGAGGCCATTTCAGCCAGAGCGCACTGCTTCTTCCACCAAGTCGAAGGTCTTTACATTGACAAAGACGTAAGCTTTACCGACTTGAAGCAAGTGCTGCTCACCTTTGCACGCGAGATGTTTGGACCTGACACCAAAATACGTCTGCGCCCCTCATACTTCCCATTCACCGAGCCAAGTGCCGAAATGGATATCTCATGCAACATCTGCGGCGGCAAAGGTTGCGCCTTCTGCAAGCAGACCGGTTGGGTTGAAATCTTGGGTTGCGGTATGGTTGACCCCAACGTACTCGAAGCTAACGGTATAGATAGTAAGGTATACAAAGGCTACGCATTTGGTATGGGCGTTGAGCGCATTACCAACTTGAAATACCAGGTTAAGGATCTCCGATTATTCTCTGAAAACGATGTGAGATTTCTTGACGAATTTACAGCCGCCAACTAATACTGAAAAGAGTTTTTCCCTTTCTAATTATAAGGGTAAAAGCCCAACATACATATATTAAGACGAGATGCGGAAAAGTTGCATACAACGACTTTTCCGCATCTCGTCTTTTAGTTTTACATTCTCGCACGATATGCACCTCAACCCTCACTTCGTAGCCCCCTCCATAAATGGTATATGGCGCATCTGTTTTTCTATATCCTTCTGTCGCTTGCGCATATAACTTGATGGAGACAACGAACTAAACTTAATAGGATTGGGCAATGTGGCTGCCACCAAAGCGCAATCTGACCGACGCAATTCGCTGGCCGAGCAGCCAAAGTGACGCTGAGCTACCGCTTCTGCACCATAGATGTTTGGACCCATCTCTATACTGTTAAGATACACCTCCATAATGCGATCCTTTGACCAAAAAAATTCTATCAGCACAGTAAAGTATGCCTCAAACCCCTTGCGCACCCACGACGAAGTTGGCCACAGAAAGACGTTCTTGGCAGTTTGCTGCGATATGGTGCTGCCACCACGTGAGCGTCCTCCCTCTATATGTTCAATGGCCGCGCTCTGAATGGCATTAAAATCGAACCCATGATGATGCATAAAGTTTTGATCTTCCGAAGCCATTACTGCCACCGGCAAATAAGGCGATATTTGCTTAAGCGGCACCCATTTGTGATGAACAGCCATAGGCTCGCCCTTTAAGCCATGTTGCACACAACGTATCACCATCAAAGGCGTCAACGACACCGGTACCCAACGATAAGCTATAACGGCCAATATACTTGACACAAGAAAGCCCAATACCGTATACTTCAATACCTTGAAAAAAATGCCCATAGACTAAATATAAACAATTATAAAAAGACAAGCCACCTTTCACAACCATACCAATTTGTACGGTTATAACAAGGTGGCTTTATATTTTCTATATACAAAAGCTTAAGCAACTGATCATGACTCGTCTCTTCAAAATCCGTTGCAGCGTCATTTTACTTTAGAAAGGCAGGTCATCTGAAGTTGAAGGTGTGGGAGATACCTCTGGAGCTGCAGGCGCAGTTGGAGCAGGAGTTGCATTAGGAGCAGGAACGGCATTCACTGCAGCACCGTTAGCTTGAGCATCAGCAGCTACCGCATCCGAAGCACGCTGTACACGCCATGCACGCAAGCTATTAAACCAACGGCCATTATACTCATGCGCATCAATATCAAAGGATACAGTCAATTCGTCACCTACATTGATATTAAATTCCTTCAGACGATCTTCGCCAAATACACCGAACACACAGCGCTTGGGATACTGCTCGTGAGTTTCAATAACAAAATCCTGAGCCACCCACTTAGAGCCTGTTCGAGCTGATGTTCCTGTGCGCGGTTCTGTGGCCACGATAATCTTTCCTGAGATTTCCATTTTGCAATAATTGATTTGATTTTTAATAGTGTCGCGAAGTTACGAAAAAACTTTCACCCACTGCTTTTTTGAGTTGAAAAATTCGCTCGCTCAGTTGTTTTTCGTAATTTTGCCATACAAACAAAACAACTAAAACAAACCAAATTCCTCCACATGAAATTTGTTATATCCAGTTCCGTTCTTTCTTCACGACTGATGACCATCGGCCGTGTCATTGTGCAGAAAAACACAATTCCTATTTTAGACTGTTTCTGCTTCGACATACAAGGCACCACCCTGACCATCACAGCGTCTGACAACGATACTACGCTCACAGCCAAGGCCGAACTTAACGAATGCGACTCCGACGTACGCTTTGCGGTTAATGCCAAGACTTTGCAAGATGCCATCAAAGAAATTCCGGACCAGCCACTCGAGTGCTACCTTAACACTGAAAGCTACGAGTTGACTGTTGAATACCAAAACGGCCAATACAAACTCATGGGACAGAGTGCCGAGGAATACCCTACTCCCGCCATCTCTGACGAGACTCGACTTGAATTTGATTTAGAGTGTCAAAAACTCGTACCAAGCATTACACGTTGCATGATAGCAGCTGCCAATGACACCTTACGTCCGCAGCTCAACACTATTTGCTTTGACATTCACAGTCAAGAAGTGTCGCTTGTATCAAGCAACGGCAATCAATTGGCTCTCACCAAGCTCGCCATGCCCGAACTTAATGCTGAAGGCAGCTACTTGCTTGGCACACGCCCTGCCTCACTACTCAAGGGCATGCTGGCCAAAGCCGAAGGCAACGTACATTTCAGCCTTGGTCAACGTACGGCCATTGTTCACACCGAAGAATATTCGCTCACAAGCCGATTGGTTGAGGGCCGTTTCCCCAACTATCGTAGCGTCATACCTCAAGACAATCCCAACATTGTCACAGTCAACCGTCTGGCACTCGTCAGCGCACTGCGTCGTGTTTTAGTCTTTGCCAACGCACAAGCCGTACTTGTCAAGTTCCGTCTGGGGCCAAACACTATGAACATATCGAGCCAGGACATAGACTTCGGAAAGTCAGCAGAGGAAAATATGCTCTGCGATTATATGGGCACCCCCATGCGCATCGCATTCAAGGGCTCGGTGCTGCTTGACTTGATAAACAACATCGAGGGCGACGACATTACGCTCAAACTGTCTGATCCCAGCCGTGCTGGTCTTATCGTACCGGCCAAGCAGAAAGAGGGCGAAGAAGTACTTATGCTGATCATGCCTTCTGTCTTTAACGACTAAACTGCTATCTAATATACAAACATCTTATTTTATGTTAGTTGATGCAGCTGTTCTTAATACGCCAAAAATATTCTTCGTATTATCCATAACAGTCTGCACCAACTAACAATGAGCATATTTTACAACACAAGAGAAATGAAACTATCACTTTCTCGTCCAATCATATTTTTCGACATCGAGGCAACCGGCCTTAATGTCGCAACAGACCGTATTGTCGAGCTCTGTTACATCAAACTCTATCCTGATGGAACAGAAACGGTCAAGACACAACGTTTCAATCCCGAACGACATATTTCAGAAGAAGCCTCTGCAGTAAATGGCATACATGATGAAGATGTTGCTAACTGCCCGCACTTCAAAGAACATGCTGCAGAATTGGCACAAACGTTCCAAGGGAGCGACCTTGCAGGCTTCAACTCTAACCATTTTGACATACCACTGCTCGTCGAGGAATTTATCCGCGCTGGCGTAGATTACGACGTCACAGATGCAAAGTTTGTTGACGTGCAAGGCATTTTTCACAAAATGGAGAAACGTGACCTTACCGCGGCTTACAAATTCTATTGCCACAAAGATCTGAACGACGCCCACACAGCCGAAGCCGATACACGCGCAACACTCGAAGTGCTCGAGGCACAACTTGACCGTTATGACACCGAGCTCAAAAACAGCGTGCCTTTTCTGGCAGAGTTTTCGCGCCGTACCCGCAATGTAGATTTAGCCGGACGCATCGTTTACAACGACCAGGGTGTCGAGACCATCAACTTTGGCAAATACCGCGGACGCGCAGTGGCTGATGTCCTACAACGCGATCCTGGCTACTTTGCATGGATTATGCAAGGCGACTTCACGCAAAATACCAAACAGACATTTATGCGCCTCAAATTGCGCGGGGTGTAATAACAAAGGATGAAAGGGGACGAATGGTCATAACAAGCAGCCCAAACGGCAGTTTGCATAAGATGACGCCATGACATTCGTCCCCCATTATTGTTTGCTCACCCACCATATCTGACAAGAACAAGTAATTACATGAAAGGAAAAAAGATAGTTTTAGGCATCACCGGCAGCATAGCCGCCTACAAAGCATGCTCACTCATACGGCTGTTCATCAAAGCTGGTGCCGAAGTGCAGGTGGTCATCACACCTGCCGGCAAAGAATTCATCACCCCAGTAACACTGTCCACACTTACATCAAAACCCGTTGTCAGCGACTTCTTTTCACGACGCGACGGGTCGTGGCATAGTCATGTCGACCTGGGGCTGTGGGCTGATGCCATGGTTATTGCTCCTTGCACCGCGTCAACACTGGGCAAAATGGCACATGGCATAGCCGACAACATGCTCATCACTACTTACCTTTCAATGAAAGCCCCCGTATTCATCGCCCCTGCCATGGATCTTGATATGTACCGTCACCCCGCCACACAGGCCAACCTGCAAACCCTCCGCCAATATGGCAACCACATCATTGAGGCGGCTGATGGCGAACTTGCAAGCCACCTGGTGGGCAAAGGACGCATGGAAGAGCCTGAGAACATATTCAATGTGCTCAACCATTTCTTCAAGTTGCAAGATGCGCAACAGAGCGGACATGACTTGACGGGCAAACGCGTGCTTATAACAGCCGGCCCTACATACGAGAAAATAGATGCAGTCAGGTTCATTGGCAATTTTTCAACAGGTAAGATGGGCTTTGCCCTGGCCGAAGCATGCGCCGCACGAGGCGCTGAGGTTGAACTAATAGCTGGTCCTGTGGCCATGCAAGTCCACCACCCTCACATCAAGCGCACCGATGTAACAAGCGCGCAGCAAATGTACGAAGCTGCCACGAGCATCTTTCCGCATTGCGACACAGGTATACTGTGTGCGGCAGTAGCCGATTTCACTGTAGCCGAAACTGCCAAACATAAAATTAAACGCGAGGGATCGGGTGGTTTGCATCTTGACCTCATACCCACCCACGACATTGCACGTGCTTTGGGAGCAATCAAGCGCAACGACCAAAAGCTGGTTGGGTTTGCACTCGAAACGGACCATGAATTGGAACACGCAACCGACAAGCTAAAGCGGAAAAACCTTGATTTCATCGTGCTCAACTCACTTCGTACCCCTGGAGCCGGTTTTGCCTGCGACACCAACAAGGTCACACTACTGTTTGCCGATGGCACCCAAAAGGACTTTCCACTCAAGAGCAAAACCGAAGTGGCCGATGACATTGTTGACTTTATCTGAACATCATGCTTAAACACCTATTTCACATAATATGTGCAATCAGCCTGCTAAGCCTTTCTGCCCCCATGCAGGCACAAGAGCTTGATGCCCGTGTGAGCATCAATCACCAACAAGTGCAAGGAACAAGCACCTCTGTGTTTGAAACGCTCAAAACCACCTTGGAGCAATTTTTGAATGACAGGCAATGGACCAATATGCAATTCAAGAAGAACGAGCGTATCAGCTGTACCTTTGCCATTACTATAAAGAAATACTCCCCCTCAGACAATACGTTTCAAGGAACACTAAACGTACAAAGCACACGCCCCGTATATGGTGCCAATTACACCACCACTTGCTTTGCCTTTAACGACCCTAATTTCAATTTCACCTATCAAGAATACGATCAGTTGGACTTCAGAGCAGACGTGATTGACAATAATCTTACCGCCATGCTTGCCTACTACGTATACATGATTATAGGCTACGACATGGATTCCATGTCGCCATCTGGCGGTACCGAATACTTCAAGATGTGCCAAGACATTGTCAATAGTGCGCAAAGCCTCAACGAAAAGGGGTGGAAGGCCTTTGAAGATAACAAAAATCGCCACGCCATAATCACCGACCTGCTTGACGGCGGTATGGAGCCATATCACAAAATGCTCTATACCTATTACCGGCAAGGACTTGATGTGATGAGCGAAAACACCGAACGTGGACGAGCAGGCATAACCCAAGCTATTGAACTACTGAAACAAGCGCACGAAAACAAGACAATGAGTGCCCTTCCGCAAATCTTTACAGAGTTCAAGCGCGATGAGATTATGAACATCTACAAAGGACATACCACATCAAGCGAAAAAGAGAACATTGTCAACATACTTACTAAAATTAATGCTTCACAGAGTTCATATTGGCGCGACATCTAATAAGGGTGGTTCTACAAATTCTGTTTTATAAGTAAAGCTGAGAACAATCAAGAACTAACGTGTGCGTGCGTTCAACCCAAGCACTATTAAAGTCAGGAGTTAATCATATAACAGATTCCTGCTCCTATTTTTATTAAACGCACGATAATAGTCACATACAACTGAATATGCTTCATCATCTCACAATATCACATTACGCACTCATTGAACACCTTGACATCGACTTTAATTCAGGGTTCACCGTCATAACCGGACAAACGGGTGCGGGCAAAAGCATCATGTTAGGAGCCCTCAATTTACTACTGGGCGGACGTGCAGATGCCAAATCCATTCAGTCTGGCGAAAAAAAGTGCACCGTTGAAGCCTCATTTAACATCGAAAACCTCGGACTTGAGTCCTTCTTTGCACGCAACGATATTGACTTCGATGCCACTGACTGCATCATACGGCGAGAGGTTTTACAGTCGGGCAAAAGCCGTGCTTTCATAAACGACACACCTGTCCCTGCAGCCAAGCTTAAAGAGATTGGAGCCTCACTCATCGACATTCATTCGCAACACCAAAACCTGCTCATACGCAATGAGCATTTTCTCATCGACACGCTCGACATTATTGCAGCCCACCCTCAAGCGGTCAGCGACTACAAATGCTTGTACGGGCAATGCAAGCAAGCCGAACAGGTGTTGTCACAATTACAAGAGCGCAGCATTAAAGGACGTACCGACCAAGAATATCTCACATTCCAGCTTAACCAAATAGACGAAGCACAACTGCAACCCGAAGAGCAAGATGCGCTTGAAAATGAACAGCACCTGCTCGCACATGCCGAAGACATAAAGCAAGCCTTTTATCAAGCTAAGGGGCTGCTCAACACCGACGAAATGAGTCTCTCACAAAACCTGAGGCAAGCTGCAGAGACACTCGAGGCCATAAGCGACAACTACCCCGAGGCCACCGACCTGGCCGAACGACTGTGTAGCGTGCGCATTGAGGTGGAAGACATCGAGGCTGAAGTTGAAAGTAAAGCCGAAGACATCGAATACGACCCACAGAGGCTCAATTATGTAGAAGAAAGACTCAACATCATATACGAACTCGAGCAAAAGCACAATGCTACAACCATAGCCGACGTCCTTAACATCGCAGAAAAGCTACGCCTTGAACTTGACTCTATCGAGAACATTGAGGAGGATATTAAAAAACAACAAGCCGAAGTCGAACGTCTGCGCGCACTGCGCAACAAGTTGGCGGCCCAACTAAGCAAAGAGCGCAAGGCTGCAGCCAAAATAATGGAGCAGGAACTCATCAAGGTGCTTACCACGCTGGGCATGCCAAACGCCCGCATGGAAATGCAAATTACACCTCGTACCGCCCCCGACGTAAGTGGCAATGACAATGTCATATTCCTATTTTCAGCCAATAAGAATGTACCATTGCAGGACGTCAGCGCCATTGCATCAGGTGGTGAAATTGCACGCATGATGTTAGCACTCAAATCACTTATTGCCAAACGCACCAACTTGCCAACTATTGTCTTTGACGAGATTGACACCGGTGTGTCAGGCACCATGGCCGAATGTATGGCACAAGTCATGCAAGGCATTTCTGCCAACTGCCAAGTGATTTGCATCACCCACCTGCCACAAATTGCTGCACGAGGAGCCCACCACATGCTGGTGTACAAGGAAGACAGCGAAGGATTTACACGCAGCCACATCATTCCGCTTACCCAAGCGCAGCGCGTTGAAGAAATTGCGCACATGCTCTCTGGTTCCGAGCTGACTGATGCTGCCATTGACAATGCAAAAGCACTAATGGCACAAGCTTAACTACACAACATTCCCCTACATACAATGAAAAAGGTTTTCATCGCAACACTACTCTTTACAACTACATACGGCCACATGGCACAAGCCGCAAACGACCTTCCCACAAAGGAGGCATACAAGGCCATGCTCAACCTGTTTACTTACAACGCCGAAGGCAAGCTCATCAAGTCGGACGTAGCATTTTATGTTGACAATAATGGCAGCGCGGTATGTGCTTACAGCACACTGAAAGATGCAACCCGTGCCGAAGTGGTTGATGCTAAAGGCAAGAAATACAGCATCAGCCGCATTTTGGGGGCCAATGCCACCACCGACCTTGTCAAATTCCGCGTCGACGGTGTAAAGGACAATGCCTATTATCACATTGTCACCATGCCGGCCACAACGGGACAACAGTTAACGCTGCAGAGCTATACTACCAACAAAAAGGCCATCATGCCATTTGCCACAGTTGACAGTACCGAGGCATTTAACGCCCTGGCATATTACCATATTAGTGCTGGCAACGACAGTCACAACTATGGGTGTCCACTAATTGACCAAGAAGGCTCACTGGTTGGTGTGGTGCAACAAAATGTAGAGAAAAACGCAACCAAAGCTTGCGCCATAGACGCACGTTTTATCAATGCACTCAACATTACTGCCGCATCGGCATTCAACAGCGATTTGGCAGCATTAAAAATACCCCGCGCCATACCAGAGGACAAGCAGGCAGCACTCAACTATCTGTTCATGCTGCCTACGACCGACTCACTGAACTGCACGACAGCCTATGCCGATTTTATAGCGCAATACCCCGACATGCCCGATGGCTACGTACAACGTGCACAATATTGGGCCGGCAAGAAACAACTCGAAAAGGCCAACAACGACTATGCCACAGCCTTGTCAAAGAGTACAACCTGCACAGACACCACAGCACAAACCGAAGATGCTGTACACTATGCCATAAGTAGCAGCATCTACCGCAATGTCATGGCCGCAGGAAAAGATTCCACACTTGGCCAAGACTGGAATTTAGCACGTGCAGAGCATGAGGCCGATTTGGCATACAAAGCCAAACCTATGGCGCTATACATGGTGCAAAAGGGCAACTGCCAATATGCCGCCCGCAACTACCAGGGCGCATATACCAGTTTCATCACAGCATGCCATGATGCCGCGTTTGCCACCAGCGAAACCTACTTTTCGGCAGCGCGTTCGCTCGAGATGGCCAATGGCGACAACCAACAGGTAATAGCTCTGCTCGACAGTTGCATCAACCGCATTCCGCAAAACAACAATACACAGTACGCGCAGTTCTACTTGGAACGTTCACAACGATTATTGAAGGCCGAAAGATATCGCGATGCTGTAGCCGACTATAACCAATACGAGCAAATGATCGGCCCGCGCAATTTGACAGACCGATTTTATGACCTGCGCTCGCAGGCCGAAGAAAAGGCACACATGTATCAGCAAGCGCTCGACGACTTACACACGGCCATAGCCATTGCGGAGCAGCCACTCCCCTACCAGATTGACGAAGCCGCATTGCTGCTCAACGTGGGTGAATACCAACGTGCCATTGACGCAGCACAAAAGGTATTGACACAATGGGGCGACAATGCCGACTGTTATAAAATTATAGGTGTGGCACACGGCGAGCTCAAACACAAAGCCGAAGCATTGAAATACCTGCAACGCGCTAAAGATTTGGGTGATAAAAGTGTAGACAACTTTATCGAGAAATACAAATGATTTTGCCCCTACAATTTTAATTTCGTCAAATTGTCTACATCCTACACTATCTGCACATAACAACTTGATAACCAACAGTTTTATGAGTGTAGACACTTGACAAAACTGTCTGCACTTCTGTCTACACTTGCACAAGCAAGTAGTTTGCACAGCATGCACAGGCAGTGAAAACAGTTTCTCCGACTGGCGTGACGCCCTGCCGTAACTGAAAATTCTACCTCGCGTAACCGCATTCACAAGTTTTCTGCAAAGAAATGCAGACTTGAAAAGGGCCAAGTACAAGCGCTTACACCTGTGCCACGAGTGCAACTAAAGTGTAGAGTGTCTTGCACGTTACCTACACATCTTAACCGCTTAATAATCAACGGCTTACACACAATTAGTGCAGAGTGTAGACAAAACTGGCAAAAACGACGGACGCGTGCGCGCGAGAGAGAGTAAAGTGCATCAGGACTGTTCTGTACAAGACGAGCCTGATAATACGACTTACAAAGCAATTTGCTTATAAGAAATTCATATTCTTACCCCTTATACTGTATGACACAACATCACATACACATAATAATCCTTGTTGTCTCTACCCTGTTTTGCCTTGGCAGCAAAGCACAGAATATTCACACCATCAACCCCTACCTCAATGCGGAGGAGCGCAATGGCGGTTTTTCAAGCGACAGTATAGAGACTACCGGTGTGCCCGAAGGCCTCTACGCATGGCACATCAGTCCACGCTTTGGCGACATCATACCTGCCACCTATGATACCATTCCGCACCGTTTTCAAAACGAGAACCAGACGATGGGTGCAACAGGGCATTACAATTTTACCGGCAACCTGGGCGCACCGCGTATCAGCCATTTCTTCAACGAGCAGGGGGTAAACATGCAAAGCGTGCCATTCATCTTCAAAACGCCCTACGACTATTTTCTCAAAAGCACGGATGCGCTTTTGTTCACCAACACCAAGTCGCCATTCACCACACTTACTTACCATTCATGTGGCAACAAGCAAAATGGCGAAGACCGCCTAAAGGCCATGTTCGCCGTTAATGCTGGCAAAAAGTTGGGCTTGGGCTTTAATGCCGACTACCTCTATGGTCGAGGCTACTACGAAGGGCAATCTACAGCCGACTTCGACGGTATGGTTTATGCCTCATACCGCAGCGACAACTACCAGATGCATGCTTACGTGCAACACACTTATCTGAAAACACGCGAAAATGGCGGCATCGAGAACGATGACTACGTCAACCGCCCCGAAATTTTTCCTACACGCTACGGCACGGGCGACATGCCCATCAATTTGGCTAAGGCATGGAACAAGATTGGAGGCAACAAGGTGTTTTTGACACACCGGTACAGCTTGGGATTTCATCGTTTTCGCGATGCAAAAGGCCAGATTGTGCCCGAGGCTGTCGTAAAGCAAATGGCCGCAGCAGCAGCTGCCACACAGACCAAGGACACAACTATGGTCAGCACAATAGCCCAGCCGCGTGTTCCGAAAGACAAAGCAGAGAGCGTGCCCGTACACACCGACAACGACACACTCAAAATCACAAGCGAATTTGTGCCAGTAAGCAGTTTTATTCACACACTCTGCGTTGACGATAACACACGCCGCTTCATTTCGAACGAGGCAAACAACAGCGAATCACCAGGCTATTTCAACGATTTTTATCTGCTGGGCGACTCTGCACTTGACCGCACGCACCATTTGGGCATTGAAAACACCTTTGCCGTGGAATTGCACGAGGGCATGAATCGCTGGATGAAGATGGGGCTCCGCCTGTTTGGCAAACACGAATTTGCCAAATTCGATTTCAAATCTCCATCTTTTACCGCCGCCGACAAGCGCAAATTTGTAGAAAACTACTTTACTGTTGGCGCCCAAATACTGTCAACACAGAGTAAAATCATAACTTACAACGTGTTGGGTGAGTTGCGTACAACTGGCAGCGACTGGGGCGAATTTAATGTGGAAGGCAATGCCAAGCTGAATATCCCCATCAAGAAAGACTCACTGCAATTCGTGGTTAACGGCTTTGTACGCAACGAGCGCCCATCGTTTTACTACCGCCACTACATGGCCCGTAATGCATGGTGGGATAATGACAATTTGAACAAAATGTTCCATGCCCGCGTCAACGCCAGCCTACGCTATAAGGACACTCAAATAGGTGTATCGCTTGAGAACATTCAAAACTACACCTACTTTGAGGAGACCCTGACGCCATTCGAAAACAGCGACAGCTACACCTCATATCGTCACGCCATAGATGTGGCACAAGCCAGCAAGAATGTACAATTACTGGGCATCACGCTCAACCAAAATTTTCATTGGGGCATATTTAATTGGGAGAATGAACTTGCCTACCAGGTGAGCAGCAACAAAGCCGTTTACCCTGTGCCGGCATTCTCTGCATATAGCAATGTCTACCTTTTGTTTCACATTGCCAAAGTGCTGCGCACCGAGATCGGTGCCGACGTGCGCTACTTTACGCGCTACACTGCACCTGCCTACTCGCCCATCATCGGACAATTTGCTGTGCAGGACGCGCAATACGCCACCCGTGTTGGCAACTACCCTATAATCAATGCATACGCTAATTTCCATCTTAAACGCACACGCTTTTATTTGATGGCATCACACGTCAACTATTCGTCAGGTGCAGGACGCCCATTCCTTGTGCCACACTACCCGCTCAACCGCTTGACTATACACTTTGGCGTGTCGTGGAATTTTGTGAATTAGCGAAAATTAAATAGATATAGGATTGCGCGTCAATGCAAAAGACGTAATTTTGCATTTACACGCTCTTGTACCACAACATTATCTTGAGCGTGACGCAACACACAACGAACAAAAAACAAGTAACAACCACATGGCTGAAACAATAGACATACGCCTGCTCAATGCACAAATTGAGGCTGAGACAGGCTTTATTACAGACTTGGTGGAGGGCATGAACCGCACCATTGTCGGACAGAAACATCTCGTCAACTCGCTTCTTATTGGCCTCCTCTCTGATGGTCACATACTACTCGAAGGTGTGCCAGGTTTGGCCAAGACGTTGGCCATCAAGACATTGGCCTCGCTGATTGATGCCAAATTCGGACGTTTGCAATTTACCCCCGACTTGCTGCCGGCTGACGTTATAGGTACCATGATTTATAGCCAGAAAGATGAGAGTTTCAAGGTCAAGAAAGGCCCCATCTTTGCGAACTTTGTACTGGCCGACGAAATCAACCGCGCACCGGCTAAAGTGCAGAGTGCACTGCTCGAAGCCATGCAAGAGCATCAAGTTACCATCGGTGACAACACATTTGCACTGCCAAATCCCTTCTTGGTGTTAGCCACTCAAAACCCTATTGAACAAGAAGGCACTTACGAACTGCCCGAAGCACAAGTTGACCGTTTCATGATGAAAGTCATCATTGACTATCCGACCATTGAGGAGGAAAAGAGAATCATGCGTGCACACATCAACGACAGCTTTAGCCACGTGTCGCCTGTCATTGACACCGACCGCATACTCAAAGCACGTCAACTGGTAAAACAAGTATACATAGACGAGCGTATTGAGCAATACATTGCCGACATAGTCTTTGCCACACGATATCCAGAGCAATACAAGCTCAAGGATTTCAAAAACTATATTTCGTTTGGCGGTTCACCACGTGCCAGCATCAACTTGGCTCTGGCCGCCCGTGCTTGTGCGTTTATCAAGCGCCGTGGATACGTTGTGCCTGAAGATGTGCGCGAGGTGGCAGCCGACGTGCTTCGCCACCGCATTGGCTTGTCGTACGAAGCTGAAGCATCGGACATCAAGGCTGATGACATTGTCAAGGAAATTCTCAACAAAGTTGAAGTGCCCTAAATCAGAATGGGCTACTGCGTGAAACCCTATGACTGGGCCATGCACCAACGTGTTAATCAACAGGCAAAACAAAGCATTTACAAACATACAGCAACAGATGGATACTTCGGAGCTTCTACGCCGTGTTCGCAGTATTGAAATTAAGACAAAGGCCATCACCAACAATATTTTTGCAGGCGAGTACCACTCAGCCTTCAAAGGCCGTGGTATGTCATTTGCCGAAGTGCGTGAATACCAACCTGGCGATGACATACGCGACATCGATTGGAATGTAACGGCTCGTATGAACCGCCCATACGTAAAGGTGTTTGAAGAAGAACGTGAGTTGACACTCATGCTGCTTATAGACTTGTCTGCCAGTCAAAATTTCGGTACCCACCAACGCACACAGCGCGAATTGGCTACTGAAATTGCGGCAACGTTGGCTTTTTCGGCCATGAAGAATAATGACAAGATAGGTGTGATATTCTTTACCGACCGCATCGAAAAGTTTATCCCGCCACAAAAAGGGCGCAAGCATGTGCTTTACATTATCAGGGAGTTGCTTGATTTCAAGCCACGAGGCAACCGTACGAATGTGGGCATGGCCCTGGAGTATCTTGTAAAAATCATGACCAAACGGTCCATAGCCTTTGTGTTGAGCGACTTCCTTACCACCGACGATTATTCGCGCCCGCTCATGGTGGCCGCACGCAAACATGACGTGGTGGCACTGCACTTGTACGACCAATGTATGGCCTCATTGCCCGACATTGGACTAATAAAAGTAACAGACGCTGAAACAGGACACGAGCAATATCTTGACACATCAAGCAAAGCCACTCGCCAACATCAGCAAAAGTGGTGGCAAGCACACAATGAGGAATTGGCCACTCGCTTCAGTAAGAGCAAAGTTGACTATACGTCTATCGCCACAGACGCGGATTATGTGCGCCCGCTCATGAACCTTTTTGCCCAACGCTGACCTATTTTATTATGAAGAGAGGATACTCACATTGCCTTATATCGAAATTGGCTACCACATTGGTCATACTATTATCAATGTGCTTTAATACCGTCGTCTCGGCACAGGTTGTTGTTGAGGCACGTACAGATACGGCCAGTTTCTTGATAGGCGAACAAATTCAACTTACCGTTAAATGTACGGCAAATGCACGCCAGCGCGTTGATTTTCCATATTTTCAACCTCAGCAGCAACTTGTGCCGGGTGTTGAAGTTATTGACTGCGGACGCATTGACACAACCATGCTCAACAATGGCAAACGCATTCAGCTGACGCGCCGCTATACCATCACGTCTTTTGACTCTGCCATGTACAACATTCCCCCTTTCAAGGTGAAAGTTGACGGCAAAACCTATCTGTCAAGGGGCAACATTGGTATCAAGGTTAACACCGTACCAGTGGATTTGAACCACCCAGACAAGTTTAACGGGCCTCACGATGTGGTGGAGCAACCATTTGAATGGAGTTGGACAATTACTTTAATAGCACTGGCTTGCATGCTGATGCTGACTGCAGTTGTCATGATGGCAATACGACTTGCCGACCCTAAATTGATAACACGCCGCATGGTTGTAATGCCTCCCACCCCTGCACACGTAACGGCCATTGACCAAATAGAAAAGATAAAGCTCGCGCCACAAGATGACACCAAGCAGTACTACATGGCCTTGACCGACACCTTGCGCGCATACATCGAGAAACGCTTCGGCTTTAATGCCAAAGAGATGACGACCAGTCAAATTCTGGATAACCTGTACCAACTTAAGAACGAAGAGGCTATTGCTGAATTGAAGACTGTGCTTATTACAGCCGACTTGGTGAAATTTGCCAAGCATACTACTACGATGTCTGAGCAGGACCGCAGCCTTGTACAAGCAATGAACTACGTGCAGGCTACAAAACTTGAGCCTAAGCAAATGCCCAAACCACGCATCGAGTATGTGTCGCTCTCAAACAAAAAACAGATTTTTTGGCGCAACGTTATGCGTGTGGCATCATGCGGTCTGGCTATAGCGACACTGGCATTATGCGCATACAATCTGTACCTTATTTATTGCAGTTTTGCTTAATCAGCACTTTATTATGACATTCGCATCGCCTACATACTTTTTGCTACTTTTGCTGCTTGTGCCCTATTTTATATGGTACTTCCTGTTTCGTTCAAAACGCGAAAGCCATATATTATGGGCAAGCACCGAAACCTTTCGCCATGCACCGTCGACCTGGCGCACACGTCTCATTCACCTGCCTTTCTTTCTGCACGTTGTGAGTTTTGTGCTCATAGTGATGGTGCTGGCACGCCCACAAAGCGACCACTATTGGCACACAGGCGAAACTGAAGGCATAGACATCATGATGACACTCGACATTTCAACGTCTATGGCCACTCCAGATATTTCGCCCAACCGTATATCTGCCGCCAAGGATGTAGCTCTGGAGTTTATCAACAACCGACCGAATGACAACATCGGCCTTACGCTGTTTGGCGGAGAAGCTTACACACAGTGCCCACTTACAACCGACCATGGTACGCTGATGCGAAGTTTTAAGGGTGCCACCTGTTCACTGCAAAACGATGGCATCATACAGCCTGGCACAGCTATAGGTATGGGTATTGCAAGCGCCGTGTCGCATTTGAATAACAGCCAAGCCAAAAGCAAAGTTATCATACTGCTTACTGATGGAGCAAACAATACTGGCGAAATTTCTCCCTTAATGGCCACCGACATGGCCAAATCTCTTGGCATACGCATTTATACCATATTGTTAGGCACCGAAGGTAAGGTGAACGTGCCTGTGGCTCAACTGCCCAATGGCGAAGTTTACACCCAACAAGTTGATGATACAGTGGACCCAACTACTCTCAAACAGATAGCACATGAAACTGGGGGAACTTTTTATAAGGCTACCTCACGCTCATCATTGAAGAAGGTGTATGCCGACATTGATAAACTTGAGAAATCGAAATTGAAGGTCAACAACCACAACCGACACTACGAGGCTTACATGCCCTTTGCCATTGCTGCATTGATAGTAATGCTGATTGATACGCTGCTGCGCATCACGTGGTTCAAACGTTTATAAAACGTATAAGTTTTGAACATCTACTTATAGATATTATTTATGCTAATATTTCAAAGTCCACACAACCTATATTGGTTACTGCTCATACCTTTGTGCTGCATCATATACATTTATCAAACAATACGCCAGCGCAAGAAGATGGCTGTACTGGGCAATCGTGACCGAATTATGGCCTTAATGCCTGGACGATCTAAATGGCGCAAACACATACGCTTTGGCTTGCTCATGCTTGTTGTAGCTGCACTCGTTCTGACCATAGCACGTCCGCTCTATGGTACAAAACAACAAACCGAAACAGCTAACGGCATTGAAGCAGTTGTGATGGTAGACGTGTCAAACTCTATGCTTGCCAACGATGTGCAGCCATCGCGTTTGGATCGTGCCAAACTGCTTGTGACCAACATGGTGGACAAGATGAAAAACGATAAGGTGGCACTTGGTGTATTTGCCGGTGAAGCATACCCGCAACTGCCTATCACATCGGACTATGCTGCAGCCAAAACATTTATTGACGCGTTGTCGGCAGGCATGGTTACCATGCAAGGCACTGATATTGCAGCCGCCATTGACCTGGGGTGTAAGAGTTTTACACAGAACAAGGACGTGGGCAAGGCTATCATACTCATAACTGATGGCGAGAACCATGAGGGAGGCGCCGAAGAGGCTGCCAAAGCCGCAGCCAAGGCAGGCATAAATGTATATGTGATTGGGGTGGGCACTACACAAGGAAGCGAAATTCCTACCGCAAATGGTCCACTGACTGACGCCAATGGACAAGTTGTGCACACCGCACTTAACGAACAAATGTGCCGTGACATAGCACAAGCCGGAAAAGGACTTTACCTGCATCTTGACCAAAGCAATAGTGCACAAGACGAACTGCAGGCACAACTCAAACAACTTAAGCAGTCATCTACTACAACCTCATATACTGCACGCAACGAGCAATTTCAAGCCGTAGCCTTGATTGCCTTGCTCTTGCTTATTATTGAGGCATGTATTAATGACACGAAAAATGCGTTCTTTAACAAGTTCAAAATATTCAACAAATGATACGGTCTGGCATTATTACATACATTATCATAGTCTTAGCATGCCTGTCGCCCAATATGGCTACGAGTGTGCACGCCCAAAATTGGATATATAGGTATACGCATATTGGAAATCAGAAATTCCATAAAGGACAGACTGACAAAGCTGAACAATATTACTTGCGGCTGTTGAAAGAGGCACCTAATAACAGCAGAGCCATGTTTAATCTGGCCGATGCGTATCTGGCTAAAGGTGATGTAAGGGGGGCAGACAGTCTGTACAACAAGGTGACGCAGATTGAAACGAACCCACAAGTACGGTCTATGGCTTGGCATAATCGTGGATACATTAGCCAAAGAGCAGCCTTACAAAGTCGCGAGCAAGAACAACAATTGCTGCGTACCGCCATTGAGCAATACAAACAAGCACTGCGACTTGAACCACATAGCGACCGCACCCGTTACAATTTGGCCCTGTGCCAAAAGCAACTTAAAGAAAGCACTAACAACAAACAGCAGAACAAGCAACAACAAAAGCAGCAACAGCAACAAAAGAACAAACAGAACGAACAACAGCAACAGCAACAACAAAAGAACAACAGCAACAAGCGGCAAGACAAGCAGCAAACTGAGCAATATATGAATTTGGCAAGGCAAGCAGAGCGTAGAGCGCTTGAAAAGCTCAAACAGCACCAACCCAGGCAACGCAGCAAGGACAAAAATTGGTGATACGACACATAGCCTTGCACAAAAGGAAAACAAGATTTTATTGAACACATGCCATATATCTCTACTAACATTTCTGACATATACAATATAAAGGACAAAGGACATATGCTTCTTTCGCACCTTGCCACATTATTCATAGCGCTTTTTGCCTGCATCAATGCTTGTGCACAATCATTCAAAGCCAACATTGAGGAGGTGGGCGGCTACTATCGCCTGACCTTTACAGTAACGAGCAGCGATGTCAAGGGCTTTACCCCACCCTCGCTCTCGGCTTTTGAGGTGTTGAGTGGCCCAAGCACATTTACATCAAGTAACTATCAAATAGTTAACGGCAGAGCATCACACAACGAAAGTACGACCTACACATACATACTGTCTGCACGCAAAAGCGGACATATAACTATTGGCGCAGCCACCGTGCAAGTTAATGGCCGCACTTTGCACAGTCGCCCTGTCAGTCTGCACGCTCAATCTGGCGGTAATAGCGGGACAAGCAATCACAGCAGTGCATCACAAAATAACACAAGCTATGACCAACTGCAACAGGCCGGCAGCAAGGTTACGCAACACGACCTTTTTATAGATGTAACTCCCAGCCGCACTAAAGTATATGAACAAGAGGCCATATTATTGACCTACCGCATACATGCCCGTGTGGGGGTGGGATTGTCGAATACGAGTTTGGTTCAAAAACCCGATTTCAAAGGTCTCATTTCGCAAGAGCTACCTCTGCCTGGCAACCAAATTCAGACTACTCTTGAACACCGGAACGGCGCGACATATCGTACCGGAACAATTCTACAATACTTAGTTTTTCCACAGCATAGCGGCAGCATTACCATTCCGAGCATAACCTTTGATTGTGCTGTAGTGCAACAAGACCATACAATGGATTTGGCTGATGCTTTTTTCAATGGTGGAGGCACGATTGGGGTGCAAGTACGCCGCAGTGTGGCGCCACTGAAAATACAAGTTTCGTCACTGCCCATGCCACGTCCTGCAAACTTTTCGGGAGCTGTGGGCAAATTTAATATAAAAGGAGAATTACTCAACAGTCATATCAAAACAAATGATGTGGCCACTTACCGCATTACGCTTAGCGGATTAGGCAATCTTAAACTCATCACGGCCCCTACGGTTAACTTCCCCAAAGACTTTGACACCTTTGATGCCAAAACGACAGACAACACGAAAGTCAACACCGATGGGCTGCATGGACAGTTGACCTTTGATTACACCTTTGTACCACGAAACGTGGGCGATTATACGATACCTGCTACAGATTTCGTATTTTTCGATTCTGCCACTGGTACTTATCGCACCATACGTACAAGTCCAGTAAAACTGCACATATCCAAAGGTTCACAATCAAATGCCGACGTTGACAAGCAGCTAGCTTTGCTCAAGAGTGATATTCGAAATTGCAAGTCTACCGAACATAGCTCTATATTGGCCTGGGGCAGTACAAGCTATGTTGTGCTTAACATTTTGCTCATTGTCATCTCTATAGTCTTATGGATACTTGTTAGTATTTGGAACAGGAAGCAACATGATACTTCCCTGCATAACAACAGTCGCGCATACAAGAATGCCATGCGCACACTCCGACTGGCAGACCCCACGGCTAAAGGACAAGAGAATGGCAAATATTATAGTACAATAAGCCAAGCGATCGACAACTATTTGGCAACTTACTTCGGTCTGCAAAAGTCTGATATGAACAGAGACAGCATACGGCATTTATTACAAGACAAGCACATAGATGATACGGTCATCAACAACTTGTTTGAAGTTACTGATTATTGTCAATATGCTGAATTTGCTCCCAATAATGATGCAGACAAAGTTCAGACTTTAGCCAAAGCCAAAGATGTTATTAAGTTGATTGATGATGCTTTGAAGAATAAGGCTTAAACATAATTTTCACTCTCACCTATACGTAATAATTCGATGCGAAATTTCATCATATCATTACTTGTCATGCTGGTTGCCACGAATGTAACGGCACAAACAGCCAATGACAAGGCTGAACAAGCTTACCAACAAAAGGATTATGTGCAAGCTGCTAAAAGCTATGCCCAACTCTTGCCACAAAAAGGCGAAGTAAGCCACAACGCAAAGGAGTTGGAGGCCACATACTACAATTTGGGTAACTGCCACTACAGACTTAAGAATATAGGACAAGCCATTTGGTGTTATCAGCAGGCTCTCAGAATAAATCCTGCTGACGATGATGCCCAATTCAATCTGCAACTTTCACAGACCAAAACGCAAGATAACCTGAACGCATCAACTGGGCTATTTTTTACCACCTTCTTCAAAAAGGCAGTCTGCACTGCAAGCAGTGATACATGGGGTGTTGTGGCGCTCATCATGTTGGTTCTGTGCGTGGCATCTGCTTTGACTTGCAAAATGGGTAAAAGCATAAACATACGCAAAGCAAGTTTCGCTTTCAGTATTATTTTTGGCATATTCACACTATCTGCATACGCTTTTGCATACATTGAGCAGCACTTCATATACCCTGGCACTCAAGCTGTTGTTATTCAAGAAATACAAACATACGCATCACCTACTGTCACTTCGGCCAAAACGCGCACCTTGCACGAGGGGGCCATTATTGGTGTTAACGGACGCACAGGCAATAATTGGATAGAGGCCGAATTGCAAGATGGCATGGTTGTATACCTACAATCGGATATCACCCTGCCAAATGCAAATGATTTATGCACTTCACCCATTAGCCCGTCTGTCAAACTTTGGCAGCTTTACTAAAAAAACTCCCACTACAATAAGCCACTCATGGACCAAGCTATAACCTTGCTACTAAACGGCAGTTCTTCGCTCTACCTGGACGGCATTGCATGGACCGCAACACAAACAACCACTTGGTTGCCACTTGCCATTATGCTGCTATATGTCGTTATCCAGGCAAATGATTTAAGGGGCATTCTGCGCATAATCATCTGCATCAGCCTTTGCATCGCATTGGCCGATCAAGTGGCATCGAGCGTATTCAAGCCCTTAGTAGCGCGCTGGCGTCCGACGCACGACCCCTACATCATGTATATGGTTGATATTGTTCGAGGTTATCGAGGGGGTAACTATGGTTTCTTTTCAAGTCATGCAGCCAACACTATGGCCATTGCCACCTTTGTCACGTTGCTAATGCGCCGCAAAACGCTCAGCTACTGGCTCGGCAGTTGGGTTTTGCTCAACTGTTGGACACGCATTTATCTTGGAGTGCACTATGCCGGCGATTTGTTTACAGGACTCGTGTGGGGTGGCATTGTTGGAGTCGGCATATACAAACTCTTTGTGTTTTGGTCTATGAAGGTGGCACAAACGCAACGGAAAGCGCAATATGCACTCCTTAATACAGAAAAGCCATATTTTACGACAAGCAATTACACTTTGCACCAATCACATTTATTGATTGCTGCACTACTAACTACATATTTATATATTGCTTTCAAAGCCTTATTCTTTGCAGAATAGGGAAACGTATCTTTGCATAAAAACAAAAAGAATCAGACGGCCTATAAGCCGGGTTCTGTGACCATGCACCCTAAAAAGATGCACAGCGCCTGCCATTTATCCGCGCACTTTGTTGCCAAAGTGCTCTATCGTTCTACCCTCCAACGCGCATTTAATACTGTTTAGGCATTAAATGCTCGGACGAGCAGCCCTCTTACGCTGGTATACATGAACTTTCAACTTCTGACGTGCACAGCACACATGTCACCATGTGCCTGGTGGGCTCTTACCCCGCCTTCTCACCCTTACCCTACTGTTATAGTGACAGCGGGCGGTTATTTTCTTCTGCACTGGTTCACCCTCACGGACGACTTCCAATTAAGAAGCAGAATGCTCTACGTTGCCCGGACTTTCCTCCTGCATCTCAAGAAACGAATGCACACGGCAAGCCGGCCGACTGATTCTTATGTAACGCGAAGGTACAAAAAAATTAACGTCTACGAATGTCGTATGCTCAAAAAAATGTACTTTTGCAGACTAATGAAACGCCTTGCATACATATTACGGCTTTGCTGATTACAAAGACGTTGTCATAAACGTTGCCGATTATATAAGTAGGTGTTCTCTTTGCACTGACGCCTGCCGATTGTATAATATAATTCTGGACACCTACTAATCATACCTAAACCTCATGAAAAAAGGGCTTTTACTCATAGCTGTTGTTTGGCTCTCGACACTGCGAATTTGGGCACAACCAGGACGTACAACAATCTTGGCCCCCAATATACATACTGTAAGACTTATTGTTGACAACCAAATTGAAGCTTTCCCCGTATTGAAACTTAACGATGGTAAAACTCTGGAGGTCAGTTTCGACGACATGACACACGAATACCGCCGTTACACCTACAAAGTGGAGCATTGCGATGTTTACGGCAATGTATCTGAAGATTTATTTGACAATGAGTATGTCAATGCCACGAGCAATGAGGTTGTCATCGAAGACTACGAACCGAGTCAAAACACAACTGTAAATTACACACATTATTCGTTTACACTGCCTAACACACAAATGCGGCCACTGCTTTCGGGCAATTACCGCATCACCGTCAGCACCGAAAATGACGAAGGCAGCAATGTGCCGGTAATACAAACATACTTTGCCATAGTTGACCGAAAAGTCAGCATTTACCCCACATGCACAACCGATACCGACATTGACCACAATAATTCTCACCAACAATTATCACTCAAAATTGACTGCAGCAACTTACTTCTACGCGATGCTGAAAATGAAGTCAAAGTAATTGTCTTGCAAAACCGGCGATGGGATAATGCCGTCATTGGGCCACAATACACAGGCATCAACAACAACACTTTGCTTTGGGAGCACTGCCACAGCTTAATATTCGAAGCCGGCAATGAATACCGCAAGGCCGAATTTTTGTCTACACGCTACCCTGGAATGCACGGCGAAAGTGTTAGATGGATAGATCCATTCTACCACTACACGATGACGACCGATTACCCACGCAAAAATTACCTTTACGACGAGGACAAAAATGGCCTCAGCGTAACAAGATACGACAGCAATGGTGATGCCGATTATGAAGCTGATTACGTCATGATGCACTTCAAACTTGACATGCCATGCTTGCCTCAAGACCAACAAGTCTATGTGTACGGGCAATGGACTGGTAACAACCTTAACCCAGCCTGTCGAATGCAATACAACGACTCTGAACAGGCTTACACGGCCGACATCTTGATGAAATGCGGTTACTACAACTACATATATCTTTGCGCTAAAAACAACTCAGCAAGAGGTTATACACAACCAACCGAGGGCAATTTCTTTCAAACAGAAAACGAATATGATATTCTTGTGTACCACAAGCCAACCGGCACAAGATATTGGCAACTGGTAGGCTGTGTCACACCTATTTATCGAAACAAATAATACTTCCCCACTCCACCACTTTACACCGACATCACACAAACATGTTTATTCAAATACTCGACTTTATCGGCACATTTGCCTTTGCAATATCTGGCATTCGTTTGGCTTCTGCCAAGCATTTCGACTTATTGGGCGCATACTGCGTAGGCTTGACTACTGCCATTGGTGGAGGCACCATGCGAGACCTCTTACTGAGCCAGCCTCCGTTTTGGATGACAAATTCTTTTTACCTTATTTGCACAGGCTTTGCCCTTATTTGGGTAATCATATTTCGCAAGTTTCTCATTAAGCAAGAGAATACTTGGTTCCTGTTCGACACGATAGGACTGGCTCTTTTTGCCGTCGTTGGCATCGAAAAGACACTTGCTGCCGGATTTCCATTTTGGACAGCCATAATTATGGGTACCATGACTGGTGCCGGAGGGGGTGTATTCCGTGATGTTTTTATAAACGAAGTACCACTTATCTTCAGGAAAGAGATCTATGCCATGGCTTGCATCATTGGCGGCATAGCCTACTTCATCTGCTACAAAATCGGCATGGGCAACATTGCTTCAGGACTGATATGCGGCCTATTTGTCATCATATCCCGCATCTTGGCTGTTCACTACAAAATACACTTACCAACACTCAAAGGCGACAACGAGTAAAAAGCACAGCTACTTACCACCATGAGCATGATATACCTGCATGTGCCATTTTGCACAAGCCGCTGCATCTACTGCGATTTCTATTCTACCACCCAATCAGCAACTGTCAGACACGAATATGTCAATGCGGCTTGTGCCGAACTTGCCAATCGCAAGAGCTACCTGGCTGACAGACTAATCCAAAGCATATACTTTGGGGGTGGGACTCCATCACAATTACAAATAAAAGAGATTGCGATACTTCTCGATAGTATCAACAAACACTACGATATTGATACCAACGCTGAAATCACGCTCGAAGCTAACCCCGACGATGTTACACCCGACTTTACACACAACCTGCGCAACCTTGGTTTCAACCGCGTCAGTTTGGGCGTACAGAGTTTCAATGACCGGATATTGAAAATGCTCAATCGACGTCATGATGCAGCTACGGCACAAGATGCCGTACACACCCTGCAACAAGCCGGGCTTGACAATATTAGCATTGACTTGATTTATGGATTGCCCACTCAACTGCTGCAAGATTTTTCGTCAGATTTACAAAAAGCCTTTTCATTGCCCATCAAGCATTTGTCAACCTACGCGCTAAGCATTGAACAAGGTACCTTGCTACAACGCAAGATACAATCTAACGAACTTGCCGAAACCGACGAAGACACTTTTATAGCCGAATACGAGATCATGATGCAACAAGCTCACGCACATGGGTTTGAACATTATGAAATTTCGAACTTTGCCTTACCTGGCTTTGAATCAAGGCATAATTCTGGATATTGGAACAACACCCCCTACCTTGGCATCGGACCTGGAGCGCACTCGTTCAACGGTACAGACGAAAGACAATATAACGAGCCGAATTTAGGAAAATATATTTCAGCAGCGGGACTTCCACCACACACCATCGAGCACCTCACGCTTTCCGATCAGTTTGACGAGCAAGTATTCACATCTCTACGTACCCGCAAAGGGCTCTCGCTCAAAAACTTGGAAAAGAGGTTTGGCGAAGCATGGCTTGAAGACTTGAAAAGAGCTGCGCAAAAACATATCTCCAGTGGAAGCTTGACTTTCAACAACAACACGCTATGCCTCACACGAAAAGGTATTATGACAAGTAATGATATCATCAGCGACTTGATGCGTGCAGAATAAGTTGCAACCAAAACACCAACTTAGCCCCAATAACAGATTGTGCAATCTGCCATTGGGGCTTTTTGCCTGACTTGTAAAAGAGGTCTGAAAAAACGCAAGCACTAATGGGGGCGACGCGTCCCGCGTCGGGCATTAAGAAAAGGCTCATACACCCAATAAAGGCTCACAGACAGTACTAATTACACTCATGTCTGTGAGCCTTTTCCTTAATGTCCGACGCGGGACGCGTCGCCCCCATTAGTGCTTGCGTTTTGTGCTAGCGTTTAGTGGTAGCGTCTTTTTGCAGACTTCGTCAATGCGTCACCCAATCAAATAACGTAACTCACTGATTTCCGATATGCGCTATGTGACGGCACAAAAAAGTGATGAAGTCAAGTGCCATTGGGACATTTTGCTTGACTTGTAAAAGAGTTGCGTGTTATCAACAATCATACACGCACTGCATATTCTTCTCAAGTTGTGCTACCGAACTTGCACCAACGAGCACACTTGTTACACCCTTTTGGCGCAATATCCATGCAAGTGCTTCTTCTGCCAGGGTCTTCCCCTGGGCAGCCGCTTCCATATTCCATGCCTTTAAGTTGTCCAACAATTCTGGTGTAAGAGCCGAATGTTTCAAAAAATGCTCCTTAGCCATTCTGCTATCAGCAGGAATGCCATTGATATAACGGTCTGTTAGCAGCCCCTGTGCCAAAGGCGAAAACGAAATAAAGCCAATGCCCTGTTCTACGCAGTAATCCAATATACCTTGATCCTGCGGTGCACGATCTATCAAATTTAAGCGTCCTTGATAAATCAAGAGCGGGCAATCACGTTCCTTCAAATATTGGCAAGCAAACTTCAGAGCCTCCAACGGCCAACGACTTATGCCAAGATACAAAGCCTTACCTTGCTTAACCACATCGACCATAGCTTGCAATGTCTCCTCCAAAGGTGTGTTTGGATCATAACGATGGCTATAGAACAAGTCTACATATTCAATGCCCATACGCTTCAAACTTTGGTCAAGACTTGACATCAAATATTTGCGCGACCCCCAATTTCCGTATGGTCCAGGCCACATGTCATATCCGGCCTTAGTTGCAATAAACAATTCGTCACGATAAGGAGCAAAATCGTCACGCAGAAGGCGTCCCAAAGTCTCTTCTGCACTACCTGGAGGTGGGCCATAATTGTTTGCCAAGTCAAAGTGCGTAATACCATGGTCAAAAGCATAATGCGCTATTTCACGGCAACGAGCATACGAATCCTCGCCCCCAAAATTATGCCAGAAGCCCAAACTTACCTTTGGCAAGAGCACGCCACTCTTTCCACACCGCTTGTACAAGATGTCTGCTGCATCATACCTGTTTGCACAAGCCCGATAATTTTGTGTTGGTTGCATGTTATCCATATTTTGTTTTAATGATAATAACGAATGCAGAGTACCCTGCACACATTTGCAAATATCGGCATTTCTAAGTAGCACACAACAAATAACGCCCCAAAAAACTCATAATAGTTTTCTGGGGCATCACTTTTGTTTTGTTTTAATACTGTTCTTACTTCATGTCATTATGTTGGTTCATCAGTATTTCCTCGCCGTTCGTGTTATAAAAGGCATATTGCAAATAAGCTAATTTTTGGTTGGGATAAACCCTTACGCCCATACCATACTTCATTTGCCAGCGTCTTTTGATTGAGAAAAATCCCTGGTTTATATATGCAGCAACAAACGGGTGCACATAAAGGCGGAAACGCTTGATACCAAGTTTGTTTACCAAAGTGTCAATCTTAGTTTCAAGAGAATCAGTAAACAATATGCTGGGCTTAATTTTTCCTGTGCCACCACAAGTAGGACAAGTTTCCTCCACGTTGACATCCATTACCGGACGCACACGCTGACGCGTAATCTGCATCAATCCAAACTTCGAGAGCGGCAAAATGCTATGTTTAGCACGATCCTTACGCATGTTCTCAACCATGCGCTCGTAAAGTTTTTGGCGATTTTCGGGCAAGTTCATGTCAATAAAGTCGACCACAATGATACCACCCATATCGCGCAAGCGCAATTGACGTGCTAATTCGTCTGCGGCACCAAGGTTCACATCAAGTGCATTAACCTCCTGTCCTTCCGAGCTTTTTGATCGGTTACCACTATTCACGTCAACAACATGCAAAGCCTCAGTCTGTTCTATTATCAAATAGGCGCCATGCTTGTATGTTACGGTGCGACCGAGCGAAGTCTTAATCTGTTTGGTCACCGAGAAATTGTCGAATATGGGCACAACCCCCTTATACAATTTCACAATATCCTTACACTCAGGAGCAATCAAGCTCACATAGTTGCGCACCTCGTTGAACACCGACTGATCGTTGACATAAATGTTCTCATACGAAGGATTAAACAAGTCACGCAGCAAAGCAACAGTACGACTTGTCTCCTCATAGGCCAACTGTGGCAAGGTCAATGCCTCGCGGCGAGTTTGCTTCACCTTAGCTATGGTGTTTTCCCAACGCTTGAGCAATATTCGCATTTCGTTGTCGAGTTCCGCCACACGCATGTTCTCAGCCACCGTACGTATAATCACGCCAAAGCCCTTAGGTTTAATGCTTTGAATGAGTTGTTTCAATCGCGTGCGTTCAGCTCCCGACTTGATTTTCGACGATACCGATATCTTTTCGCTAAATGGAATCAATACAAGGAAACGGCCTGCAAATGAAAGTTCCGAAGTCAATCGTGGACCTTTGGTATTGATAGGTTCTTTCACTATCTGCACCAATATTTCCTGTCCAACTTTCAGTGTGTTTTGTATACTGCCGTCCTTGTCCAGGTCAGGCTGTTTGCCCACCTTGTCGAGTGTCACATTGCGTCGCCCATCTGCAATTAACTGCAGATATTTCTCTTGAGCATGATAGCGTGTGCCCAAGTCCAAATAATGCAGAAAGGCATCACGCTCAAAACCAACATTCACGAAGCAAGCATTCAGTCCTGGCATGAGCTTGCGCACCTTTGCCAAATAGATGTTTCCTACCGAAAAATGCTCAGAACGTCCCTCGCGCTGGTACTCAACGAGTCTTTTATCCTCGAGCAACGCGATGGAAATATCCTTTTTCGTAACATCTACAATAACTTCGCTTGTCATGAATATAAATATAATTCTTTCGAAAGTAGTCTGCCCACACATCAAATATTAACTGTGCACCAGCTACCTTCATTTAAGTAAAAAAGAACGAGCAAACGAGTAATCATGCTCCTTTCGGGGCCATAACTTTAGCTCGTTTACTCGTTGGTGGGTTAAAAGAGACTCTTGCTGAGAGCCGTCGAGCCTTTACTTGCTCTTATGACGATTCTTGCGCAGTCTTTTTTTACGTTTGTGAGTAGACATCTTGTGTCTTTTCTTCTTTTTTCCGTTAGGCATACCTATTACGTTTTATGGTTAATTATGTTAGTTATATTTTAAGCTTTCTGACTTTTATCTTTCACCGACACGGCAAACTCCTTAGCAGGCTTAAATGCAGCAATATCGTGCTCTGGTATGATGATAGTGGTATTATTTTGCATGTTACGGGCAGTCTTTTCAGCACGGTGCTTCAAATAGAATGTGCCAAAGCCACGCATACTTACGCTCTTACCATCGAGCAACGCTGTCTTTATTTCGCCTGTGAAAGCCTCCAACACCTTCGACACAGTGTCGCGGTCGAAACCCTTCTTGCTTGCTATAGCCTTGATGATTTCTGATTTAGTCATTCCAGTTTAATGTATTTAGTTTAATATTATTTTTGCCAAAGCGACTGCAAAGATACGAAATCTTACTGATTTAGAACGCATTCACTCTGATTTTTCAACTAACTACACCGGAATTTTCTCTATTCTGCGCACATGGCGTCCACCTTCAAACTCTGTATTGAAGAATTCGTCCATTATGTCGTGTGCCACCTTCGTATCGATATAGCGTCCGGGCATAACCAACACATTCGCATCATTGTGCAAACGCGTCATGTGAGCTATTTCAGGAATCCACACCAATGCAGCTCTAATACGTTGGTGTTTGTTCAGAGTCATCGAGATACCTTCGCCACTGCCACAAATTGCAATACCCTTATCCACCTCACACTGCTCTATACCACGGGCCAGCGCATGTGCAAAATCAGGATAGTCGCAACTGTCTGTCGAATATGTACCATAATCTTTATATTCAATACCCTTGGCTTCAAGGTACTCCTTTACATACTGTTTCAGTTCAAAACCAGCATGATCACTTGCAAGTCCTACCATTTTCTTATTTGATTTTACTTGTTCAAGTACGCCAATACTTCCTTATGGATATTCTGAGGCGTAAATCCGAGTTTCTCGTCAAGCACCTTGTAAGGAGCGCTGAAACCGAAACTTTCCAAGCCATATACCTTACCATTTGAGCCAGCAATGCCTTCAAAGGTCACAGGCAAACCTGCCGTGAGGGCGAAAATCTTGCCACCCGTTGGCAACAGAGCCTCTTGATATTCCTTGCTCTGACGGCGGAACAAGCCTTCGCTCGGACAACTAACTACACGGGCACGAACACCATCAGCCTTAAGCAGAGCTGCAGTATCAACCAAAGTAGCCACTTCCGAACCTGATGCCACGAGTATCACATCGGGATTTTCTTCCTTCACTACGGCATAAGCGCCATGTAATATACCTTCGTGATAATCAGTGCCAGCAGGCAAGTCGTTCACATTCTGACGGCTGAAAATCATGGCAGTCGGTGTATCCATGTTTTCCATGGCCATGCGCCAACACTCTGTTACAGCATGCACGTCGCAGGGGCGGAGTACACGTACACTGTCGCGTCCGCTGTGATTTTTCAACTTCTCCATCAAGCGAATTTGAGCCTCCTGCTCCACAGGTTCGTGAGTTGGGCCATCTTCACCTACACGGAACGCATCGTGTGTCCAAACAAACTTAACAGGCACTTCCATCAGCGCAGCCATACGTATGGCGGGCTTCATGTAGTCTGAGAACACGAAGAATGTACCCATGGCAGTTATGATACCACCATGCAGCATCATACCTATGCAAACACAAGCCATTGTCAGTTCCGACACACCAGCTTGCAAGAAACCACCAGCAAAGTTGGTACGTGTGATTTCTGTTGTATGCTTCAAAAAGCCGTCCGTCTTATCCGAGTTACAAAGGTCAGCAGACGATACAATCATATTGGGCACATACTCCGAAAGCAAGCTCAAGCAAGCTGAAGAACCATTACGTGTGGGCGAATTAGGCTTTTGTTCCACAGTTTCCCAAGGTATATTGGGCAGTTTGCGAGCCATCCAGTCATTGAGTTGCGATGCCTTTTCAGCATTATTCTTCTCCCACTCATTTTCTTCAGCACGGCGGGCAGCTACAATCTTACGAAGTTCGGCCTTGCGCTCTTCGTACATCTGTTTTACCTCATCGCGAATAACGAAGGGATTTTCAGGGTCACCGCCCAAATTCTTAATAGTGTTCACATACGCACCATCGCCAAGCGGGGCACCATGTGTCTTGCAGTTATGTTCGTACGAAGTGCCATCAGCCTTGCGGCAGCCCTTGCCCATCACACAATGACCGATAATCAAAGTAGGACGTGCAGTTTCTTCATTAGCAGCCTTCAGAGCCTCGCGGATTTGATCTGCATCATTGCCGTCAATTTCCAGCACATTCCAATTCCAAGCGCGATACTTCATGCCTGTATCCTCCGAAATCACAGCCGAAGTCTCGGTTGACAACTGAATTTCATTGGCATCAAAAAACATGATGAGGTTATTCAAGCCAAGGTGACCCGCAAGACGTCCTGCGCCCTGCGATATTTCCTCTTGCACACCGCCATCTGATATATAGGCATAAATCTTTTCCTTGTCAAAACCAGGGTTCCCAGTACGTGCATACAACGCCTTGGCAGCGATAGCAGCACCTACTGCAAAGGTATGACCTTGTCCCAACGGACCGCTCGTGTTTTCAATACCACGCTCTTGGCACACCTCCGGGTGTCCAGGAGTAACCGAACCCCATTGACGGAATTGCTTCAGCTCATCTATTGTATAGTTGCCAATCAATGCCAACTGTGAATATAGCATCGGCGACATGTGACCAGGGTCAAGGAAGAAACGGTCGCGGCAACGCCACTTGGCATCTTCGGGGTCGAAGTTAAGAAATTCGGAATAGAGCACGTTTATAAAATCTGCACCGCCCATGGCACCGCCCGGGTGGCCCGACTTTGCACGTTCTACCATACTCGCAGCCAATATACGTATATTATCGGCGGCAAGATTCATGAGTTCTTTTGAATGTTGCATTGACATTGCTATATTCTTTTTGTTTTTGTAGCAAAATAACTATTTGTGTGCAAAAGTACAAAAAATTCAGTAGGACGATCCCTTTTATACGAAAAAACTATATACTCACAGCACATTACACCCTCCTAACAGAAAAAAGATTGCCGCTTTTACGCCCATTATCAAAGAAAAATGCTAATTTTGCCACCGCTTATGCCATAAGGCCATTCGGAGCAACACGCAACAGGTGGGTCCTTATATAAATAGGCGTAATAACACTGAAATACAAACAGAAAACAGTAAAATGGATATTCAATTTCAAAAGATTGGCAAAGTTAGTGGCGAACTCACCATCAACATGGCCAAGGCTGACTACGAAGCCAACGTTAACAAGTCTCTCAAGGAATTAGGCAAAAAGGTACAAATGCCCGGCTTCCGTCCCGGTCACGTTCCCGCAAGTCTTGTTAAGAAAATGTACGGTACCCAAGTTAAGGCTGACGAAGTAAACAAACTTCTGCAGGACAGCCTTTTCGACTATATCAAGAGCAAGAAGATTGACATGCTTGGCGAACCCCTCGGCAGCGAAAAGCAAACACCGCAGGACATCGAAAAGCAGGACGACTTCACTTTCATCTTCGACATCGCCATCGCGCCCAAGTTCAAGGCCGAGCTTAACAACGAAGACAACATCGACTACTACGACATCGAAGTTAGCGACGATATCATCAGCAAGCAACTCGGTGCACTCCAGCAGCAGGCTGGCCACCCCGAAGATGTAGACTCTTACGAACCCAAAGACATTATGCGTGGCACTTTGGCCGAACTCGATGAGAACGGCCAGCCTAAAGAAGGTGGCTTGGTTATCGAAACAGCCTCTTTGATGCCCGAATATTTCAAGAACGACGACCAGAAGAAAATCTTCGATGGCGCCAAGAAGAACGATGTAATCACCTTCAACCCCACTACTGCCTACGAGGCTAATGAGGCTGAGTTGATGTCATTGTTCAAGATCGAACGTGAAGACGTGGCCAACCACGCTGGCAACTTCAGTTTCCAGGTTAACGAAATCAGCCGTTTCGTGCCCGCCACACTCGATCAGGAGTTCTTTGACAAGGTTTTTGGCAAAGACGAAGTTAAGAGCGAGGACGACGCACGTAACAAAATCAAGGAGAGCATTCACGACCTCCAGGTTAACGACAGCGACTACAAGTTCATGCTCGACGTACGCGCCTACATGGAGCAGAAGGTTGGCGAATTGGAATTCCCCGACGAATTGCTCAAGAAAATCATGAAGGCCAACAACAAGGACAAGGACGAAAAGTTTGTTGAGGACAACTATGCCAAGAGCATCGTCGAACTCAAGTGGCACCTTATCAAGGAGCAGCTTGTCAAGGCCAACAAGATCAAGGTTAACGACAAGGACATCAAGGCTGCTGCAGTTCAGGCCGCACGCTTCCAGTTTGCCCAGTATGGCATGAACAACATTCCTGACGAATACCTCGAAAATTACGCTCAGGAAATGCTGAAGCACCAGGAGCAGGTTAACCAGTTGGTTGACCGCTGCGTTGATCAGAAACTTGCTGCCGCCCTCAAGGAGGTTGTTACACTCAACCACAAGAACATCTCATCTGAGGACTTTGCCAAGATGTTTGAAGAAAACAACAAGGCTGACGAGGCACAAGCCTAATATTGTTATTACAAACTAAGCACCGGGGCACACAGGGCTATCGAGGCTGCGCGCTATTCGCCATAAAGAGCTTTCCACCCCTCCCCGACACTTATTAAACTACATTCCAAATGTGCAAATATACGAATGCGCAAATGAGAGAGCTTTGCTACAAACGCTGTCCCATCAAAGCATGAGCATATTTGCACATTTGCCATAACAAGTAACACCATGAACATCAACGATTTCAAAAAATTTGCCACCGCCAATGCTGGCATCAACTCAATGGTGCTCGACGATGTGATAAAGAGCCAGAACCAATACCTCAACCCCTACATTCTTGAGGAGCGCCAACTCAACGTCACCCAAATGGACGTATTTTCACGTCTGATGATGGATCGCATCATCTTCCTTGGCACACAAATTGACGATTACACTGCCAACACACTGCAAGCACAGCTGCTCTACCTCGACTCTACCGACCCCGGCAAGGACATTTCCATTTATGTCAACTCTCCCGGCGGCTCAGTTTATGCAGGCCTGGGCATCTACGACACCATGCAATTCATTCAAAGCGACGTGTGCACCATCTGCACCGGCATGGCAGCCTCAATGGCAGCAGTGTTGCTCGTAGCAGGCCAGGAAGGCAAGCGCTCTGCCCTACCCCATAGCCGCGTCATGATTCACCAGCCAATGGGTGGCGCACAGGGTCAGGCTTCAGACATCGAAATCACCGCACGCGAAATTCAAAAACTCAAGAAAGAGCTTTACACCATCATCGCCGACCACTCACACACCGACTTCGACAAAGTGTGGGCTGACTCCGACCGCGACTATTGGATGACAGCACAGGAAGCCAAAGAGTACGGCATGATTGACAAAATATTCGAACCCAAGAAAGCTTAAAGCACACATACACTAAATATGGCTAACAAAAAAGAGCACAAATGCTCATTCTGCGGCCGCTCTGAGAGCGAAGTACCCATGATGCTCAACGGCGCCGATGGCTACATCTGCTCAGACTGCGTGCAAAGTGCCTTCCACATGCTTGAGGAATATATGCCTGGTGCCACACAAAACGGCAAAAACGCCAAAACCACCCTGAAGGACATTGACCTCAATGAAGTGCCAAAGCCAAAGGACATCAAGGCATACCTCGACCAATACATCATAGGGCAAGACGACGCCAAACGCTTTATGAGCGTAGCCGTTTACAACCACTACAAGCGCCTGGCCCAAGCCACAGACGGCAAAAAGGACGATGATGTCGAAATTGAAAAGTCTAACATCATCATGGTTGGCTCAACCGGCACGGGCAAAACATTGCTTGCCCGCACCATAGCCCGCCTGCTCGATGTGCCATTCACCATTGTCGACGCCACCGTATTTACCGAGGCCGGCTATGTAGGCGAGGACGTTGAAAGCATTCTTTCGCGTTTGTTGCAAGTGGCCGATTACGATGTGGCCAAGGCCGAACGCGGCATTGTGTTTATCGACGAGATAGACAAGATTGCCCGCAAAGCCGACAACCCATCAATCACACGCGATGTAAGCGGCGAGGGTGTGCAGCAAAGCCTGCTCAAACTGCTCGAGGGCACAATGGTCAACGTGCCGCCAAAGGGAGGCCGAAAGCACCCCGACCAGGACTATATCCACGTCGACACCCGCAACATCCTGTTTATTTGCGGAGGCGCATTTGACGGCATCGAAAAGCGCATTGCGCAGCGTCTCAATGCCCACACCGTAGGATACAACTCTGTGCAGAATGCCAAAAAGATTGATCCCAAAAACCTGATGAAGTACATCGAGCCGCAGGATCTCAAATCATTTGGTTTAATTCCCGAAATTATCGGACGTCTGCCGGTTCTCACCTACCTCAATCCGCTCGACCGCGAGGCACTTGCCCGCATCTTGGTTGAACCTAAAAACTCAATCGTTAAACAATACATCAAGCTATTCGAAATGGACGGTGTCAAACTCACCTTCACACAGGACACGCTTGACTACATTGTTGACAAAGCTGTCGAGTTCAAACTCGGCGCCCGCGGTCTGCGCTCTATTGTCGAGACCATCATGATGGACGCCATGTTCGAAGTGCCATCTACCGACAAGAAGAGTTTTGAAGTGACCAAAGAATATGCCGAAGCGCAAATGGAAAAGCGCGGCAATCTAGCATAACTACGACAGTGCACACACTGGCAGCATACACCACCATATTATTTTATGCCAAATTGTCTGCACTCTACACTTTTTGTATGCACTGCATTGAATATCAGCGCTTTATGCAGTGTAGACAAGTTATAATTTTGTCTGCACCGAACATACACTTGTCTGCACAGGATATGCACTTGTTTGCACTAAACATACACTTGTCTGCACTGAACATACACTTGTCTGCACTGCATGACAACGCGGAGAGCTGACAGCATTCTCTTGCAATCGGTACATAAAAAAACGCGAAACGGGGAGTAGAAAGATCTATCCATCTGATAGACTTTTCTACTCCCCGTTTCGCGTTCAACGCTTCGCCGTTACACTACAAACCGATGCGCACAACATGTGCAACCACCTACTTTTGCGTGCAGGTTCTGTGCAGATTTAGTGCAAGCAGATACACAGTTCGTCTACACCGCATAAAGTATTGATACTCAATGCAGTGCATACAAAAAGTGTAGAGTGTAGACAAATGTTTCAAATTCATTCATTGGTAAGATTCTCATACAAGCAGTATTGTTCTATTTAGCCTCTTAAATAAAATTATTGCTTCTATATAACAAAGTTCAAATATCATCTTTGTTATTATCTCAACTTGTTTGCCATTCTGGCAAAGGGAACTGTCCGTTAAAATGTGTACCTTTGTTCATAGTTACTGGAATTATATTTTGCAAAGACAAAAGGTAACTTAAGGGGCTGAATTCCAAGCGAGGAATCCAGCCCTAAATTATATCGGTCGAAAACTTTTAGAGGACAGCAATAATTTATAATAAGGACTTTGGGAAGTTTACCCGATTTTGAGGTAACGAGTTGCCAACCGTTCTTGTTACTGCATTCTGCTTTGAAATGCTTTTCAAGAAACTCTATACTAGAGTACGCAAATTCTTTTATTTGGCAAAGAATAAAATCTTTCTATGCATTGAAATAATGTCTATACTTTTTTATAGCCTTTAATCTTAACTCTAATTGCCTTGTCGTATGCTCATTGTATATACCAGATTTTTGAAGTTTCTCCAATAATCCTAATAGTTCTACTGAGAGACCCATTTGGCAAGCAAATTCATCTGCTTTAAATTCTTCATCGATTTGCTTGTTTTCAAGAAAGAAAAACATAATATGTCCTATTTCATGGGCAATTGCAGCTAATTTATCATTGGTAGTAAGTTTTAGTTGTGAACATAGTTCATCATTAATTATAATTCCCGAAATTGTATCTTTTGCATCATTTGTCTCTTTTAAAACATAACAACCAAACAAATCTTTATCAATATCCTCAATGACTGGAAGTTTTGAGTATTGTTCTAACAACTCCTTGTACTCTCCTATAGTATGTACATTAACAGAGAACTTTTTTAATAAGTTACAAACTGCGTAGGCATTGGATTTGTACAATTCCTCGAAAGTGTTAAATTCCTTACAACTTGTATAATAAAAAAGTCTCATATTGCTCAATGATTCATAATGCTATCTCCCTAAGAAATCATAATCACCGTCGAAACCATCAGGCATGTCACCATACATTCCATCTGTCATTGCGTCCCAAGTGTCTTGTGCATAATCTGGTTCTTCATAAGAGTCGTAATCTTGGTCATAAGAATAATCTCTATTTATTTGTTCAATTTCTTCTTCAAGTTCATCAATTCGCTTGTTTACATCAAAGCCTTTGTTCGCAGCAATTTTGTAGAGTTCAACAGCCTTAGAATACAATTCGCCACGAACATAAAATTCTGCTAATGTTTTTAAGAAAGCGAAAGCATCTTCTCTCTTCCCGATGAACTGTTCAGCTCGTTTGTTAGATAAAGCTATAAGATCTTGTTCTGCAAGGCTACTTGCTCTAAAGAAATCATTATCAAAACCCTTATTAGTAATTTTTTGAAGAATTGAAATTTGTTCTGATATTCTTGCTGTGAGTGCTGACCAATAAATGTTTTCTAAATTGCTATTTCTCAGTTTTGAAACTTCTACTAATAAAGATGCAGCTTTCCTACTTCCATTATCAGCTGCACGACACAAAAGTTTATAACGACTATCTGAAGTAAATTCAGGTATAATTTGCCTATAAGCAGATGGGATAGTACCCCAATTAAAAAAGAAGTTGTCAAGAGGACTCACCTCCACATCTGGCAAAAGTTCATCTTTAACTTTATCAATAGCTAAATATTGAAGTGCAGCATTATAACCTTGACGCATTGCTGCCTTCATAAGGAACTCGGCTACTGCTGTATCTTTCTCGTATTTACGTGCCCAATTAAATTGAGCTTTTGGGCAGCACCTTGAGGTTTTATCATATGAAGAACATTCGTGACATGTTTCGCACCCATTTCCATAAGCATATTTATGCCATATAGCCATAACTTTTTCTTCGTCTAATTGACTAAATAAAGCCATATTTGTACGATATGCACAAGATTTTTTAGGATTTGCGTTGCTCGCTTTTATCCAATATGTTGAATATGTGGCAGAACTTTCTTTGGCTTCATTCGTCCATAAAGCCAATTTACACCAAACATATTTTTCCCAGTCGGGCCAGTTAGGGCATTCTGTATTCGCCAATTTTTTAAGTTGTTCTAAAGCTAATGCCTTATCAGATTTTAAACTGTCATTTCCGTTCTTTATTCCATTATAGAGCGCACAAATACGATTATAAGTAACAAAAGCAGGTTCGTCCTTGTCAGGTGATTTCAGCTTTAATACTTTGAAGAAATCTTTTGCTTTATTGGAAAGGTTATTACTTATTACAGTATAAGCATAAGTGAGCTCAGATGAAGCCTTTTTAATTTTATTAAATTCTTTCGTTATATCGCATAAAGTACAACCGTTTTCATACATCAAAATTATAAGATTGAGGCAGCAATTACTGATAGGTGTACAACTTGAAATATCTGTCTCGATTTCTTTCAAGTATTGTTCAATACTTTTTTTGTAATATGTTATAGCTAAATCTTCGTTCTTTGAGTTGCCATACAATCCAAAGTGATAAACAACCCCCATAGAATATGACCCTGCTGCTTCTCCATTATCAGAAGCCATCTTATAATAATTAATAGCATTCGCATAATCTTCAAAAAACATATATAGCGAGGCAAGATTTATCATTGCATTTACATCTCCACCTTTTGATGCCAACGTAAAGAAACCAACAATCTCTTTATTCCGTTCAGAATTAATATCATTAGAGTCATCACTCAAACTGTTGCAAAGAGATTTAAGAACCCCAATATTGTTATAACATTGTGTATTTCCATTTTCAGCAGCATTAAGGTAGTAAGCAATAACTTCGTGTGCCCAGTTCTCATTATTATCCAATCCTTCACTAATAGAATATTGAGGAAATTCCTCAATGATTTTTCTTAGTGTGTAATCAACCTTAGTGTCATCCCAAACTCTATTATAATCTATGTCTTGCATCACTACATTCGTATTGTCAACCTCATTACATAGGTTTTTGTTTTGGAACGGTCGGTCAAAAAACAAAGAAGTTCTTTTTTGATTAAACAGTGTATTAATTGGTACACCGGGACATAAACCACTTAACACGATTTGATATTCGTGTTCAATATCTAATGTTTCAAACGATAAGTTTGAAAAAATAGCATATTTTGCATAATATCTTTCGCCCTCAATAGAATTCATCGAGTCAAATGAGAAATTACGCGAATCATTCTTGTAAAAACGACAAATATTTAAGTCTTGCCAATAGAAGTTACAATCAAGACCTGAGACTTGCGGCATTCTATTGGAAGAAATGTTTTCAAAGAATATTGAGTGAGAATAAATATAGTGTGAACCAATAATTATACGAGATATTTCTTTATGAATATCCTTAGCAAGATTAAAGGTATGAGCAAAAAGATTGATTGTGAGCAATGAATTGCACATGCATTCATCATTTATTTCTTTTATATCCATATTATATGCTTCTAATGGAATAGAAGCATATAACTTTTTATGAAGCAATACTGCACGTTTAAGTTTCTCCTCATTAGACGAAAATAAGCGAATGGTTTTAATATTCTCGATTTTATAACCTTTGTTTATTAGTGCACGAACAAAAGCAATAGAATCAATCCCGCAATCAGCATTGAAAACATTTATTGTTAAATCATCGCAAGCCATACCCCTATTTTCATATAAGGCATTAACCACAGATTTGTAGCATTCTAATTTATACGGAAGTAAATATACTATATCATATAACATAGAAACTTCGATTGATGGTTCTATGCTATCTTCTTTTAGACCTTTAAAAGGAGTAAGCAAGTCTCTAGAAATGCTCAATATTTCTTCTGTAGTCCAATATGCTTTTTGAGAAATAAGAGATGAAAAATATGTATTCTTTTCGGAAACAATTTGCTTATGGTTTATTTTTTGAGTCATATGATGCTTATACTTACTTTCTAATGTAGACGCCTTATTGTTTCGATTGATAAATCGGATATTTCATGTGATTGCAAAAATACAAAAAGCCGTAATAAATTCATTGTAATAGGCTAAATATTACGACTTAGGAGACCAATTTTATAATTTCATTTCTCTATCTTTGCTTTTTGCAGGCATTCCCAACGCTTCCATGAACTCGCCTTTCTTTTGTCTGAACTAGCTAACGTGCGAAACGCCGTCTATGTTAAGTTCAAAATCTCCCCCCTTGTATTCTTTTAGTGAACATACCGTTTTATCAGCCTTGAAGTGTTGGTTAAACTCACGGAAATATAGTTCACCTCTAATGGAAACATCCTTGAACGTGCATAGTCTTCTAATGACGGCATCGCCAAAATGCGGAGTTTCACGCAGGAACCTTATTGTCGGCATCAGCTTCTCAACATACGGGAAATAGTGTTTAACAAAATCCACGAACTCGAACAACTTGCGGTTCTGTTGCTCGTATGCGCTTTTCATCTCCTGCATCTGTTTGGCTTGCCATTGCTCACGTCCTTGGGCTTCATTCTCAAGTTCAGAAATACGGTTTTGTAATTTACATTCGGGCTGATGTGGAACTGCGCAAACGGGTTTCTCGGTATCAGTCCATTGAAGTGTGCACGCATGACAACTCCTTTCAACCACATGCACTTTTCCCATATCGTCCCGTTGTGCAGTCCTGCTTCCGTTGAGAGGTAGGCTGCGAACTCCTTGATGAAGTCGGGCGTAATCTCCAGCATGGACATATCAGTCCGCCTATAGAAAGACTTGATAAACGCTGCCACATGGTTTCTCGCCACCACCCGTGAACGGTAGGTTGCCATTACCCTGTCCTTGCCGACACGCTTCTTGAACACCTCGTTCTCACGGTCGAACGCTTTGAGCAATGTCTCGTACTCGCTGCCGATGCCCTAATAGGCATTGCGTACCATTTCTGCCGTCACGAACGCTTCACGGTCGGATATGCGCTGGTAGTGCTTGATGATTTGCGCCTTGATGTTGTCCAAAGCTAAATTGATGTCCCATGCCTCCTTGCTCTTGCCTTTGGCTCGGTTGCCCTTGATGTCCCAAAGCGTTTTTGGGACGCTTTGCTTGCAACTGAACTGCACCACAGTCCCGTTGATTGTCACTCGTCCCATGATGGGGACAATGCCGTTTTTCTCCTTGCTGCCGTTCACGTATAACAGCACTTTGAATGTACTTCTTGCCATACTCGTTTTTTTGTTTGCAAAGTTATTACTCAACGAGTTAGACCTTGATAAGCAAATCGGCGCAGAACAGCGCAATTATTGCAGGGAGCGTTAAAAATGCACCCCGTTCCGGGTAACGATTTGAAAACCGTTCTGCTTCATAGAACTGCTTTCCTTTGCGTTTCCCGTTTTTTGCGGTTGGCTTCATTCGGCATTATAAACGCTTTAATGATAGCCGTTTCAGTGACATTTTTACCTCTTTTGTCGGTTATTCCAAAGTTTTTTGTAAGTTTGCATAGAACAAGCAACTGCAAGCTGGCTATCGGCACCTAATTCACATTGAAATGCCGGTTCCCCAACAGCACACATTGTCAATGCCACAAAGCCCGCTTGCTGACTATATTAAAATAATTAGAAACACTTACGCGTTGGCTGAATAAGTAAACAAGTTGACAAGTTAACGGCGGAACAGGTAAGTTTGCCAAGTCTTTTTTAAGCATCTTGCCACTCTGGCCTTAAGTAGTTGTATAACAACTTACTTACTCGCAAACCAGTTAACTTGTCAACCCGTCAACCAACAATTCCGCCAACGGGTAAACACTTACTTTTCAATATGGGCATATTATCATCAATATTTGGCAACAGCAAGCCAACCCCCGAAAGCCAATACGAAACATTGCGCGACGACGGTGTACGCGCCATGCAAATGGGCGAAGCCGCATACGCCGAAAAATGTTTGAAAGCCGCACTCGACATCAAGCGCGAATTGCGCACTGTCAGTTTCCTGGCCGAAGTGTATCTGCGCATGCAGAATTATGAACAAGCACTGCCCCTGTTGCAGGAGATTTCAACCTCAGACGAGGATACACTCGAAGTTGACCTGTTACTGGCTCAAACACAAGGCAAACTTGGCCAATATGCCAACGAGCGCGAAACCTGTCAGCGTATCACCCAGCAACATGCCGATGAGCCACGCGCCCTTTACCTGATGGCCGAGGCCGACCACGGGCTGCACGACGACTTTATGGCCATTGCCCACCTCACACAATGCCTCACCTTGCGCAGCGACTACGAACAAGCACTCTTTTTGCGAGCCAACGTGCTCAAAGACATGTCGCAATGGAACGAGGTGATGACCGATGCCGAAAGTTTGGTCAAAGCCGACGCCGAAAACACCGACTACCTGTTGTTGCGCGCCGAGGCTTACGCAGCATTGAGCAAAACCGACGAGGCCATTGCCGACCTCAAGCAAGTACAGGTTCTCAACCCATTCTGCGACGATGCCATTCTGAAGTTAGGCAGCATCTACCAGCAAACGGCACAATGGGACAAGGCTCTCGCACTCTACAACGAGGCCATTGAGCAACGCCCCGACTTTGCCGCAGCCTACAAAGCACGTGGTGCCGTCAAAAATCATTTGAAGGACGTAGCAGGTGCTGCCGAGGACCTCAAGCGCTCTCTCGAACTTGACCCCGACAAGGGCAAAAGCCTTGATGGCGAATACACCAACATCGAAAACGAAATGAACGACCGCTACAAGCGCATGAATCCCTACGGCTTCTAACACCATCACCCATATATTTCACCACATAAAACCCATTCTGCCATGGACGAAAGACTAATTACCGTCACCGGATACGGAACCATTCATGTAGTGCCTGATATCACACGAATTGAATTGTCGCTCGTCAGCTTGCACGACACCTACGATGCGGCCTACGCACAAGCCAAAGCCGATGTTGACAGACTGCAAAACATCATGAAGGCCGTCGAACTCAGCACAGACATTCCAAAGACAATGAATCTTGACATCGAAAAGAAGACGCGTTCTGAATACGACAAGAATGACCACTACAAGGGGAAAATATTCCTTGGCTTTGAACTCAATCACAAAATAAAGATTGATTTGGGCATGGACACAGTGCTACTCAACAATGTGATAAAACTCATTGGCAAAAAAATCAAACAGGCTGAAATCAAGATCGGTTACACGGTCAAGAACCCCCGAGCCTCGCAACTCATTTTGCTCGAACGTGCCGTCAAAGACGCCATGGACAAAGCCACCATCATGGCCCAAGCTTGTGGTTGCGCCTTAGGCCCTGTCAAGAAAATCAACAGTTCTTTTAGTGAGCTGCATGAACTGCGTGAAGTACACGTCCGCGACATTCACGACGCCGACGAGGCCATGAGTTGCAGCCCCACGTCGCTTGACATCAAGCCCGACGATTTGACACTTTCCGACGATGTCGAAGTGGTGTGGTATTTGGCTGATGCCCCAAGCAAAGACTAACAGCCACGTGCCATGAACAAATCTGACTTCGAAATCATTTCAAACGACAATGGTTTGTATGGCCTAAGCAACCATGCGGGCAATATTGTGGTGCCATGCACATACGACAAAATTCTCGACTACGATGACGATGGATACATCAGGTTGATAAAAGGCGGTGTGTATGGCACCATCAATTTGCAAGGCGATGTAGCCATCAGCCACAGCAAGGGGCTAACGCATCTTGGTGTGTTCTACAACGGCACCGCCCGTGCCAGCAAAGGCGACAAGTGGGGGCTGGTCAACGAACAAGGCGATGCCGTCACCCCATTCGACTTCAAACAAATCAATGCCCATCGCAAAAACGGCTACTATGCCATCAAAGCCGACGGCACACGCGGTTGGCTCAAAGATGACGGTTCGTTCTCAGCATTCGAAGACCAAACCCACCACGAGCCCAAACGCAAATACAAGGTTGTCAAGGTGTTTCACAACGACATTGCCCCTGCCTATACTTGGAGCAATGAATGGGTCTTCGTCAACAGGCAAATGGAACAAGTCAACAGTTACACCTATCACTCCATGGACCCCGTGTTGCGTGATGGACTGTACTCCGTGTCCAAACATGATGGTTGCGAATACCACTACAATGCTGCCACCTACGATGGCAAAACCATTATCGACAAATGGTTTGATTCGCCGCTGCATTTTGAGAATGGCACCGCAGTTTGCTGCATAAAGTGTGTTGACTCCCAAGGAACCACCATCATCGAGCCGCTCACCAGACAGCCTCTCTACACCTATGGCATCATCAGATTTGATGGTACATGGCTATTCCCCATGAAATACCACAAACTGCATTGGAATGACTACAAAAAGAAAGATTGCTGGTATGCCGAGGACGACAAAGCCAGCTATCTGCTCTACCCCGACGGCAGCCGCAAGGTGTACGACAAACAAAGTGCTAAACGCGACTGGGCACGTCTGCCTTTCATACCACAATCAGAAATAAACAACGACATTCCCGAAACGTTCGTTTCCAACACCTACACGCCCCAAAGCATTGTCAAGCACCATTTCGACTTTTTCGACAAAGACTATTTTGGATTTGCTCTGCGCCAATATCTCTGGCAGAATGCGGCGGGACTACAAATATATTACCGCGACACCGACGCCTCATTCAACATAAAGAAATACTACAAATTAGGGCGTCTCATCAGAGCTGGCGAATTTATGGAGGCTACCACCAAACTGCTGCGCCCCACCACCAAAGTGCGTTTCATGATTGCCGCCCCCAGCCTGTTCTCTATCGACCAATATCTCAAATTCTGCCACAAGGTTATCAATCCCTTCCCATTCAAGGAGCATATCATTCACCGCAACGATTGTTTTGTGGTGTCAGATGTATATAACTACGCGGGCAAAACACAGATTTTGCTGCTCAACATACCCTATGCTGCATATACTCTTGGCATCAAACATGGCATTAAGTTCCGATATTTCAACTTCGACGGCAAGTTCTCTGATTTCAAGTTGAAAGATTTTGCACGCTGCGATTTCTGCAACAAAATGTCCAAAAAAGTTCACGGCTACTCATTGAGTGAAGAATGGAGCACAGCCATGTACCACCCCATCGGGCTCGACAATAAAATGAAGCCCGTCTGTACGGAGCGCGACTACGATTCGCCCCCCATTAAAGCAGACTACAAAGGACTTGACTACCTGTACACCTTCGAAGAATTTTACAACATCATGTCCAACAATCGCGACAGCGATTGGTTAGAATATCGTTTTATGAAGCACACAACCCACAGTCTTAATATCGTGGTTGGCGACATCACACGTCTGCGCATTGATGCCATTGTCAATGCCGCCAACACCTCATTGCTTGGAGGCGGCGGCGTCGATGGCGCCATACACCGCGCTGCCGGCAAAGAGCTTTTAGCCGAATGCCGCACCTTGGGCGGTTGCCCCACAGGGCAGAGCAAAATAACGGAAGGCTACAACCTGCCGTGCAAAAAAATCATACACACCGTTGGTCCGGTATGGCACGGTGGCGATCAGGGCGAGGACGAGTTGCTTGCCTCCTGCTACCGCACTTCTCTCGACATTGCGGCACAGCATGGGCTAAAAAGCATCGCCTTTCCTTGCATCAGCACTGGCGTCTACCATTTCCCCAAACAAAGGGCTGCGCAAATTGCTATCAACGTGATTAAAGAATACATCACCCAAAACAAGTTCGAGGGCGATGTCACAATATGCTGTTTCTGTACCGAAGACGCCGACATCTACAAGGCTCTGCTTGCCGACAATCAGTTTTGAATTCATTATTGATCAGCAACGGTTCAACAGCATATTCCGCCACCTCCCCAAAGCACCCAAAAAACCGCCTTGCGCACACGGCAAAGAGTCTGTGCGTAAGGCGGCTGTTGTATCGTATATTGTTGTTTGTGCGTCAAGGTCATTCCTTTATAGGAACTTCCGTTGTGGATTTCACGTTTCCGATAACAAACACACTATTCAAACTTCCCAGGCAATGCATCTTGCCCAAAGTGTTCAACATAAAGTCTTGATATGCCTCCATGTCGCGCGTATGCACCTTTATAAGAAAATCAAAATCGCCACTTGTATTGTAGCAATCCGTTATTTCCTCAATATTCTGCACAGCATCCATAAATTCCTTGATATAGTCATGCGTATGTTGCTTCAAACGAATATTGCACCAAATAATGATGTTATTCCCAACCTTGCGGGAGTCCACTAATGCCACATACTTTTTAATATACCCCTCACGTTCCAAACGCTTTTGACGGTCGAATGTGGGGGAGGAAGATAAATGCACCTTGTCTGCCAGTTCTTTGGTCGTAAGTTTTGCATTAACCTGCAAAGCGCGCAAGATTGCCTTATCGGTCTTGTCTAAATTTTCCATTCTGCAATAATAACACTCTAAAGGACTACATTCTGCAATAAAGCAGTTTAATATGCAAATATAGTATATTTTCCTGTATTAAGCAACACTATTTTCTGATAGAAGAGAATACTATAACTTTGCAACCGCAAACTAAAAAATTGAGAACAATGACATATCAAACAAGCAACGCCCCCTTTAGGGCAGACATCGTGGGAAGTTTCCTACGTCCACAAGAGATTAAAGTAGCAAGAGCCGCTTTTGAAAACGGAGAGATCGATTCAGAAGGACTCAAGGCTATCGAAGACAAATGTATTGCGGCCCTGATCAGCAAACAAAAAGAAGCGGGATTAAAAGTCATCACTGACGGAGAATACAGACGCAGCTACTGGCACCTCGACTTCATGTGGGGACTGAATGGTGTGGAACACATCGAACTCGACCACGGTTACCAGTTTCATGGAGAAGAAACCACAAAGGGGTCGTGTATCGTTACAGGAAAGATAAGTGGAGAGAATCACCCGTTTGTAGAACACTTCAAATACGTCAAGCAATTTGAGAGCAATGGTGTAGTCGCTCGCCAAACAATTCCTTCTCCGTCACAATTCTACGCCGAATTATTCCGCGGAGAGGAGAACACCAAGAACACACTCCGATTTTATCCCGACCACGAAGTACTCATCAACGACATTGCAGCCGCTTACCGCACAGTAATCGAGGAACTTTATGCTGCGGGGTGCCGCAACATACAATTTGACGACTGCACTTGGGGCATGGTATGCGACACCGATTTCTGGAAAACAATGACCGGGTGCGGTTATGATGTGGAAGAATTGATGCACATCTACCTTGAAGTCAACAACAAGTCGCTTGAAAATCTGCCTTCCGACTTAGTTGTCAACACCCACGTCTGCCGAGGGAATTACCATTCTACATGGGCTGCAAAAGGCCCTTACGACAGGGTTGCGCCAATCCTTTTTGCCCAAGAGAAGGTCAATGCGTTCTATTTGGAATATGATGATGAACGCTCAGGTGGCTTTGAACCATTAAAATATGTGCCGGCAAGCAAGAAAGTTGTGTTGGGCCTTATTACTACCAAAAACCCCAAACTCGAAGACCGTCAAACCATCATCGACCGCATTCACCAGGCCGCTAAATATATTCCCTTAGAACGTTTATGCCTCAGCCCGCAATGTGGATTTGCCTCATGCGAGATAGGCAACAAACTTACCGAAGAAGAGCAATGGGCTAAAATCGCACTGGTACAAAGCATTGCCAACGAAGTTTGGGGGTAACAATCAACCGACTGGACCCAAAAACATACAATAGATAAGTCAGCGAAAGGTGGGTGGGGTGACTTGAGGTAACCTCACCCCCCAAAAAACTGTCCCGTTTTTGATACCAATCTTGCCCCCTGGCTTTGGACTCCACAGGGCCTTCGGCCCGCACTTGCAAGAACAATATGGTTGTTTACTTTTTACGATAATACAAAGAGGGGGTAGCAAGTACACCATCCAGCACTTCAAAACCCTGTTCTTTTGCAACAATTTCTTCTTTGAGTTCTTCAAGTTCTTCCTTTGTCAACAGGCTTTCGGTCAAACCATACTCTTCCAACACTTGCTTTATTTTATCTTCCATATGCAAAGTGTATACAATTATTTATTGCTTCGGTAAAACACCCAAGCATATAAGCTTTACTTGTCACCAAACACGCGTTTCCACTCCGCCTCAAAATTGGGCGTAAAAAAGCCATGCCCCATGTGCTGCCAAAGTTCGTCAAGCGTCATGAAACGTCCACCGTCCAACTCTTCAGACGGAGCCAAAGGCGCATCAGTTGTTGTGCGATAAACATAAACCAACTCGCGCTCCACAGCAGATTGGTGCACATACCGGCACATAAACTCTGGCGTAAATTGCGACAACCCAATTTCCTCGCGTGCTTCGCGTGCCAAAGCTGCCTCCACCGTCTCGCCACAATCAACATGCCCGCCCACGGCGGTATCCCATTTGCCGGGCTGCACCGTTTTCCATTCTGGCCGGTGCTGCACATACACCTCGCCACGCTCATTAAACACATGCAAATGCACCACCGGGTGCAACAACATGCTCATGCCGTCATGACACTCGCCACGTGTGGCCGAACCCACCACGTGCCCTTCTTCGTCAACCAGCGGCAACAGTTCTTTATTATTATCGTGCTTCATGTCAAATAGGTTGTAGTCAGAATTAGTTAACAAGTTAACAGGTAAACGGGTTGACGGGGTAACGGGTAAGTTTGCCAAGTCTTTTAACAATGGCTTTAAGTATTGAAAACTTACTTACCCGTTAACCCGTCTACTTGTTACCCCTTTACCAACCATTACGGAATTAACAGCGAACTGTCGCCATAACTCAAGAAACGGAAATCGTGCGACAAGGCATAATCGTACACGCGGTGCCAGTTGTCACCAATCAAGGCCGAAACCAACAGCAACAGTGTCGACTTGGGCTGATGAAAGTTCGTCACCATAGCCTTCACTACGTGATACTCATATCCCGGTGCTATAATTATTTGCGTTGATGTGTGCAGCACGGGCAACTTGTTGCGGTCGAGCCAGTCAACTATAGCCCGCAAAGCCTCAACCGTTGTCAACTTTAACTCTGGCGATGCAGCATACTCATAAGGCATCCACTGCGGCACATGCAAGTCATCTTGATGCGCATCGGGGTTGCGGTGCAGCATCACACCTATGTAGTACAGACTTTCGAGCGTGCGCACCGATGTGGTGCCCACCGCCACACAGTGTCCCCCGTGTGCCAAGAGGCGTTCTATGCTCTCACGTTTTACAGCAATCCACTCCGAGTGCATGGGGTGTCCGCCAATTTCCTCACTCTTTACAGGTTTGAACGTACCAGCCCCCACATGCAGGGTTATCTCATTGCGTTCAATACCATTATTGTCAAGCGCGGCAAGCACACGTTCAGTAAAGTGCAGACCGGCTGTCGGTGCTGCCACCGAACCTTTAACCTTGCTGTACACCGTCTGATAGGTTTTCAAATCGCTTGCCTCTGTCTCGCGGTTAAGATATGGCGGTATGGGCAGTTCGCCAATAGCCTCCAGCACCTCAGAGAAGGCAACGGTGTCGTCGCCCCAGTCAAACACCACCTCGTAGCCGGTGCCGCTCACCCCTACTCTTTCGGCTGTCAGCAACACCTCTTTGCCACCAACATTTATAGTGCGTTCAAGCTTTCCTTCCTTCCATTTTTTCAAATTGCCTATCAGGCACGTCCAAGCCACACGGCGAGTGGTGGCAAAGTTCACCTGATAATCGTGCGGCGTGTGCGGCTCGAGGCAAAACACCTCTATCAACGCACCCGTCGACTTATGGAAGTGCAAACGTGCTTGAATTACCTTTGTATTATTAAACACCAGCAACTCGCCCTGAGGCAAGTAGTTGGGCAAATTGTAGAATACGTCCTCGCTGATTTGGCCGCCACGATAGAGCAGCAATTTCGATTCGTCGCGCACTGCTTTCGGGTACTTTGCAATGCGCTCATCTGGCAGGTCATAGTTATAATCTGCTATGTGTATGTGTTTTGGGTCTTGCATGTTCAATATTGTTTTATGCTGCAAAGTTAGTGCAAACCGAGCGCAAAATATCAAGCAGACTTGGATATTTTACTAAAGTGCAGCCTGACATTGTCAAAAAAGTCCCCGTCACCTCATCAGCCACATACCTTATAATCAAATTTTGCAATTTTGTCTGCACTCTACACTTTCGCTCATAAGTTATTGATTTTCATCGCTAAAAGTAGTGTAGACACATATACACTTTGTCTACACCAGTGTCTGCACTACACCGTTATCACAACACAAAAATCCGGTCATGCCACACGGATTTTTCTGTCATGGGCGGCAGGAAAAGCAATCGGAGCAAAAGAAAATCCGCCCGCACGTGACAGATTTTACGGTCTGCCGCCACCTGTTTACCGCACGCCACGCCACACGGTGCTTGCCTCACAACCGAATATCACGCCTCATTGCCACGCACACCTGCTTGTTAGATTTTGCGATTGCAGTGCAGACAACAGTGCAGACAAAGTACGCATGTGCCTACACTACTTTTACCATTGAATATCAACGAGTTACGAGCAAAAGTGCAGAATGCAGGCAAAAACACAAAAATTAGCAGACGCGTGCGCGCGCGAGGAAACGCCATGTGCACACAACGCAAAGGCGTATGCACAAGTCTGCTTTCAACGTCATAAAAACGCGAGTTATGAAAGAAAATGCGTAACTTCGCCAAAAATAAATAGGTGTTCAACCTATCTTATTAAAAGAACAACAAAACCATGCCCACCCACAACAGACTACATAAAATAGAATTACTCGCACCTGCCCGCGATGCCGACACCGGCATTGAGGCCATCAAACACGGCGCTGACGCGGTGTATATTGGCGGACCAAATTTTGGAGCGCGCTCTGCTGCAGGCAATTCGGTAGACGACATTGCACGGCTGTGCAATTTTGCTCACCTGTATGGCGCCCGCATTTATGTAACGCTGAACACCATATTGTGGGACAGCGAACTCAAAGCCGCCGAGGACCTGGTATGGCAACTCTACCATGCGGGAGTTGACGCCCTTATTGTGCAGGACACGGCATTGCTACAAATGAAACTGCCCCCCATAGCCCTGCACGCCTCCACACAAATGGACAACTGTACGCCCGAAAAGGCACAATGGCTCGAAGCTGCAGGCTACAAGCAAATCGTGCTGGCTCGCGAAACATCACTCGAACAAACCCGGCGAATAGCCCAAGCCGTGCGTGTGCCACTTGAGGCTTTTGTGCATGGTGCTTTGTGTGTGAGCTACAGCGGACGCTGCTATGCCTCGCAGTACTGTTTTGAAAGGTCGGCCAACAGGGGGTGCTGCGCACAATTTTGCCGTTTGGCTTTCGACCTCGTAGACGACCGAGGCAATGTGCTGGTACACGACAAGCATTTGCTGTCGCTCAAGGACATGAACCGTACTGCTGACCTCGAAGCCATGATGGACGCCGGCGTGCGCTCCTTCAAAATTGAAGGCCGGTTGAAGGACACCAACTATGTGAAGAACGTGACGGCATGGTATCGCCAACAAATTGACAAGATACTTGCACAGCGCGCCGACACCTACGTGCGCGCCTCATACGGCACCTCGCATCTGACCTTCGAGCCCGATGCCAAGCGCTCCTTCAACCGTGGTTTTACCAACTATTTTCTGTACGGACGCACCGACGCCCCCATTCACTCGTTTGCCACTCCCAAGGCCATAGGTCCCGTGGTGGGCAAAGTGGGACGCATCGAGCGCCGCAGCTTTGTGTTTGAACCCGACGCCAATCTTGCCTCGCCACTCACAGCGGGCGACGGACTGTGCTTTGTTGACGCCGACGGCAAGTTGCAAGGCTTCCGCGTGAACAAAGTTGAGGGCAACATGGCATTTCCCGCCACCATGCCACCGCTGAAGCGTGGCACCCGCCTGCACCGCAACCTCGACTTTGCCATGGATAAGGCTCTGAGCAAGGAAACGGCCAAACGCACCCTGGCCGCCGACATTTCACTGCGCGAGGTTGAAGGCGGCTATGCCATCGACATGGCCGACGAGAGCGGTTGCCACGTTACACTGCGTTTTGACTACCCTCACGACGAGGCACGCTCGCCACAGCACGACGCCATGGTGCGCCAACTGTCAAAATTGGGCGACACGCCTTTTACTGCCCACCACATCAGCATTCAAACCAACGGCGAACGTTTCATACCGGCCTCGGTGCTGACCGAGTGGCGCCGCGCCGTCTGCAGCAAGTTGTTGGCCGACCACCAAACGAGCTACGAACGCGACCGTGCAGCACGCCCCGACGAGGCGCGCCTGAAACAGATGTTGCCACACGAACTGCCTTTTACGGCCAATGTGTCCAACCACCTGGCCGAGGCGTTTTACAAGCGTCACGGCGTGTCGAACATTGAACCGGCATTTGAACTGGAACAACCGGCAGGCACCGAGGTGCCCCTGATGACCTGCCGCCACTGCATACGTCACGCCCTGGGGTGGTGTGTCAAAAAGAAGCCAGCTCATGCAGCTGACAAGCTGGCCTTGCGTCTGCCAGACGGGCGCACCTTTCCGCTCAAGTTTGACTGTAAGCATTGCGAAATGCAGGTGCTGCGCCCCAGAAAATAACATCTTGCACCAAGTCGGCCAGTAGTTTTTTTTTGAACATCAACAAGAGTTTGCCCAACATGCACAAACGCCTTTACATATTGCTTTGTCTGTGTTTCAGCCTGATACTTTCGGGCTGCTACTACTCGCACCCCAACAAAATGGACCATTGGGCGGCAAACGGCGAGGGCGCAGTTGACTCCGTAAACTTTTACATCACCCACCACTATTGGACAGGATACAATTTCAGATCGACAGACACACTGTCGCTGCAAACTGCCCCACCCCTTGCCGGACTGCCCGACTATGGTGCCATTGTGAACGACACCATAGCCATCAACAGCCACGACCAACTGGTGGTGGCACGCGTGATGTATGTGCCGGCCGACAGCACCGACTCGGTGTGGGTAAAGGTGGCGCGCGACCAACTGACACAAGGGTGGATACACGAAAGCACACTGCTTGAACACGTGGTGCCCGACGACCCGATTTCGAAATTCATCTATTACTTCTCCGACAGCCGCTCTGTTTACGTGTTGTCGGTATTCGGGCTGGTAGTGCTCTTTTGGCTCATACAAAGCGTGCGCCACAAACGATTCCGCATTGTCCACTTCAACGACATACCGAGTTTCTACCCCACACTATTGTGCATCTGCGTCAGCGGTTCAGCAGCATTGTATGGCAGCATTCAGCGGTTCATACCCGCCACTTGGGTGGAGTTTTACTTCAGGCCCACGCTCAACCCCTTCAACACCGAGCTACCACTCATCATGGCCTTGTTCATTGCCTCAGTGTGGTGCATGCTCATTGTGGCAGTGGCGGTGATTGACGAGATACGCCGGCAGCCCGACATTGGCGACAATCTGTCGTATCTGGCTTCGTTGGGCGGTGTGTGCGTAGTGTTGTATCTCACCTTTACGCTCACCACGCCAATCTACATTGGCTACCCTCTGTTGTTGGTCTACTGGGCCTTTGCCGTCCGGCAGTACATCAAGCACCAACCGTCGCACTTGCTATGTGGCGTGTGCGACAAGCCTATCCCACACAAGGGGCGGTGTCCGCACTGCGGTGCTATGAACAAATAATTTGATTTTCAACGACTACGCACCATTTTCATTCAACCATTGCTTTAATTACAGACATTATTAAACACACGCATACAAATGCCACAGAAGTTATTCATCACAACACTACTATGCAGCTTGTTTTGCTACATAAGCAGCATGGCTGCCCCCATAGAGCGTGACATCGTTATCAATCACGATGGGGTGTCGCTGCCAGGCACGCTCACTCTGCCCGACAACGTCGAGGGACACGTACCCGTAGTGGTGATGGTGCAAGGCAGCGGACCTGCCGACCGCGATGAAACCATAGGGCCGAACAAGCCCTTTGCAGAGCTGGCTCAGCGACTTGCCAACATGGGAATTGCCACCATTCGCTACGATAAGCGCACCAAAGTGTATGGTGCACGGACTGCCGAGGTGAGCGGTGGGCGCATTGATTATGACACCGAGGTGACAGACGATGCCGTGCAAGCACTCAAACAGGCTGCCGCACTGCCCGAAGCCGACACCACACGCATATTTGTGTTGGGGCACAGTCTGGGTGCCACACTGGCGCCGCGTATTGCCACAAAGGCGCAATCGCCAATAGCCGGCATTATCTGCCTGGCAGCCCTTGCACGCCCCTTTTGGGACACCGTACGCGACCAAATACGCTACATTGCCACCACACAAGGACTGGCTGCCGCCGAGGCCGAGAAGTTGGCCGAAGCGCAAGCGCAACAACTTAAAGCCACTCTGCCGGCAGAATATCTGAAAATGCAGGACGAGTATGACGCACTTGCCACTGCCCGCCAGGCGAGCAAGCAGTTGCGCATGCTGTTTGTGCAAGGCGGACACGACTACCAAGTAACCAAAGAAGACTTTGACCTGTGGAGGACGGCTTTAGAACAATCGCACCAAAAGGCTGAGTTTCACTACTTTGACACACTCGACCACCTGATGCGTCCTTTACCACACATGGCGGTGCCGGCCAACTATTACGAACCGGGAATTATGAGCCATGACGTAACGACACTGATTGGCAACTTTGTTAAAAACTAAGGGGGTACGGGGTGACCGGTTGACCGGTTAACGGGTTAACAGGTTAACGGGTTGACGGGTTAACGAGTAAGGAACCTAAGAATATAGCTAACTTACCCGTCAACTTGTTATCCCGTCAACTTGTCAACCAACCCCCTTTCACCCTGTCAACCAAGCTCCCCAACGCATTATATAACGAACCATAATATCACAACAAAATCATGACTAAGCATATTGTAATGTTCAAATTTCGCGACGACGTGACAGCCGATGTACGTTCCGCCGCACGCGAGGCTTTCAAAACGGGCATCGAAGCATTGCCTGCAACCATCAGTTTCATACGCAGCGTGCATGTAGGTTTCAACATCAATCCTGCCGAGAATTGGGACATCTGCCTCGACTCTACTTTCGACAACCTTGACGACGTAAAGGCTTACAGCGTACACCCTGCCCACAAGGCTGTGGCGGGCGAACTGATGAAACACATCGGTGAGCGCGCCTGCGTGGACTTTGAACTGTAACGCTGACGGGATATTTAACAGATTGACAGGGTGACAGGTAGTTCTTTTACTATTTTTGGTCACTCCTTTATAAGTTTATGCGGCATACACTTTGTGTTATAAATGCTTTGCATTACCTTTGTATACGGCTCATTTTAACACGAAACAATACATGAAACCTATATTCATAGCGGGTCCTTGTGTGATAGAGTCGGCCGAGCTGCTCGACTGCGTGGCAGCGGAAGTGGCCAGACTGCAAAAGAATACGGGACTGACATTTTACTTCAAGGCTTCGTTTGACAAGGCGAACCGCACCTCCATACACTCCTATCGTGGCCCGGGACTTGAAAAGGGACTGCAAATGCTTGCCGACGTGAAGAGCAAATATGCACTGCCCTTGCTCACCGACATACACGAGAGTTACCAGGCAAAGGCCGCCGGCGAGGTGGTTGATGTACTGCAAATTCCAGCCTTTTTGTGTCGCCAGACCGACTTGTTGGTTGAGGCCGCACACACAGGGTGTATTGTCAACATCAAGAAGGCGCAGTTCCTTTCGGGCGAAGACATGCGCTTTCCGGTAGAAAAATGCCGTGAGGCTGGCGCACAAGAGGTGTGGCTGACCGAACGCGGCAACATGTTTGGCTATAACAACCTGATTGTAGACTTCAGAAATCTGCCCATCATGGCACAATATGCCGACCGCGTGATTATGGATTGCACACACTCGGTGCAACGTCCGGGCGGTGCCGGTGGCAAAACTGGCGGCGACCGCGAGTTTGTGCCTCAAATGGCTATGGCAGCAAAGGCTTTCGGCGCGCAAGGGTATTTTTTTGAAACGCACCCTGACCCCGACAAGGCCCTAAGCGATGGCCCCAACATGTTGTACCTTGACCAACTTGAAGGACTTGTTGACAAACTGGTGACCGACTAAGGAGCGGTTCTAATCATATTTCAGTCAACCCGTTAACTGGTCAACTTGTTTACTAATTCCGCTAACGCGTTACCTGAAGTTTACTGAACAATATCATGGCTGAAGAGAAAGGGGAGACTTCCCCCTCTCTCTCTGCCAAATTCTAAAACTATATCATGAGCAAATGGACTGATACTGCCATTAAGTGTATAGAAGACGAGGCCAAAGCTCTGCTCGACCTCATACCACTGATTGATGGCGATTTTGATAAAACTGTAGAAATTATACTGAACTGCAAGGGCAAACTGATTGTTACCGGTGTGGGCAAGAGCGGCCACATTGGTGCCAAGATTGCCGCCACACTGTCGTCGACCGGCACACCGAGTTTCTTTATCAACCCGTTGGACGTGTTCCACGGCGACCTGGGTGTTATTCAGCATGACGATGTGGTGCTTGCCATCTCCAACTCAGGACAGACTGATGAACTGTTGCGTTTCCTGCCCTATCTGCTTGAGAACCACATTCCCGTAATTGGTATGAGCGGTAACCCCAAATCGCTGCTTGCACAGTATGCCACAGCACACCTCAATGCCGCTGTCAGCCACGAAGCCTGTCCGTTAGGATTGGCTCCTACATCGTCGACCACGGCCGCACTGGCTTTGGGCGATGCCCTGGCTTGCGCCTTGATGGAGGCACGCCACTTCAAGGCTTCAGACTTTGCACAGTATCACCCGGGTGGCACATTGGGCAAACGCTTGCTAACCAAAGCGCATGATGTAATGCACACCGACGACTTGCCCGTCATACCGCCAACAATGAAACTTGGTGAGGCTGTTATTCACATGAGTAATGGCAGATTGGGACTTTGTGTCGCCACCGAGGACAACAAGGTGGTGGGCATCATAACCGATGGCGACATACGCCGAGCTATGGAAAACTCGCAAGACAGCTTTTTCAAACTCACCGTGGCCGACATCATGACACGTACGCCCAAAGAGGTTAGCCCCGACACCAAAATCACACAAATTGAAAAGATACTGCACCAGCACAAAATACACTCTGTGTTGGTCGTTGACAAAGAAAAGCATTTGCTTGGAGTGGTTGACTCGTTCAGCACAATGATTTAATGGTGGTTCTAAAAATTCTGTTTTTAGAGTTCTGCTATTCTGAAATGTGATTTGCACGCTCTCTACGACAATGTGCTCCAGCCATTTAGCACGCAACAATGTACGCTAACTTTACAAACAAACACGCATTTGCCAACACGCACTTTTGCATTATCATAATTATCTGCCTATTGAGCCATTTAATTTACCTGCCAGCACTGGCCCAACGCTGCCGGCCTACACGACATAGCGACCTTGACATTGTAAACTATTTGCAATCCGACTTCGGAGTGAAGTTTACCGACAATAACCGTCTTGTGGTGTTCAAAACCGGAAAGGAGAAGTTCGCAGACCTTCTCCCGGCCTTGCGTGCGGCCAAACATAGCATACACCTTGAATATTTCAACTTCAGAAACGATTCCATATCGAAGGAGCTCTTTGCCATCTTAGTAAAGAAAGCGGCAGAGGGCGTAAAGGTGCGTGCGTTGTTTGATGGCTTTGGCAACAGCTCAAACAACAGGCCACTGCGTGCCCGCCACCTTGACAGTTTGCGGGCACGTGGTGTTGAAATTTATGAGTTCGACCCTCTGCGTTTTCCATGGGTTAACCACGTGCTGCACCGCGACCACCGCAAGATAGTGGTGATTGATGGTGTGGTGGCCTACACTGGCGGCATGAATGTGGCCGACTACTATATAACGGGCAAGCCCGAATTTGGCGAGTGGCGCGACATTCACACGCGCGTCGAAGGAGATGCCGTGGGACAGTTGCAAAAGGTGTTTCTCGACTTTTGGAACAAGGTGACGCACCAAAACATACATGGCGCCGAGTACTATCCGGGTGAACGTGATGCACGCGACACCTTTGGCATGCTCAAACAAGACGACACGCCTACTGCCGGCAGCAAGATTGTGGGCGTGGTGAACCGCGACCCCTATGCCACACCGCGCATCATTCACGACACCTTTGTACATGCCATTAGCCATGCGCAAAAGCAGATACTCATTATCAACCCCTACTTCACTCTGTGCCGGCACATCAAACGTGCACTGAAAAAAGCAGTCAAACGGGGGGTGGACGTGCAGGTGATGGTGTCGCAAAAGAGCGACATTCCCATTACGCCGCGCGTGGTTGAATATAACGCGCATCGGCTGATGAAGGCTGGGGCGAATATATATTTCTTTACAGGCGGTTTTCATCACAGCAAAATAATGATGGTTGACAGCCTTTACTCGTTTGTAGGCTCTGCCAACCTTAACAGCCGGAGTCTGTCATTTGACTACGAATGTAATTTGCTCGTGGCCGATCGCTACACAACGCAGCAACTGCAAGAGATATTTGTGCACGACCGCGACACGCGCTGCTTTAAGTTGACCCCCGAGGTGTGGAAGCACTGGGGGAGATGGAAGAAGACCAAATGCTGGATTTTTCACTTCCTGACTCCCTTCGTAAAATGTGACAAGAAGGAGGGCGACAACAGCGGATTAGGAGACTATGTGATGAACGAGATGCAAAACGAGAACTCTAAGTAGGTGTTCAAAATTATTTTTACATTGAAAGTGCATTATCGGGGCGCAGATGTTCCCTTCGAGTGAGGGAACATAGCGGGCTATGTGACCGAGGCCGAAGGGGACATCTGCGTCTCGAGAATGTGCTTTCAATGTAAAATTGGCACCTACTGATTGTATAAAATAATTTTGAGCATAAAGTCATGAATAACGACTTAACTAACAACGACGTAAATACCGGGGCACAACAAGAGCCGGAGGAGATTGAAACGGTTGTGAGCCCCAACACATCAGATACTACCGAGGGTGACGCTGCGAGTACACCACGCCCCCTGACAGCAGACGCACAAACTGCAGGCCGGTCAACCCAATTTACCATAGTCAAGGCCATAGCCATTATGTGTGTGGTGCTGTCGCATGCTGGCATCAGTGGTTGGCTGTCGCACTTTGTTTACATATTTCATGTGCCCATATTCTTTTTGTGCGCCGGCTACTTTTTCCACACAAAATATCTTGACGACGACCGCACCTTTATAGTTCACCGCATCAAGGGCTTGTATTGGCCATTCCTGCGGTGGAGCGTGTTTTTCTTGATCATTCACAACCTGCTGTTCACTTGCGGCATACTCAGCGAGCAGTATGGCAACATCAGCGGTGGTGTGCTCCACCCTTACAACTGGCATCAGTGGTGCCAGCATTTGTGGAGCATCGTGTTCAACATGTCGGGTTACAACGACTTTTTGTGTGGCACGTTCTGGTTTTTCCGCGCCCTGCTGCTATCAAGCATCGCGTTCTTGATATTGTTCAAACTGCTGCGACGCAGTGAGCACTTCAAGAACTACACCCAAATTGGTTGGGGTATGCTTATCATCGGTCTGGCACTCACCTTTTGGAAGGTGGCTGAAGGCATCAATGTGAGTGGCGTGGCACAAGGTGGCTATCGCGAACTGATGGGCCTTTCGTTCATGGCTGCTGGTTTCCTGATACGACAGTACAAACTGACGGAGCTGGTTACATGGAAAACGGCCTTACCTTGCTTCGGCTTGTTGATATTGGCCTCTTTCCTGTTTCCATCGAGTATGACTTTTGCCCCGTCGTTGACTGAGTTTTTGTCACTTCCCGTACCAGCCACGGCAGCTTTTATTGCTCTTGTTTATGCCTGTGGATTTATTGACCGCCACGACAATGTAGCCAAACGCTCTTTGGTGTATATTGGCGACCGCACGCTTTATATATTTGCCTTTCATTTGGTTGCATTCAAACTGGTGAGCGCATTAAAGGTTGCTTTCTACGGCTTGCCATGGCAAGCTGTGGGCGGACACCCCACTGTGCTGCAACCCGAAAGTAATGTGCTGTGGATATTGCTCTATCTCATAGCTGGTGTAGGACTGCCGCTGTTGTGGCTGTATGGCTATCAACACATTGCATCAAGGGTTAGCATTACGGAAAAGCAAGCAGTTGGATTGGCTATCACTGCCGGTCAGAAGTTGTTTAAGATATTGACGCTGATAGGCAAAGGGCTTTACTTGATTGTGCTGAACTCGTGTCGCAACATCGCACAAGGCGTAAAGGATGTTATTGACGCATCAAGCACAAAAGATGAATAAGCTGACACAACCGTCTTAACACTATATCGAAATAAATATCAACCCGTTGGTGGAATGCTTGGTTAATGGGTTAACAAGTTGACAGGTTAACAAGTAAGTTTGCGATACAAAAATCAGTATGCTAAGGAGCTAAAGGACTTGGCAAACTTACCTGTTAACCCGTTAACTTGTCAACTTGTTTACTAAATTCGCCAACGCATATACTTCACTCTTTTACATTTCACATCTCACTCTATCACATGAAACGTAAATCAATTCTTTTGGTACTTTTGTGCCTGCTCTCCGTTCGGACAGCCTTGGCACAAGTTAACATGCAAGTGTTCTACGACTTTGGTTCTGACCGCAAATTTGTAACCATGACGCTTGAAATGTTCAAGGCGGACAAATGGGGTAACACCTATTTCTTCATCGACCACGACTTTAACTACAAGCAGCACGACAGCAATGCCGACAATGGTGTGGCCCCCGGCGGCACCTATCTCGAAATATCGCGTTGTCTGAACTTTTGGCAAAACACCAAACTGGCCCCACTGAGTCTTCAGGTGGAGTACGACGGTGGTATCACCCGCAGCTACCCCATCAACACGGCATGGCTGGCTGGTGTAGACTATTTTGTACACGACCAAACGTATCGCAACACGCTTAACCTGAAAGCGCTCTACAAACACATACGCAAGACGGACAGCAAAGTGCCCATGCAGTTTACTGCAGTGTGGACGTGCAAGGACTTTCTCGGATTGAAGCGTCTCACCTTTGACGGCTTTGCCGACTTTTGGTGGGAAGACAAAACTATTGACGACAAAGAGAAGCACACTATATTCATTTCAGAGCCCCAACTTTGGTACAACGTGGGCGACTTGTTTGGCTGCGAAAACCTTAACGTGGGCACAGAGATTGAGTTGAGCAACAACTTCGGTTCAAAACTTGGCTTTAAGTGCCGCCCCTGCTTGGGCGTGAAATGGGTGTTCTAAATTCAAAACTCCGATTTTATAAAAGGGTTGACGGATTACTTCCGCCAACCCTTTCTGTTTTCAACCCTGCAACCCGTCAATCCCATTCATCATCATATACGGTTTCGGCATTCAGTTCAGCCTGTAGCTCGCTCTGCTTTACAGCATCGCCATGACCAGCCACCGCCGCAAAAGCGCCAAACTGCATGGCACGGTCGGCCAACGGCATCGGGCGGTGGCGGGCTGACTGATGATGGGGCATATTGAGCATATCGCCATACTTGCCCTTTACTATTATCTCTTCGGTGTAAAATATATCGTCGTACATCATGCCCTTTATTGAATTTGTATGCGTCAAGCTTTGTGGCCACCTATTTGCGAATTACGCTCTATCGTAGTGGCACCATCGGCAAAGTTCAACCCCTTGAGTATGGCATTCTTGCCAAATGTCTTTTTAATGTTCAACATGGTTTGCTGCACACGCCTTTCACGTTCAAGGCGTTCACGCTCTACAGCACGCTCACGCTCCAACTGCTCATAATCGGTAAACAAGTCGAGCTGCACTACCCTACTCCGAGCCTTGCTGCTGGCATATTGCTCAGTCACAACATGATTGGCTGTCAAATTCATGCGCCTTACAAGCAAATGCGGATTGACCACCTCGTCAAAAGCCCGCATTACAGCTTCAGCCATCAAATGGGCAGACGAGGTGTTGTCTGCCAAATTGGCGGTGGCACGAGCTGGTCTTGGCACACTGCGGCCATAATGGTCGGCCACGATTTCACCATGGTACACCTGCCAAAAGTCCGGCAAATTGATGCTCTCGCGGTCATAGCCTACATCTATTACAAGCTGATCGGTGAGCAGCCGCTTGTCGAGCAGCGTCAGAGCCATTTCGTCAACCATCTCGCGCATCACGACACGGGCCTGTGTCACATTATAGGCCTGGTGCAACACCTGTCCACGACTGAGACTTTTTGACGTTGGTCTGTAAGCTTTGATGTGTGCCATTGTGCAGGGTTCCCACCCCCAGGCATGGTCTATCAACAACTCGGCATTAACGCCAAACAATTTGTACAACAGCTCGTCATTGCGCAGCGACTGCCGCGCCACATCGCCCATCGTATACATGCCATGAGTTGCAAGTTTGCGCGCTATGCCTTTGCCAATCCTCCAGAATTTGGTTATCGGCTGGTAGTTCCACAATTTGCGGCGATAGCTCATCTCATCTAATTCGGCTATTCGCACACCGTCAGCATCAGCCTCAACGTGTTTAGCCACCACGTCCATGGCCACCTTGGCCAAATACAGATTAGTGCCTATACCTGCGGTGGCCGTTATGCCAGTTTCGGCCAGCACCTCGCGTATTAACTTTACCGCCAATTGGTGCGGTGTGAGTTTATAGGTGTCAAGGTATGGCGTGGCGTCAATAAACACCTCATCGATGGAGTAAGCATAAATATCTTCGGGCGCAATATAACGCAAATACACGCCATAGATGCGTGCGCTATACGACACATAGCGCGACATGTGTGGCGGCGCCACTACGTAGTCAACCGCCAACTCGGGCCGTGCCTTCAGCTCTGCATCAAAATGCGATTTGCCAACCAACCGTCCGCCAGGTGCGTGCCGTGCCCGTTCACGGTTAACCTCTCGCACACGCTGCACCACTTCAAACAATCTGGCGCGCCCTGCTATGCCATACGCCTTGAGCGATGGCGAAACAGCCAGGCAGATAGTCTTTTCGGTACGACTGGCATCAGCCACCACCAAATTGGTAGAGAGGGGGTCAAGCCCCCGCTCCACACACTCTACCGAAGCGAAAAAAGATTTCAAATCGATAGCTAAGTATATGTGTTGTGCATCTGGCATTGCTGTTGTTTTCCTTTCTAAAGTTTCGGATTTAGCAAGTGCGGGCTGAAAGGCGCTATGAAAAAACGCAAGCACTAATGGGGGCGACGCGTCCCGCGTCGGGATAGAGATAGGAATTAAATACGAACGCTACTACTGCTAATAATAGCTGCATATTTTCCCGACGCGAGACGCGTCGCCCCCATTAGAGGTCGCGTTCGATGCTTTTGGCCTTTTATTGACATCATCGGCTGCGACTCAGCAATTCAAGCAAGCTTGATTGCATTCGCCTTGCACGGTGATTCAAAGCGTACCCGTCTAAATCCGAAACTTGAGAAGCTGAGTTTCTTATGCAAAGATAGTGCAAACCGAGTGCATAAAGTCAAGCTTGCTTGAACTTTATGCCGAGGTGCAGCCTATCTTATTAGAAGAGCAAGCTCTAAATGCTACCTCTAAACGCAAGCTCTAAACGCTACCTCTAATGGGGGCGACGCGTCCCGCGTTATCGGGATTTTTAAGGCAAAGGCTCACTAACAAGCGTGTAATTAGCGCTGTCTGTGAGCCTTTATTGGATGTATGAGCCTTTGCCTTAATGCCCGATGAACTATAGTAATATAAATGATTCTATTTGAATTTTATTAATATTTGTA